>Ga0214919_10011689_pt1 | contig 10927 bp, 3 predicted proteins | sample LL1503_MetaG_FD_177994 | JGI IMG/M metagenome (GOLD analysis project Ga0214919, IMG submission 177994) | Freshwater microbial communities from Lake Lanier, Atlanta, Georgia, United States - LL-1503 | ecosystem: Environmental > Aquatic > Freshwater > Lake | place: USA: Georgia | collected 2015-03-15
CAGATTTCACGCTTGCCTACAACATCGGGGGCACCACGGACTACCGGTTTCGCGGTATTTCGCAGTCCTCCTTCAAGCCAGCGGTGCAGGGGGGCATAGATTTTTCGCACAAAAGCGGCGCCTACGCTGGTGTCTGGGCATCCAATGTGAACTGGATCAAAGACTACATCGGCGCAACCGACGGCTCCTTGGAAGTCGACTTTTTTGGCGGCTACAAGGGCGAGTTGGCCAAAGGCCTGGGCTTTGACGTGGGCGTGATTGCCTATGTGTATCCGTCGAATACCGCTCCCACCAACGCCAACACCAACGAGGTCTATGCCGCGCTGACCTACGGCCCGGTCACCGCCAAATACAGCCGCAGCTTGGGTAACTTTGTCGCCAACCCAAATAGTGCCACCAGCCAATACCTGGAAGTCGCCGCCAGCTTTGATGTCGGCAATGGCTTTTCGATCACGCCACATCTGGGCCGCCAGACCATCCCGAACCAGACCGCCAGCGCCGGCGACTACACCGACTACGCGCTCACCGTCAACAAAGACTTGGGCAATGGCCTGTCGGCTTCGCTGACGCTGCTTGGCACCGATGCCAAGGACGCGTTTTACAAAGTTGCCCCGGTCGACAACCTGGGCAAAAGTGGCCTGCTGGTCGGCCTGAAATACAGCTTTTGATTTCAACGGGATTATTAGGAGAATGTTAGAAATAATAGTTTTCTAAACCTTTATAGTTAGGCGCCACGGGAATTGAATTTTATTGTGTGAAATTAGGCTACGGTTGAATTTCTAATAAGAGGTATTCTTGGTCAAGTCCCTTAAACCTATCATCGCCTTTGTCGCCGCAGCCTTCGCCTTGCAGGCGCATGCCTTCCAGATCACTAGCCTCGCGCCGCAGGGCGAGGTGTCAAGCGTAAGGCAAGTGGTGGTCAAATTTGATGAAAGGGCCGCCAATTTCGGCGATCCTAAAGCCAAGTCGCCGCTGAGCCTCAGCTGTAGCGATGCGCAAGCCACAAAAGGTAACGGCCGCTGGATCAGCGATAGGGAATGGGCCTTCGAGTTTGACAACGACCTGCCGCCAGGGGTTACATGCAACCTACAGGTCCGTTCCGGCCTGAAGTCGGCTTCCGACGCGCAACTGGCCGGTCCAGGCGCCTATAAATTCAACACGGGCGGACCCATCATCACTCTGCTGAGTCCCGGCTCAGATGAGCGCATCGACGAAGAACAGTACTTTTTGCTGCGCCTGAACGGGCCTGCTACCTGGCAGAGCGTGCAGGAAAGCATCTGGTGCTCTGTGGAAGGTTTGGGTGAGCGAGTCCCGGTCAAGCTGGTGACCGGCGCCGAACGCGACGGGCTTCTGAAATCGCAAAGGCTGGACAAGGCCGCAGCCATCGATCCGCTGAACTTTGTCACGCTGGCCTGCAACCGGCGTTTGACACCTGCCGCCAAGGTGCAACTGGTGTATGGAAAGGGCGTGAGCACGCCCAGCGGCGTACCTAATTCAGTGGAGAAGCGTTACAAATTCCAGGTGCGCGAGCCTTTCACGGCCACCTTTAACTGCGAGCGCGAAAACGCGCAGTCTGCCTGCCTGCCAATTCGCCCTATGAGCCTGGACTTCAATGCGCCGGTAATGCGCAAGCTCGCCGAACGCATACGCTTGAAATCAGGCTCTGACACACTCAAACCGGCCTTCGATGCCGAAAGCGGTGACACGGCAGACGTCGTCAGCAGCATCAGCTTCAAGCCTCTGTTTGCCGAGCAAGAGCAATACGCGCTGGAACTGCCCAAGGACTTCAAGGATGCGTCGGGGCGCACTCTGCGCAATGCAGACAGTTTTCCCTTGAAAGTGGGTACCGGCGCAATGCCGCCGCTGGCCAAATTTCCGGCATCGCCTTTCGGCATCGTCGAGCGTTTTGCCGAACCCAATACGAAAGCAGGCGATCCGGCACTGCTGCCCGTCACACTGCGCAATGTTGAGGCGGCCTTGCAGATCAAGGGCGTTACTCCAGCAGCCGTCACTGCGCCTGCCGGCAAGGTCAGCAACCTGCAACCCAAAACCGATGCCGACATCATTGCGTGGTTCCGCAAGGTGCAGCGCTATGACGACTACGAGATTGAGCGCAGACAGGCGGCTGCAGACATCAAAGGGCCGCTGCCGAAAATACTGGACTCGAAAAAAAAAGAATATGTGCAAACACGCATGCTTTCTCTTCTTGCCGGTCATGCTGGTGTGAAGACATTTGACCTACCCAAACCCGTCAACAACGACCCGCGTCCGTTTGAGGTGGTGGGTATTCCTTTGGCACCAGGCTTTCATGTAGTGGAGATCGCCTCACAAAAACTCGGCAAATCGCTGATCGACGAGCGGCACGGCTCGAACCGGACCATGTATGTGCGAACGTCTGCACTGGTCACCAACCTCGGGGTGCATTTCAAGCTCGGGCGCGAGAACGCGCTGGCTTGGGTCACCACACTGGACAAGGGCACTCCGGTTGCGAATGCTGTTGTAAGGGTGTCCGATTGCCAGGGGGCAGAGCTCGCGAAAGCGACCACCAATGCGCAGGGCATTGCCAACTTCACAGGCCTCTCACCCCAGGCGCCCAAATGCAGCAAGGATGACTATAGTAATTCCTACTTTGTCAGCGCACGGGTAGCGGCATCTGGCGTGGAGGATATGTCGTTTACCTGGAGCGACTCGCACAAGGGCATCGAGCCATGGCGCTTCAATGTGCCTACGAGCACCGAAGCCCTGCCCGATGAAGTGGCCCACACGATTTTTGACAGGATGCTGCTCCGCGCCGGCGAAACCGTGTCGATGAAACACATCCTGCGCACCCAGACCAGCAAGGGCTTTGGTCTGGCCGAAGTGCCACCGTCAACGCTGGTCGTCACGCACATCGGCAGTGGCCAGAAATACACGCAACCCATCACCTGGCGTAAAACGGCAACCGGTGGCGCAAGTGCAGAAAACACCTTCGCGATTCCGCCTGCGGCCAAACTTGGTATGTATGAGGTCGTACTGCAGGGCAATGCCAAGGTTGAAGGCCGCAACCGTAAGTTCAGCAGCGGCCAGTTCCGCGTTGAAGAGTTCAGGCTGCCGGTGCTTGAAGGCCGCGTCACCCCGGCCGAGAAAAAGGCGCTGGTCAATGTGAAGAGCGTACCCACCGATGTGCAGATCAACTATGTTTCTGGCGGCGGTGCGGTCAACCTGCCGGTAAGGGTATCTGCGCTCGTGCGCAGCAAGAGTCTCAGCTTTAGAGACTATGAGGAATTCAACTTCTCGCCACCGCGCGGCAAACGCAGCGACAGCAACGAGGGGGAAGAAGAAAGCACAGCCTCACAGGACCAGCGCGTGATTGCCGACAAGCTGCCCCTCACGCTGGATCGCAACGGTACGGGCAAGGTCACGGTCGACAACGTGCCAGTTGCCAGACAGCCGCAAGAGCTTTTGCTGGAAGCCACCTACGCCGACCCTAACGGCGAAGTGCAGACCATACGCAGTGTCTCTACCCTTTGGCCGGCGAGTGTGATTGCCGGCATCAAGACTGAAGGCTGGGTATCAAGCAGCCAGAAGATCAAGTTCCAGGCGCTGGCGCTCGACCTGAGCGGCAAGGCTGCTGCGGATGCGTCGCTGGAAGTCAAAGCCGTGGCCCGCATCGTCACCACCAGCCGCAAACGCATGGTGGGTGGTTTCTACACCTACGACAACAAGACGGAGACCAAAGAACTCGGCAGCGTCTGCAGCGGTAAAAGCGATTCGCGCGGCCTGTTGCTCTGCGAAACAAAACTGGGCGAGGCCGGTGAGGTCGAACTGATCGTCACGGCCAAAGACAAGGACGGCAACACCATTCAGGCGGCGAGTTCTGTTTATGTGACGAAGCAAGGTGAACTCTGGTTCGGTGGTGAGAACCATGATCGAATGGATGTGCTGCCCGAGAAGAGAAGCTACGAGCCCGGCGACACCGCGAAGTTTCAGGTGCGCATGCCCTTCCGTTTTGCGACTGCGCTGGTGGCCATCGAGCGCGAAGGCATTATTGAAACACAGGTGGTGCAGCTCAACGGCCAGGACCCGACCATCAACCTGAAAATCAAGGATGGCTGGGGCCCCAACGTTTACGTCAGCGTACTGGCCTTGCGTGGCCGCCTGCGTGAAGTGCCTTGGTACAGCTTTTTCACCTGGGGCTACAAGGCGCCGCGTGAGTGGTGGACATCTTTTTGGTACGAAGGCCGTGAATACGTGGCACCGACAGCGCTGGTTGATTTGAGCAAGCCGGCCTTCCGCCTGGGGCTGGCCGAAATCCGCGTAGGCACCAAAGCCCATCAGCTGGATGTTAGTGTCAAGGCAGACAAGGAAAGCTACGCCGTGCGCAGCCACGCCAAGGTCACCATCCAGGTCAAGCTGCCCAACGGCCAACCCGTTGCGAATGCTGAGGTTGCACTTGCGGCGGTAGACCAGGCCCTGCTTGAACTCGTGCCCAACAGCAGCTGGAACATCCTGGACGCCATGCTGCAGCGCCGCGTCTGGGGCGTGGAAACATCGACTGCGCAAATGGAAATCATTGGCCGCAGGCACTATGGCCGTAAGGCGGTAGCGGCGGGTGGTGGTGGTGGCCGCAGCAACACACGCGAACTGCTGGAGACGCTGCTGCTCTGGAACCCTAAGGTGGTTCTGGATGCCAACGGCCAGGCAGTAGTGAACGTGCCGCTCAATGATGCACTGACGACCTTCAAGATCGTCGCTATTGCCGATGCCGGTACTGGCATGTTTGGCACCGGGCAGACCAGCATCAAGGCGACGCAAGACTTGCAGATCATCAGCGGCCTACCGCCGTTGGTGCGAGAGGACGACCAGTTTCGGGCGCAAATCACTTTGCGCAACACCACCAAGGCAGCGATGAAGGTTGAAGTCAGCCCACGCGCGACTCTGCTCGACCTGAAACCGCAAACCATTGAAATCCCCGCAGGCGAGGCGCGTGAAGTGGCATGGATGGTCACCGCACCGGCGCAACTCGCTTTCACGCGGGCTGAAGCTATCCTCTGGGAGATAGAAGCCAAAGACATCCTCAACGGCGCGCTCGACAGCCTGAAGGCGCGCCAGCGCATCATCCCTGCCGTGCCTTTGAGCGTTCAGCAGGCAACGCTGGTGCAGGTCGACGGTTCGTTCAACCTGGACGTAAGCCCGCCGGCGGATGCGCTTCCAGGCCGTGGTGGCCTGAAGATGTCACTACAACCCAGACTCGCGGAGGGCATGGACGGCGTGCGCGACTGGTTTGCCAACTATCCGTTTGCCTGCCTTGAGCAGAAGGCCAGCAAATCGGTTGGTCTGCGCGACGTCAAGCTGTGGCAAACTGTTATCGACCAGATACCGAATTACCTCGATAAGGACGGGCTGGCCAGTTACTTTCCGCCTCGTGATGGTGAATCCTCACGAGGAAGCGATGTGCTTACGGCCTACCTGCTGGCCGCAACGCATGAGGCAGCCGGCATCAACCCTGCATTCGCATTGCCCGATGACGTGCGGGCGCCGATGGAGCGTGGTTTGATCGGGTTTGTGGAGGGACGTATAGAGCGCGAGTTCTGGAGCCCGCGTAAGGATCTGGACGTGCGCAAGCTTGCCGCGATGGAAGCCCTGTCGCGCTACGGCAAGGCCCAGGGCCGCATGGTCGGCAGCATCACCATCGCGCCCAACCAGTGGCCGACAAGCGCGGTGATTGACTGGCTCAACATCCTCAAGCGCGTGGCCGATGTACCGCAGCGCGAGCAGCGATTGACTGAAGCCAACCTAATCATTCGCTCACGCCTGTCCTTCCAGGGCACCAAACTGATCTTCAGCACTGAAAAGGACGACTACTGGTGGTGGCTGATGACCAATGGCGATGTCAACACGGCGCGCCTGCTGCTGGCTGCGATGGATGACCCGGCCTGGAAGGACGACGTGGGCCGTCTCGCCAATGGCTTCATCGCACGCCAGCAAAAAGGCGCATGGCACACGACGACTGCCAACCTGTGGGGCGGTCTGGCGCTCGAAAAATTCTCTGGAAAATTTGAGGCCACGCCTTTGGCCGGTTTCACCAAAGCCACACTTGCATCCGCAGCCGCCAGCGTTGCCAGCGTGGACTGGAGCAAGGTTGACCGCGTGAAAACCACAGACGCGACGGGCGCGCCCAACCAGACGACCTTCTTCGGCGCATCGGCATCGCCAGGCAATCTGCGCAGCAACAGCATGTTCCTGCCCTGGGGCAAACCGGGCAAGGACACGCTGACGGTCACGCACCAGGGCCCAGGCAAACCTTGGCTGACGCTACAGTCGATTGCGGCCATCCAGTTGAAGGAGGCCTTCAACGCCGGCTACCAGATCAAGAAGACCATCACGCCCGTAGAGCAGGCTGTCAAAGGGGTGTACACACGCGGTGACGTGCTACGCATCACACTCGAAGTAAATGCCAGCGCCGACATGATCTGGGTCGCCATCACCGACCCCGTGCCCGGCGGCGCGACCATTCTGGGCAGCGGCCTGGGGCGCGATTCACAAATCGCCACCACTGGCGAGAAGCAGACAAGCGCAGGTTGGCCTGCCTTTGAAGAACGCAGCTTTGAAGCCTTCCGCAGCTACTACGAATACCTGCCCAAAGGCCTGGTGAAGATGGAATACACCGTGCGTCTGAACAATGTCGGTGACTTTGCGTTGCCACCAAGCCGCGCAGAAGCCATGTACGCACCCGAGATGTTCGGTGAAGCGCCAAATGCACGCGTGAAGGTGGAAGCTGCAAAATGACATCGCCCGGCCTCAAGGCCTTTGCAGCGGGCATGCTCCTGTTGACCGCGTGTCTGCAAACTTCATGGGCCATGCCCACCTTCGACGAGGTAAAACGCGACTTCAATCCCTCAGACACCGTCATCCTGGATCGCCATGGCGAAGTCATACAGCGCCTGCGTACAGATGCGACAGTCCGGCGCGGTCAGTGGGTTGCGCTCGCTGATGTTTCACCCGCCGTGCGTACTGCGCTGGTGCTCAGCGAGGACAAGCGTTTTTACGAACACAGCGGCGTGGACTGGCGCGCCGTATCTGCTGCTGCATGGGGCAACCTTTGGAACACAAAGACACGCGGTGCATCAACCATCAGCATGCAGCTCGCTGGCCTGGTCGATGAAGACTGGCGCGCGGGCCCGGGTGGTCGCAGCCTGACCCAGAAAATTGGACAGACGGTGTCAAGCCAGGTGCTGGAGGCGCGCTGGCGCAAGGACCAGATACTGGAGGCCTATCTGAACCTAGTGCCCTTTCGTGGCGAGATCGTGGGCATCGATGCGCTGAGCCGCACACTGTTTGGCAAAGCCGCACAAGGCCTGGACGAACGCGAGGCGGCGGTTGCGATAGCGTTGGTGCGCGCGCCCAACGCCAAAGTGGCGCAGTTGACGCAGCGGGCTTGTGGGGTGCTGAAATTGATACAGGCACCTGCCAAACCAGATTGCGATGGTCTGGATTTATTCGCCACCGCAGCATTGCAGCGCAAGGCATTCGAAGCATCCGAAGGTGATGCGCCCCATCTCGCAAGGCAACTGGTGCGGGCCAATACATCTGCAAAAAAAGCTGCGTCGGCCACAGTTAAATCGACGTTGCGCGCCCCACTCCAGCGCTTTGCGGTACAGACGCTGACCCAACATTTGCGCGAGCTTCGTGGCCGGCACGTGGAAGACGGCGCCATTGTGGTGCTGGACAACGCCAACGGCGAGGTGTTGGCATGGGTCGGCTCCTCGGGCGAGCTCAGCGGCGCGGCTGAGGTTGATGGGGTGCTGGCGCTACGACAGCCGGGCTCTACGCTCAAGCCTTTTTTGTATACGCAGGCGATTGCAGAGAAACGCATGACAGCCGCTTCGCTGCTTGACGATTCACCCGCCAACATACAGACGGCAGGCGGCCTCTACATTCCGCAAAACTACGATCGACAGTTCAAGGGCCCCGTGTCGGCACGCACTGCTCTCGGGGCATCGTTGAACGTACCCGCCGTCCGTACGCTCGTCATGGTTTCGCCGGACGCCTTCCAGAAGCAGCTGAAGTCTCTGGGTGTACCGCTCAGGGAGTCGGGCGACTATTACGGCTACAGCCTTGCGCTGGGCAGCAGCGAGGTGTCACTTCTGTCCCTGACTAACGCTTACCGCACCCTGGTGAACATGGGCCACTACAGCCCAGTCGCCATGGGTAGAAATGCCAGGCAGGGTTTCAAGGTCGCCGTAGATGCACGCGCGGCCTTTATCGTTACTGACATCATGGCTGACCCGCTGGCGAGGGCACGAACCTTCGGCACGGACAGCATCCTGGCTACACGCTTCTGGACAGCCGTCAAGACGGGCACCAGCAAGGACATGCGCGACAACTGGGCTGTGGGCTTTTCGCAGCGTTACACCGTCGGCGTCTGGGTAGGCAATTCAAGCGGCGCACCCATGTGGAATGTGAGCGGTACCAGCGGCGCAGCCCCCGTCTGGGCTGCGCTGATGAATTACCTTCACAAAACCGAACCCAGCCGCGCGCCTTCGCCGCCCGCCGGGCTGGTGCAGGCACGCACGAGGTTTGGCGGGCAGATCGAGGCCGCGCGCAATGAATGGTTCATCAGGGGGACAGAGCAAGCGATGTTCGCGATGGATTCAATTGATACTGGCGGACTGAAACGGTCGAAGAACTTCCCCGCCGATGTGCAAATTGCAGAGCGCATCACAACCCCCCCATCCGGCACCATCATTGCGCTGGACCCGGACATCCCGCCCAATCGCCAACGCCTGAACTTTAGCGCTGAAGGACAAAACTTGCGCTGGCTTATGAACGGCAAGGAATTCGCACGCGGCAATGGAGCGCAGTGGCTGCCCTGGCCTGGCCGGCATGTGGTGCAAATCGCCAACGCGCGCGGTGCCGTGCTTGACGAGATACGCCTGGAAGTACGCGGTGCAGGCATCAGACCGGCGCCGACCCCTTGATTGACCCGGCGCTGCTGCGGGTGCCGGGAATGCGGGCGGGGCGGCCAAGCTGCGCATCCCCAACAACGTGCGTCTGGGTGAGCCAGTTAGGGTGTTTGGCGTTCCCCTGAGCGGCTCGCTAACCAGTGGCGGCAACTTTACGTCTGGCCTGGTCAGCGGCCCGCGTGGCTTGCGGGGCTCGGTGGGCGAGATTAACATCACCGCACCCGTGTAGCCTGGCAACATCGGTGGCCCGGTGATGCACGCATTTGGCTCGGTTGTTGGTGTGGTGGTGGCCAAACTAGATGCGCTGCTCATGTCAAAAGCCACCGGTGATATCCCCGACACCGAGATCTATTCCGACATCGACGGTCAGGATACGCCACGACATTCCCAAAGACCGGCTACGCCCACGTGCCCTACAGCTCACTGGCCGAGAAGGTACGGCGGCTGGAAAAGACGGTAGAGCGCGAGAAGATCGGGCTCGCAGCCCTGACCCAGCTGTCACTGCAACGAGCATGGTCCTGATGGAAGCGGCCAAGGTACTGGCGCCCGATGTGGGAATGACCCGGACTGTGTCCGAAGCCTGCTTTTCAGCAAACTGAAGGCTGCCCGAATTTTTAGGCGTAGTGCACGCTGATTTTTCCGATGGGGCCATAGTCGACTTCCAGATGGTCGCCTGGGGCGGCAAAGAAGTGGCCAGTGCAGGTGCCGGTGCTGACGAAGTCGCCAGCGCGCAGCATTTGGCCGCGCCGTCGCAGCCAGTTGGCCATCCAGGTCAGCGAGGTCAGCGGGTGCCCCATGGCCGCGCGACCAAAGCCAGATTTGATGTGCTCACCATTGAGGTACAGATCAATCTTCGCATTGGGCAGGTCAAACTGCCGCCAGTCAGCCAAGGGCGGGCCGTACACAAAGGCCGCTGCACCCCCGTTGTCCATGGTGGAGCCCAGGTAGTTGCTGGCACCGTACCAATCGGCAAACACTGTGTCACCAATTTCCAGCGCCGGCATCAGGGCCACAACGGTTTCGGCCACCTCGGCTTCGGTGTAGGGCGCAGATCGGGGCGGCAGGTCGGCGCCCAGGCGGAAAGCAAACTCGCATTCCGAGCAGCGGTAGTTGATGAACAAGTCGCGCGGCAGCACCGCCGGGCTGGCGTAAATGCCCCGCTGGCTTAAGCGTCCGGGCATTGGCTCGGGCACGCCCTCAGCCTCTTGTATCTCCTTGGCGGCCGCGCCAATCTTCCAGCCGGCCGCGGGCCAAGCAAGGCGGGCGTTAACGCCTTCGAGCACGGCCATGACCGAGTCCCAGTGGCGGGTGCGAAGGTGTTCCGGCATGAAGACCGTGTGGCGTTCGGCGCGCCCGCGCGCGATGATCTGCACGGCCTGCTCCAGCTCTGCCGGGCTGAGGGGCGTTTGGCGCTCGCATCGACCGCCCTGCCCAGGCTGCGTGGGGCCATGAATGCGTCGACCCCAGCGTGTGATTTCTTGTGATGGATCCATACGGTTTCTAGGGCTCTCGCTCAGCCAGTGAACTCAATATTTTGTAACTTGCACTTTGGTCTGCACAGAAAATCCAAGCGCTGCAGTATTGCATGTGCCGGCTGCTTTCCAGCCGGGGAAAACCCTTAGGACAGCCCTTGGGATAAGCCTTGACTCAACCCGCAGCGGCGCGCTACAGTCAGATCTATGCAGACAACTCCGCTGGCCGTCCCCGCTCCAAAGTGGAGCGCTGCGTCTGTGGAGCCTGATCGGCAGGCCCTGCTGGCGCACCTCAAGGCAAATCCCCGGCGGCATGATCCAAACTGGAAAGCGGCCGAGCCCACGGTACAGAATGTTCTGCAAAATTATCCAGATCCGATGCGGGCACTGTGCGAAGCGGCTGTTCCCGCATTGATTCTTCGCCAGGCCTTTGCGCCGGCCAACTGCCAGGCGCTGGTTGAGCGCTTGATCAGCCGCAAGTTGATGCCGGACCCTCTGGATACCGCCAAC
>Ga0214919_10011690_pt1 | contig 10926 bp, 12 predicted proteins | sample LL1503_MetaG_FD_177994 | JGI IMG/M metagenome (GOLD analysis project Ga0214919, IMG submission 177994) | Freshwater microbial communities from Lake Lanier, Atlanta, Georgia, United States - LL-1503 | ecosystem: Environmental > Aquatic > Freshwater > Lake | place: USA: Georgia | collected...
GCAGGCAGCCCACCCCGCTGAACCAGCCACCGCGGGCTATCGGCTACTTAATCAGCTTCAGCATGGCTTTGAATGCCGGGTGTTCGGCACTGCGCAGCCACTCATAGGCCACCATTTCAGTCGTCACCAGTTCGACCCCGGCGCTGGCCAGCCGGTCAAAAGCGGCGTCGCGGTTGCGTTCGGTGCGCGAGGTGCAGGCGTCGGTGACTACCCACACTTCAAATGCGTCTTCGAGCAGGTCCAAGGCTGTTTGCAGCACGCAGATGTGGGCCTCGCAACCCGCCAGAACAATGGTCTGGCGCTGCGCCGCTGCGGGCTTTTGCAGGTGCTTGGGCAGGCTGCGGGCGTTGCCTTGGGGCGCCTGCGGCTCGGGGCGTAGCCACTCGCCCAATCCCTCTTCGACGGCGCTGAACTGCATTTTGCTCAAGGTGCGCGCCCGCGCCTGCTGCAGAGCCGCCTGCAAGCCCTCGACCGTAGGTCCCAGGCGCGAGGGGTTTTGCTCGGTGGCGACAACCGGCACCTGCATCAGGCCGGCAAGCTGCGCCAGCCGCGCCGCATTGGCGACCACCGCCGGTGCGTCCAACATGGCCGGCATCAGGCGGACCTGGTAATCCATGAGTACGAGCTGGCATTCTTGGGCGTCTAAGAGCATGGAGAATCCTGACAAATAGGGTGCGGATATAGGTTTAAATATTTGATTTGTAATAGAAACTAGGCGGCGAGCGCCTATGTCAAAATCACCTGCTTGTTAACCCGAGGATACCGGAACCCTTCCATGCGCCTGACCCTGTCCGCTTTGATGGCTGCGCTGCTGTGCGCGGGTGCGGTCTGCGCGCAGCCGGTAGCCCCGCAGCCGACCGTCGCCGATGAGCTGGGGACTTTTATGACCGACAAGGGCATTCTGGGCACGATCAGCGACGTGGGCAGCAAAGTAGGCAGCCAGGCGTCTGATCTGGTGGCGTCAACGCTGGGTTTTCTTGGTGTGCCCTACCGCAGGGGCGGGGCTACCCTGGAGACCGGTTTTGACTGCAGCGGCTTTGTGAAATACATGTTTGAGCGCACGCTGGGCTTGGTGCTGCCGCGCAGTGCGGCCCAGCAGGCTGCGGCTACCGAAAAAATTGACGCCAGCGAGCTCAAACCCGGCGACCTGGTTTTTTTCAACACCATGCGCCGCGCGTTCAGCCATGTCGGAATTTATGTCGGTAACGGCAAATTCATCCACTCTCCCAAGCCCGGCGGCGAGGTCCGCATCGAAGATATGCAGACCAGCTACTGGGCGCGCCGTTTTGACGGTGCCCGGCGGGTATCCACCGCCGGTTCAACTGATTCCAAATAAACCGAGAACCATTTCCCATGCAAGCCTTTCACCTGGCCTTCCCTGTTACTTCATTGGCCAAGGCCCGCGCCTTTTATGGTGACTTGCTGGGCTGCCCGGAGGGGCGGTCTTCGCCGGAGTGGGTGGACTTCAACTTTTTCGGCCACCAGATCGTTGCCCACCTAAGCCCAGATGAAGCCGGGCACCACAACACCAGCGCGGTAGATGGCGACAAGGTCCCGGTACGGCATTTCGGCATGGTGCTGGAGATGGCGCAGTGGGAGGCCATGGCCGACAAACTCCGCAAGGCGGGGATTGCTTTCGTGATCGAGCCGCACATCCGCTTCAAAGGCCAGGTGGGCGAGCAGGCCACCATGTTTTTCCTGGATCCCTGCGGCAACGCGGTGGAGTTCAAGGCCTTTGCCGACCCCAGCCGCCTGTTCGCCAAATAGCCGCAGGTCGCTGACTTAGAGCAGGCTGCGTAGGGTCGCCTGTTGCCATCCGGAACCGGCCCACAGCGCGGCGGTGGCCGGGTTGTGCTCCAGCAGCAGCGCCAGCAAGGGGCGCGCCGGGGTGCTCTGCGGGTCAGCCAGCAGCACATAGCGGGCATCGCTTTGCGGGCCCTGCGCTTCGCTCAGAAGCCCGATCCAGTCCATCGCTACCAAGCGCTCCACAGCGGGTTCAAGTTGCTGTGCAGTCAGTTCCAGGCGCGTGCTCAAAGCACCCATGGTCAGGCCTTTGTGGCCGGATTGGCGCACGCTGTCCAGCGCCTGCAAGATTTCGAGTGCCAGCTGGAATTCCGAGCCGGCCCCGGCGCGTCTGCGTGGCGCTCCTTCGAGCAGCGCGGGAACGTAGGCGGTCAGCGTCGCCCCCAACAGCACGATCACCCAGGCGATGTAAATCCAAATGAGCAAAATCGGCAACGTAGCGAAAGCGCCGTAAACAAGCGAGTAGGTGGGCACTTTGCTGAGGTAATAGCCCAACAGCCGCTTGGCAATCTCGAGACACACCGCCACGAACAAGCCGCCCATCCAGGCGTGGCCCCAGCGCACATGGGTGTTGGGCACGTACTGGAACATAGCGGCCATAACCGCCGCCACCATGCCGAACTGCACCGTATCGAGCAGCAGTCCGACCCCGCCCGGCAAGCCGGCGACCAGTCCCTTGGATGCGGAAAGTGCATAGGAGGTCATGGTCACGCTCAGGCCGAAGATCAGCGGGCCCACGGTCATGGCGGTCCAGTAAATCAGTATGCGCTGGCCCAGCGAGCGTGCGGTGCGCACGCGCCAGATCGCATTGAGGGTGCGGTCAATCGTGAAGATCATGGCCAGGACGCTAATCACCAGCACCACTAGACCGGCTAGACCCAACTTGTTGGCTTTGCCGGCAAACAGGGTCAGGTAGCCCAGAACCTGGCGCGCAATGTTGTCGGGCACCAGGCTCTCTACGAGCCATTTCTGGGCGATATCCTGGAACTTGTTGAATACCGGAAACGCGGTGACGACGGCCAGCACCACGGTGATCATGGGCACCAGCGCAATGGTGGTGGTGAAAGTCAGGCTGCCGGCCGTCACGCCCAGGCGGTCCTGCGCGAACCGCTCCCGCAGCGTAGTAAAGGCCTCGCGCCAGCGCAAGTGCCAGAGGTCACCAAACCAGGCCTGGAATCGATCGATGCTGCGCATGCTCTGATGATGCCACCGCCGCTCAGGCGTGGGCGGCCTTTGCTGCCATCCAATCGCCCAGCGCCGCTTCGCACTGCGCGGCGTTTTCAAAGCGCAGCGGGTGGATACCGAATGCCGCTGCGGCCTCCACATTGGCCTGCATGTCATCGATGAAAACCGATTGTGCAGGGTCGATAGCGCAATGCCGCAGCAGATGGGCATAAATGCCCGGCTCGGGCTTGCACATGCCAACCTGGCAGGAAATCACGCGGGCACTGAAAACGTCCCAAAACGTGTAGGTCTGCTCAAGGTAGGCCAGGGAATGGTGCGGCATATTGGACAAACAAAACAGACGGTGCCCCGCCGCCCGCAATCGCCGCATCAGGGCGACCGTGTCGGGCTTGAGCTGCAAAGTCGCCGGAACGCGGTCAAAAAAGGCCTGAACAACCGCAGGATCCCAACCCGTGCGGACTGCGGCGCGGCTGATTGCCAGATCCCGCCCTAACGCGCCCCGGTCCAGCTCCAGCCAATCCGGGTGCCCGATGATGTGTTCCAAGGCGGTCGCCTGCTGCACGGGGTCGGCAAAGGCGTCTGCGCAAATCGCCTGGGGCTGCCATTCCACCACCACGCCGCCCAGGTCAAAAATCAGATTCATAGCCGGCAAAGCTTACCGCAGCCATGCCGTGGCGCAGGACAGGACGCTTGTTTGCGGTGAAAATGCGAGGACATGAGCGCTGTGACCCCCGCTGCCGATGCGCAGACCCCCTCTCCCCCCGATCTGGTTGACCGCACCCGCAGGCTGGCGGTGGGCAGCCTGCTGGGCCTGATTCTGCTCAGCCTGGTCTGGGAGCTCTGGGCCGCGCCGCTGCGTCCGGGCGGCTCTTTGCTGGCGCTCAAAGCCCTCCCGCTGTGCCTGCCGCTGGCGGGCCTGCTGAAAAACCGCATGTACACCTACCGCTGGGTGAGTTTGCTGGTGTGGCTGTACTTCACAGAGGGCGTGGTGCGCGCGTGGGGCGACCGCGCACCCGGTAATTGGCTGGCTTTGTTAGAGGTGGCACTGTGCCTGGCGTTGTTCGGCGCCTGCGCCTGGCATGTGCGTTTACGTTTTAGGAATGCCAGGAATGCCCCATAAAGAGCTTGTGCACACGCTGCGTGGTCTGGTCGGCGCATCCCAGGTCTTGTGCGAAGGCGACCTGAGCGCCTATGAGCTGGACTGGCGCGGCCGCGAGCGCGGCAAAGCGCTGGCGGTGATTCGGCCGGGCTCCACGGCAGAGGTGGCGGCGGTGGTGAAGGCCTGCGCGGCTGCGGGTGTAAGCATGGTGCCCCAGGGCGGCAACACCGGCATGGTGGTTGGCTCGACCCCGGACGCCAGCGGCGAGCAGGTGGTCATCAGCCTGGGCCGGATGAACGCGGTGCGCACGCTGGATGCGGACAACCTGACCATTACCGTCGAAGCGGGCTGCGTGCTGCAGAACCTGCACACCGTCTGCGACGCGGCGGGGCTGCTGTTTCCGCTGAGCCTGGCCTCCCAAGGCAGTTGCACGATTGGCGGCAACCTGGGCACCAACGCGGGCGGGACGCAGGTGGTGCGCTTTGGCAATACCCGCGACCTGTGCCTGGGTCTGGAAGTGGTGACGCCGCAAGGCGATATTTGGGATGGCTTGACCGGCCTGCGCAAAGACAACACGGGTTACGACCTGCGCCATCTCTTTATCGGCTCGGAGGGCACGCTGGGCATCATCACCGCTGCGGTCATGAAGCTGTATCCGGCACCCCGTGCCCGGATGACGGCGCTGGTGGCCCTGCCCTCGCTCCAGGCTGCCGTGGCATTGCTGGGCCTGGCCCATGCGCACCTGGGCGCGGGCCTGACCGGGTTTGAGGTCATGGGCCAGTTTGCGCTCAGCCTGGTACACAAGCATTTTCCGCAGCAGCGCGTGCCGTTTTTCCAGACCGTGCCCTACTGTGTGGTTTTGGAGCATTCCGACACCGAGTCGGAAGCACACGCCCGCGCGCAACTCGAAACCCTGCTGGAAGCAGCGGTGGGAAAAGGCTGCGCGGTGGACGCGGTCGTAGCGGAGAACATCGCCCAGGCGCGCGCCCTGTGGCATATCCGCGAGAGCATCCCGCTGGCCCAGGCCAAAGAGGGTCTGAACATCAAGCACGATATTTCGATTGCTGTCTCGCGCATCCCCGACTTCGTGGCGCAGGCCGAAGTGGCATTGGCACATAGCCATCCAGGCATCCGGCTGGTGAACTATGGGCACCTGGGCGACGGTAATCTGCATTTCAATGTGCAAGCCCCGGAAGGTGCCGATGCGCAGGCCTTTTTGCGCGACGAAGAAGGGCCTATCAACGCCGTGGTCTATGCGCTGGTGGACGCGTTTAACGGTTCGATCTCGGCCGAGCATGGCATTGGCAGCTTGAAGCGCGAGAAGCTGGTGGCCCACAAGTCCCCGGTGGCGCTGGACATGATGCGCGCCATCAAAGCCGCGCTCGATCCCCACAACCTGATGAACCCCGGGCGCATGCTCAAGCCGGGCGGCACGCACAGCGATTCAGCCACCCACTGATGGCGCATACCGCCTTATTGGGGCTGGTGTACCTGTCCTTTATCAGCATCGGCCTCCCCGACGGCATGCTGGGCGTGGCCTGGCCGGCCATTCGCCTGCAAATGGACCAGCCCCTGGCGGCGGTGGGGGCTATCACCATGACCATGACGGCCTGCTCGGCGGCGTCGAGCCTGATGGCCGGGGCCATCGTGCAGCGCATCGGAACCGGGGCCGTGGTGGCGGGCAGTTGTCTGCTCACCGCGCTGGGTTTGCTGGGCTTTTCCGTTGCCCCCTCATTTGGCTGGCTGGTGGCGTTGGCCGTACCGCTGGGCTTGGGTGCGGGCGCGGTTGACGCCAGTCTGAACCATTTTGTGTCTGCCCACTACTCTTCGCGCCACATGAACTGGCTGCATGGTTTTTGGGGCGTAGGGGCCACCACCGGGCCGCTGGTCATGGGCATGGCGTTGGCAAGTGCCGGTGGCTGGACGGCCGGGGCGCGCAGCATCGGGTTGATGCAACTTGCGCTGGCGCTGCTCTTGTTTGCCACCGTGTCCTTGTGGTCGCGGGAGACCGCGCAGGCACCGGCTGACGCGGATCAGCCAGGCCAGCAGGCCGTCAATCCGGCGCCCCCGCCATTGGCACTGTGGTTGGCACCACTGTGCTTTTTGTTCTATGTGTCCGCCGAAATGGGCACCGGTTTATGGGCCGCGAGTATTTTGGTCACAGACCGCGGACTGGTTGCCGCCGACGCAAGCGTCTGGGTGTCGCTGTACTTTGGCGCCATCACCGCCGGGCGCTTTGCGGTCGGGCTGGTCGCCAACCGCATCGGCAACCGCCGCCTGGTCCGTATGGGCATCGCGATGGCCATGGCCGGGGCCTTGCTGTTTGCGCTGCCAGACATTTTCGGGCAGGCATCGCGTCCGGGCCTGGTGCTGATGGGCTTGGGATGCGCACCGATTTTCCCCTCGCTGATGCACGAGACCGCACGGCGCTTCCCGCCTGAGGCGGTGCGCCGCCTGATCGGCCGGCAGATGACCTGCGCGTATGCGGGAAGCTCGGTGGTTCCTGCGGCATTTGGCCTGCTGGCGACCTGGGCCGGTCTGGCGGCGGTTATGCCGGTGGTGGTGGCGCTGCTCCTGGTACTGCTGCTGGTCACGGCCTGGCTGGACCGCCTCACCTGAATCGGGGTGCCGACACCTAGAATCAGCGCACTTTTTGCACATTTTTCATGCACACCGATTCTCCCCACCCCATCCGCCAGCAATACGAAGATTTGCTGCGACACGCCTTCACCCAGGGCGTCGTGAAGTCCGACCGCACGGGCACGGGAACCACCAGCGTGTTCGGCTACCAAATGCGTTTTGACCTGAACGAGGGCTTTCCGCTGGTCACCACCAAAAAAGTGCACCTGCGCTCCATCGTGCAGGAGCTACTCTGGTTTCTTACGGGCTCATCCAACAACAACTGGCTCAAAGAGCGCGGCGTATCTATTTGGGACGAGTGGGCCAAACCTGACGGCGATCTGGGCCCGGTTTACGGCGTGCAATGGCGCAGCTGGCCAACGCCAGATGGCCGTCATATCGACCAGATCAGCGAGCTCATGGCCACGCTCAAGACCAATCCCGACTCGCGCCGCATGATCGTCAGCGCCTGGAACGTGGCCGATTTGTCCAAGATGGCGCTGATGCCCTGCCACGCGTTTTTCCAGTTTTATGTGGCCCCGGCCAGCGGCCCGGATGCCCGACCTCGCCTTAGCTGCCAGCTCTACCAGCGCAGCGCCGATATTTTTCTGGGCGTGCCTTTCAATATTGCCAGCTACGCGCTGCTGACCCATATGGTGGCGCAGCAGTGCGATATGGATGTGGGCGACTTCATCTGGACCGGCGGCGACTGCCACGTGTACAGCAACCACGCCGAGCAGGTCCACCTGCAGCTCAGCCGGGCTCCCCGCCCCTACCCCACCCTGCACATCCAGCGCCGCCCAGCTTCGATTTTTGACTATGCCATGGAGGACTTTGTGGTCAGCGGCTACGACCCGCACGCGGCCATCAAAGCGCCGGTAGCGGTCTGACGCGGGCGCACATGGAACTGCACCTTATTTACGCCCGCGCCCGCAACGGCGTGATCGGGCGCAACAACACCCTGCCCTGGCATTTGCCCGAGGACTTGGCGCACTTCAAGCGCCTGACCCTGGGCTGCCCGGTGATCATGGGGCGCAAGACCTGGGACTCACTGCCGCAGAAATTCCGTCCATTACCTGGACGCGACAACATTGTGATTACGCGCCAGACGGATTGGCATGGCTCCGGTGCGAAGCCTGTGGCTTCGCTGGATGCGGCATTGGCCCTGTGCGCGCACGTTGCCCATGCCTGGGTCATTGGCGGTGCGCAAATCTATGCCCAGGCGCTGCCCATGGCTACTTCGGTGGCGGTGACCGAGCTGGACCTGGATGTGGCCGGTGACGCGTACGCGCCGGAGCTGGGTCCGCATTGGCAGGAGCGCAGCCGGGAAAACCACACGGCGGCCAGCGGACTGGCTTACAGCTTGGTACGTTACCGGCGCGCCGAATACGCGTCCGACGCCGCCCACCACTAACGCGGCGGTGGGTCGGTCGGCGTGCGGCGCTGGATGGCGTTCCACACCGCGAGATCCGTAGGGGTCAAGTGGTCTTCCTTGCGTGCAATTGCCTCAAATTGGCCCAAATCACTTAAAAGGCCCAACTGGCGCAACTGCCCGAGTTGCTGCTTGTAGTACTCGATGACCTGGCGCGGGTCGCGGGCAATTTCATGCAGGGCCAGGTTGGAGAGGTCTTCTTTGGATTCCCGCTCGGAGTGAGCCTTCTCAATCAGCGTACCCAGTTCTTCGGCGGTCAAATGCAGGCGCTTGGCTTCGTTGCGGATTTGCTGCACCGCGTCCGGATCCATATTGCCTGAGGCAATCATGCGGTAAATATTACCCTTGAGCGCCTCGCGCTCCTTTTGCAACTGGTCGCTGAACGCGGAGGACAACAAGGCCGCAGGAATCGCAAAAATACCAATTCCCATCAAAGCCATCACGACGGTGATTGCGCGTCCGGCTGGGGTCACAGGCGAGATGTCGCCATAGCCCACGGAGGCCAGGGTCACCACCGCCCAGTAAATGGCCTGGGGGATGTTCTCGAACTTGTCGGGCTGCATATCGTGTTCAAACAGATAACCCAACGAGGCCATCATGATCACCATCAAAATCATGATGAAGGCCGCCGCACTGACCACGCCCCATTCCCGCGCAATCACTTTGGTCAGCGTTGTGGTCGCACCGGTGTAGCGCGTCAGCTTGAGCAGTCGGATGAGCCGGAATACCCGCAGAAAGCGCAAGTCCAGCAAATGGTTCAAAAACGGCTCCAGAAAATACGGCAGCACCGCCAGCATGTCGACCATGGCGGACATGGATTTCCCGTATTTCAAGCGCCCCAGCGCCGCGTTCTGGTAGCGGGGTTCCTCCACGCAGCTGTACAGCCGCATCGTCAACTCCATGGAAAACACCAGCACCGCCACCGTGTCCAGAATCAAAAATTCCATGTTCAAGGCGTAATGCACGCTGGCTACCGACTCCAGAATCACGGCGGCCACCGAGATTACCACCCACATGGCGATAAAGCTGTCAATCAGGTGGTGCATCTCGCCGCTGTAGGGGCTCTCGAACATCAGCGCGTGGACTTTTTGCCGCAACGTCCGGCCCCGGTTGAGCTGGGAAAAACCGTGCCAGGCGGGTACCAGTACGCGAAATAGCTTCAGAATCCGCAACAAACGCAGGAACCGCAGAATCCGCAAGTCCACCGCGACAAAGGCCTGCAAATAAAAAGGGACGATCGCCAGCAGATCAAATACCGCGAGCGGAGACAGTGCGTGTCGCAGCCGGGCGAAAGGCTTGTTCTTGAGCTCTTCCTCTTCGGGTGCGAGGTAGAGGCGGAACAGGTACTCCACCGTGAACACCAGCACCGAAAAAGCGTCAAAAACCGTGAACCAGGCATTGTTCGGCTCGTAGATGATGGGCACATGTTCAAACAGGAGTGCGAACAAATTGGCCACAATCAGCACGCCGATCCAGCGATCCACCTCGCGCTGGTGGTTGCCTGCCACATGGGGGTCGAGCATCCAGGCGTACAGCCAGCGGCGCAGCGGCAGGTCGCGCGGGATGTCCGCCTCCTCCACGTGTCCGAGGATGATTTCCACCTCCGCATCCAACAATGGGTGGCTTGACTCTTTTTGCATGGCGGCTCCTGTTTCGCCTTGACCAGACCAACCGCGGGTGTGCAGCTCACGCCGCCGGTTGACGCGCCGCATCATAGGGTACGCGCCCAGCCGTAGGATGCGGCGGTTTGCAGCCCTGATGCAGGCCATGTGCAGCCCCTATCATTCCTGTTCTGGCTCCGCCCCCGACATAACTTCTGTACTGACTATGCAACTCGCTACCTGGAACGTCAATTCACTGGGCGTGCGCCTACCCCAGGTGCTGGAGTGGCTGGCCGCCCATCCGGTGGATGTGCTGGCCTTGCAGGAGCTCAAGCTGACCGACGACAAGTTTCCCCATGCGGAATTCGCCCAAGCCGGTTACCAGAGCGCGTGCTTTGGCCAGAAAACCTATAACGGCGTGGCCCTGATCAGCCGCCAGCCGCTGGATCGTGTGGTGCGCAACAACCCGCTGTTTGCCGACGACATGGCCCGCATCATCAGTGCCAGCCTGGGTGATGTGCGCGTGATTGGTGCCTATTTCCCCAACGGCCAGGCGCCGGGCAGCGACAAGTTTGAATACAAGCTGGAATGGCTCAAGGCGCTGCGGACTTGGGTCAAATCCGAATTGCTCAGCCATCCGAAATTGGTGCTGATGGGTGACTTCAACATCACCTTTGACGATGCCGATGTCTGGGACCCCGAAGGCATGCGTGATCAAATCCATTGTACCGACGAAGAACGCTACGAGCTCAGTGCCCTGGTGGCGCTGGGCCTGCATGACAGCCTGCGGCTTTTCCCGCAGCCGCCGAAAAGCTATAGCTGGTGGGACTACCGCGATATGGGTTTCCGGCGTAACCGCGGTCTGCGCATTGACCACATCCTGGTCAGCGAAGCGCTCAAAGTCTTGTCCCGCGCGTGCGAGATTGACAAAACCCCCCGCAAAAATGAACGCCCCAGCGACCATGCGCCGGTCATTCTGACGCTGGACGTAGCGGGCTGAAGCCGACTCAGGCCGGGTCGACCAACTCGGCCTGCCGGTCTAGGCCCAATTCCTGGATTTTGCGGGTGATGGTGTTGCGGCCTATGCCCAAGCGGTTGGCCGCATCCACCCGGCGGCCCTTGGTGGTGTGCAGCGCAGCCTGAATCAGGCGGGATTCGAAGCGACGTGTGAGGACGTCCCAGACGTC
>Ga0214919_10011691_pt1 | contig 10926 bp, 7 predicted proteins | sample LL1503_MetaG_FD_177994 | JGI IMG/M metagenome (GOLD analysis project Ga0214919, IMG submission 177994) | Freshwater microbial communities from Lake Lanier, Atlanta, Georgia, United States - LL-1503 | ecosystem: Environmental > Aquatic > Freshwater > Lake | place: USA: Georgia | collected 2015-03-15
CGAAGGTCGATAAGTGAACCCTTATTGGCACGACCAATTGGGCTGCGGGCGGTTGCGACGATGACTGCTTCGGACATTGAAAACTCCGTTCGATCCGTAATGAATAGTGACGCAACGGTACCATTTCGGCATGGAACTCAGCCCTGTCGCAGTGGATTCGATCAACATCTCTGACCCAGAATTTTGGAAGGGTTCCCGCCAGCACCGCGAGTCGGTATTTGCCACTTTGCGCCGCGAAGCCCCGGTGAAGTTCTTCCCTGAAATACCTCTTGCCAACTTCCCTGTTGGGCCTGGCTATTGGGCGCTCACCAAACACGACGATATTTGGCATGTGAGCCGCAACCCCGAATTGTTCTGCAGTGGCAAGGGCTCCAACATCGCCGACCTCACCGTTGAACTCAACGAATTCTTCGGCTCCATGATCAGCATGGACGACCCAAAGCATGTGCGCCTGCGCACCATTGTGTCGAAAGGCTTTACGCCGAAGGAAATTACTCGCATTGAAGAGTACGTAAAGAACAAAGCCAAGTCCATCGTGGACAAGGTGCTTGCGAAGTATGGATCAAATGAAGAATTCGATTTCGTTGACGCCATTGCCGCGCCATTCCCATTGCAAATTATTTGCGAAATGATGGGCATTCCCGAAAGTGATGAACGCAAAATTCTGGAATGGACCAATGTCATTCTTGGCGCAGGCGACCCAGACTTCGGTGGCACTATTGAAAACCTCATCACTGTGGCGCTCGAAATGTTTGCGTACGCACAAGCACTTGGCGAAGACCGCCTAGCCAACCCAACTGATGACCTCACCAGCGTCATGATGCATTCAATTGTTGATGGCGACCGCATGAGTTCGCAAGAGTTTGGCAGCTTCTTTATTTTGCTCGTTGTTGCCGGCAATGAAACAACCCGCAATGCAATTAGCCACGGCATGTTGCAACTGACCGAACACCCAGACCAAAAGACTGCGTGGTACTCAGACTTCGAAGGCAAGACCAAAGGCGCTGTTGAAGAAATCGTTCGTTGGGCCTCGCCAGTTATTCACTTCCGTCGCACTGCAACACGCGACACCGAAATTCGTGGAGTGAAAATTAAAGCAGGCGAAAAAGTAGTGATGTGGTACAACTCGGGCAACCGTGACGAAGAAATTTACGAGAACCCGCACCAATTCAACATTGCTCGCACACTTGCACCAGCCCAAGTTGGTTTCGGTGCAGGTGGCCCTCACTTCTGCCTTGGTGCAAACCTGGCACGTCGCGAAATTGCTGTGATGTTCGACGAAATTCGTCGTCGCTTACCGAACTTGGTAGTTACTGGAGAGCCTGCTTATTTACAGAGCAACTTCATTAACGGCATTAAGCGCATGCCGTGCCGCATTAATGGCTAACTAGATACGCGGGTCAACGAGCACGCGGCTCTTTACTTGACCCTTCAGAATTGCATCTAAGTAGGGCTCCACAGTGTCGAGTCCAACAACGATTGACTCTTGAGTGTCGAGCCACGTTGGCTTCAAGTCGGTGGCAATGCGTGTCCACATCATTTTGCGGTCATCCATAGAGCCATTCACGCTGTCGATGCCGAGCAGGTTTACGCCGCGCAAAATGAACGGCAACACCGTGGTTGGTAGGTTTGCTCCACCAGTAAGCCCGCTTGCAGCAACCGAAGCGCCATATTTCAGCGTGCGCAATACGTAGGCAAGCGTGTTGCCACCAACACAGTCCACTGCACCAGCCCAACGCTCTTTTTCCAACGGCTTTGTTTGCTCAACCGAGGTTTCGCTGCGATCAATGATGTCTGTGGCGCCAATTGACTTCAGCCACTCGCCTTCACTTGCTTTGCCTGTACTGGCCACTACTTCGTATCCGCGCGCCGCCAACATGCCCACTGCATACGAGCCCACTCCACCAGTTGCACCTGTAACAATCACTGGGCCAGTTCCTGTTTTCAAGCCTGCGCGCTCTAACGCATCAACCGACATGGCTGCAGTGAAACCTGCTGTGCCCACCATCATCGCGGTCTTGGTTGTCAGACCTGCAGGTACTGGAATTACCCACTTCGCTGGAACACGAGCCATGGTTGCAAAACCGCCGTTGTGCGCAACACCAATGTCGTTGCCATGAACAATGACTTTTGAGCCAACAGCAATGGACGCATCACTTGATTCAACAACAGTTCCAGCAAGGTCAACACCAGGAATCAGAGGATCAATACGCGCAACTTTTCCCTTTTCAGTTGTGGAAAGACCGTCTTTGTAATTAATGCATGAATACTCAACAGCAATGAGCACTTCGCCTTCGCCGAGCGCGTCAGATGAAATGGTCTCAACTCGACGTGTCCATACATCGTCTACTTTTCCTACCAACATTGCGCGTACATCTGTCATGGTGTTCTCCCTTATGCCACTAATTGCAGAATTTTTTGCTTAGCTAAATCGCCAATTACCACTTCATCGTTATGTGCGTACCAAACTTCGTTGTGAGTATCAAACAATACATTCACCGACTCTTCACCCTTCGGCAGGTTCTGCATTGAATCCGCTGTGTACACACATACGTTCCACGATGCGTGCCCGCCAACGCTCTTCACTGCATCGGCGACAACGTCTGCCCATTTATGTTCAAATTCAATAATCGCCTGTGGGTTAGACACGTGTTGCATCACATTTGATGTTTCAGTGAATACCAAACCAATGTTCTTGCCGCTAATGGCGTCCCGCATGTTTGTTATTTCGGTATTCAACTGCTTCGAAATCTTCCTCTGGTCGTACGTCGCAGACTTTTCGCGGTGCACCGAAATTGGATACACCCAGTTATCAACCGTTTCGCCAGATTCGGCTCGCAACACGTCCATCGGCGGTGTTGCCTTGCCTTGCGTTACTAACAGCACGTGTCGGCCAACTGGTCGCAATGAATACACAAAGATGTCAAGAATGTTTTTATCTAATGCGTGTGCAATTGCTGCAACCACATCAACTGTTGGCGTTGGGCCGCGTCGTGCTTCACCAACGCGCGCACGCTCAAGTGCAACAACGTATGGTTGTGAAATCCCGGCTCGCTCTGCCAGTTCTCGCGTTGACCAACCACGCTCTTTGCGTTGTGCAAACAACCACTGAGCAAAACCAATGGGGTCGAACTCCAATTGGCGATTAATGGTTGGGCGTTTTTGCGTCATAACTAGTGATAACTATAGTATTCACTCATGGGGATGACGAGCGAATCGGTTCAGCGTGAGGCTGAACCATCTCAGCTCTCCCCATGGCCACTATTCGGCGTGCTTGTAGCCATTACCTGGCTGCTTGATATTGGTCTCCATCAGTCCATTACCGATCATCGCAATGCATTCGCAGTGCTTGCCGCATGGTTTGCCATGACCGCAGCAATGATGACGCCAACCACTGTTCCCATGCTCAATTCGTTGCGCGAGATTTTGGGCAATTCGTCGCGCGAAACATGGTGGATGTTTCTTGCCGGCTACACCGTGATGTGGTCTGCGTTTTCGTTGCTTGGTGGAGGTCTGCAAATTGCACTCAGCCACACCAGCGCACTCACCGATCATGGAACACTGGCATCACGTTCAGTCACCGCCGGGGTTCTTGCACTTGCCGGTGTGTATCAATTCACTCCCATCAAAAACATGTGCCGCGACTTGTGCTTGCGACCAATGACGTTCTTCATGGCGCACTGGCGATCGGGCAAGCAAGGCGGGCTGCGCATGGGTATTCGACATGGCCTGGTGTGCATTGGGTGCTGCTGGGCACTGATGCTGTTGGCATTCGTTGGAACGGCATCGCATTGGGGTTTTATGGCGCTCGTTACCGGAATCATGGTGATGGAAAAGCTGCCGAAAAATGGTGCAAAAGTTACCGCACCTATTGGCATCGCACTGTTGGTGTGGGCCGCACTGTTGTTCTTCACACCCGAAGCTATTTCTCTACATAACTCACACTGAAAGGCACACAATGAGCACAGCAACAAAAACCAAAGACAGCGGCATTGCCGCCTGGTCGCTAGAAGGCGAACTGATCCTGAACTGCAACTGCACGGTGTTTTGTCCGTGCGTGGTTTCGCTCGGTCAACACCCTCCGACCGAGGGCTACTGCCAAGCATGGTCGGGTGTGCGCATTGACAAAGGTTCAATTGGTGATCTTGACCTTTCAGGTTTACACGTTGCCATGTTGCTCGACATTCCTGGAAAAATGGAACGCGGTAACTGGACACTTGCGTTATGGATTGATGAACGCGCAACCGATGAACAGTTCGCAGCACTTGAAAGCATCTTCTCTGGTGCAAGTCGCGGCACCACTGGCCTCTTCAAGTTGCTAGTCGGCAAATATCTTGGAGCAGAGCGCGCACCAATCACGTTTGTCCGCGAAGGCGAAACACGCAAGTTCAGCGCAGGAAAATTCATTCAAGGTGCTGTTGCCCCAATCACTGGTCAGCGCAAAAACGAGCCAGTTATGATCGTGAATACGCAGTACTGGATGGGCCCAGAAGTTGCTGTTGCCCAAGCCAGCATGGGTCGTGTGCGCGCATTCGGTCGCGTATGGAACTTCGAGGGTCGCAGCGCAGAAATCTGTGACATTAAGTGGGTTGGACCGTGAACGCTCCTCTGCTTGCTCTGTCGCGTCGAGTACGCAACACGCCATACACCTCACGCATTGAACAGTTCCCTGTGCAGGCATACACCGTGTACAACCACATGTTGCTTCCTTCACGCTTTCGTGGCCTTGAAGAGGACTACTGGCACTTGCGCAAGTCGGTGCAAATTTGGGACGTTGCGTGCGAGCGCCAAGTGCAATTGAAGGGCCCAGACGCCGCAAAGCTTGCGCAAATGATGACTGTGCGCGACATTCGCAAATACGACGTTGGCCGCGGTGGGCTCGTTCCCCTGTGCGATCACAACGGCAAATTGCTGAATGACCCTGTGGTGTTTCGCATTGCGCAAGATTGCTACTGGTTCTCTATTTCAGACTCCGACGTGGCATTTTGGGCAGGCGGTTTAGCGCTTGGTCTTGGGCTTGATGTTGAAGTGAGTGAAATTGATGTGAACCCACTTGCCGTGCAGGGGCCACAAGCCGAAGATGTTGTTGCCGAAGTATTTGGCGAAGCAGTTCGCGCAATTAAGTTCTTCCGTTTTGAAACACTGAACTTCCGCGGTCACCCACTGCGTGTGTCGCGCAGCGGTTGGAGCGCACAAGGTGGATTCGAAATTTTGGTAGACGACTGGGAAATTGGTGGCTTGTTGTACGACGCCATTTGCGAAGCCGGCGCCAAATACGACATTGGACCAGGTTGCCCAAACTTGATTGAGCGCATCGAAGCCGGACTCATGACGTATGGAACCGACATCACTCGCGAACACACCGCACTTGAAGCAGGCCTCGAAAAGTACTGCTCACTTGACAGCGACATTGACGCCATCGGTATCGATGCATTGCGTGCACAACGCGCACAGGGTTTGCCACAACGCATTGTTGGTTTCACTGTTGGTGGCGACCGAGTTCCTGGTCAACGAGACCCGTGGCCAGTAACGGCAAATGGCAACAAGGTTGGTCAGATCACGTCTATTACGTGGTCACCACGCTTGGAATGCAACGTTGCACTTGGCATGGTGGAACTGGAATATGCACCACTAGGAACAGAGCTCACACTCGTTGCTCCGGACGCAGAGCGCCGGGCAACGATATGTGAAGTTCCGTTTACTGGTGCTTCGCAGCGTTAGATCAGGAGCAGCCGCTCGAAGATCCGCAATCGCCACATACGTAGCACGCACCGGCGCGCTGCATGTTGGCTGAGCCACATGATGAGCAGATAGCGCCAGTCTTTGCTGGTGTTGCTGCTGCATGTGACGACGCATCCATTTGTGCAACAAGTTCTTGCACCGATGGAATGGTCTTTGGATCGCTGATGACGTCTACGCCTTGTGCGGTGTTGGTTACCGACTCTTCAACGCCTGGCAGTGTTGGCTGCATGCGCTCTTCGCGGGTGTAGATACCAAGTTCTGCGCGCTCGTCAGTCGATAGGTACTCAACTGCCAAACGGCGGAAGAGGTAGTCGATGATGGATGACGCCATACGAATGTCGGAGTCATCGGTCATGCCGGCTGGCTCGAAACGGGTGTTGATGAACGCTTCAACGAAAGCGCGCAATGGCACTCCGTACTGAAGGCCATACGACACGCTCTTTGCGAAGCTGTCCATGATGCCTGCAAGTGTTGAACCCTGCTTCGACACGGTGAGGAACACTTCGCCTGGGCGACCGTCTTCGTATTCACCGATAGTTGCAAAACCCTTGCAATCAGCAACGCGGAATTCGAAGGTGCGTCCGCGACGTGAGCGTGGCAACTTCTGGCGTACTGGCTGGTTCACAATCTTCTCGACTACACGCTCAACAACTTGCGTTGCTGCTGCATGTGCATCTGCGGTTCCCTTTTCGCCGTCTTTCTTGGCGGTGGAAAGTGGCTGACCCACTTTGCAGTTGTCGCGATAGATAGCAACAGCCTTGATGCCAAGTTCCCACGACATCATGTGCAGAGCTTCGATGTCTTCGATGGTTGCTTCTTCTGGCATGTTCACTGTCTTCGAGATTGCGCCCGACAAGAACGGCTGAGCTGCAGCCATCATGCGTACGTGACCTTCGTAGTGAATGGTGTTGTCACCCATCGAGCAAGCGAACACTGGCAAGTGCTCTGCCTTCAAGTCTGGTGAACCAACGATGGTCTTGTTGGTGTCGATGTACGCAACGATGCGGTCAACAACTGGGCCTTCGTAACCCAAGTTCTTCAATGCACGTGGCACTGTCTGGTTAACGATGGACATGTTGCCACCGCCAACGAGCTTCTTGAACTTCACCAAACCAAGGTCTGGTTCGATACCAGTGGTATCGCAGTCCATCATGAGGCCAATGGTTCCGGTTGGTGCAAGCACAGTTGCCTGGCTATTACGCACGCCGTACTCTTCACCGTCACGCACTGCGTTGTCCCATGCGAGTGTTGCTGCTTCAACCAAGTCGCGCTGTACAACATCGATGTTGTTGATTTCAGCGTTTGCATCGCGGTGCATGCGCAACACGTTGAGCATGTAGCGCTCGTTGGCTGCGAAGCCTGCGAATGGTCCCATGCGGCTGGCGATGCGTGCGCTGGTTGCGTATGCATGGCCCGTCATCATTGAGGTAAGTGCACCGGCCCAAGCGCGTCCACCGTCGGAGTCGTATGGCATACCAAGTGCCATGAGCAACGCACCGATGTTTGCGTAACCAAGACCAAGCTGACGGAACAAGCGGCTGTTTTCACCGATTTTTTCCGTTGGGTAGTCGGCGTTACCAACAAGAATTTCTTGCGCGGTGAACATGACTTCAATGGTGTGACGGTATGCGTCTACGTCGAAGATGTCGTCATCGCTCAAGAACTTCAGCAAGTTGATGGATGAAAGGTTGCATGCCGAGTTGTCGATGTGCATGTATTCGGAGCATGGGTTCGAGCCGTTAATGCGACCTGCTGCATGCGCGGTGTGCCACTTGTTAATAGTGGTGTCGAACTGCAAACCAGGGTCTGCGCATTCCCACGAAGCGGTGGCAATTTGGCGCCACAAGTCGCGTGCGCGCACGCTGCGAACTGGTGAACCATCTTTAACTGCACGGAATGTCCAGTCGCGGTCTTCCTTCACTGCGTACATGAACTCATCGCTCACGCGAACTGAGTTGTTTGCGTTCTGGTACTGAACCGAGAATGAATCTTTTCCGTCGAGGTCCATGTCGAAACCGGCGTCGCGCAATGCACGAGCCTTCTGCTCTTCACGGGTCTTGCACCAAATGAATTCTTCGACGTCTGGGTGATCGACGTTGAGCACAACCATCTTTGCTGCACGACGTGTTTTGCCACCCGACTTAATGGTTCCTGCTGATGAGTCTGCACCACGCATGAAGCTGACAGGACCCGATGCGGTTCCGCCGCCCTTCAAGTGCTCTGCACTTGAACGAATGTTGGACAAGTTGATACCTGCACCTGAGCCACCCTTGAAGATGATTCCTTCTTCGCGGTACCAGTTCAAGATGCCGTCCATGGTGTCTTCGGTTGCAAGGATGAAGCAAGCGCTTGCCTGTTGTGGCACGCCCGGCACACCAATGTTGAACCACACTGGTGAGTTGAATGCTGCGCGCTGCGTTACCAAGATGAACTTCAGTTCGTCGCGGAATGCGTCAGCTTCGTTGGTGTCGGCGAAGTAGCCACCCTCAATACCCCAGTCGGAGATGGTGTTGGCAACGCGGTCGATGACCTGACGCAATGAGTGCTCGCGCTCTGGTGTGCCTGGTGTTCCGCGGAAGTATTTCTGCGTCACGATGTTGGTTGCGTTCAACGACCAGCCAACTGGGAACTCAACGCCGAGTTGTTCGAACGCGATGGTTCCGTCTTTCCAGTTGTTGATGCGCGCATCGCGCTTTTCCCAGACCACTTGGTCGTATGGGTGAACGCCTGGGGAGGTGAACTTGCGGCCGATGCCGATGGTGAGACGCTCTGGTGCGAGTGACATATTGCTGTGCCTTCCGTATTTTTTCGAATGTATAAAACCGCTTAAAACCTTGAATCCACTGGCTCTGGAGGGATTTCCAAGGGGGTCAGGCCATCCACTCGCCGTGGTCTTTTTCAAGACCACAACATGTTGTGGTGAAACTGTCCCCTTTGCAGATCCGCCCACAACTGGTAGGGAATGATTACAGCATTGTAATTACCCCTTGTCAATCATCCTCGTGTTCTGCGACCACCTTAAAACCCTTATGGAATAAGGGGCCAAGACATCCGCGCAAATTGACATAAAAAAGTCATAAATGACCTCCAAATGCCTCAATGCAGCGTTGGTCGGAAGGATACGGGACTACCCCTGTGTGGAGGAAGTGGATAACCCTGTGAATTAAAAAAATTTACTGTGGAAACCCTTGTGGATTGTGGGTTTTGTCGGTGGACAACCCATTCACAACCTGTTGATAACTGTCAGCCAACTGGGGTGATGGTGACGGGAATGCCGTTCATCACCGAATTTCCCGAAAGAGGATCCATTTCGTTCTCGTCGGTGAGCACATTCGAGTTCACACCCGCACGTTTTGCAGCCACGCTCATACGTGTACCACTCATGTCGTGACCCCAACCATGCGGAAGGCTCACAACACGTTCGCGAATGTCGCTCGTTAATTCAACAACTGCATCTACTGCGCCAACTCTGCTGGCAATGCGGGCAACGCTTCCCTCTTTCAAACCAGCGCGTTGTGCATCGTTTGGATGCATGTGCAATGTGCAGCGTTCTTTACCTTTCACCAACACTTCAATGTTGTGCATCCACGAATTATTTGAACGCAAGTGACGACGACCAACAAGCACTAATTGTTCATCATTAAATTCGTTCATCGACTTTGCAAGACGTGGCAAGTCGGCAAGCAACGGTTCTGGCGCAAGTTCAACTTTTCCACTTGGTGTGCGCAGTGCTTCTGGAATGCGTGGCTCGAGTGGGCCAAAGTCAATGCCGTGCGGGTGCTTTTTCATATGCGCCAAACTGATGCCGCTTGGGTTCGCACCGAATCCGTCGCCGTATGGTCCAGTGCGCAACATCAGGTCGAGCATGCGCTCAGTTCCGCGTGCGCCATCCGCGTCAAGTTGTTCGCGAATTTGTTCTGCAGTAAGTCCATTTGTTGGCGATGTTGAGTCTTTGGTGATGCTGCCAATGAATGCATCAAGCGTGAAGTCGTCCACTAACGAAACATCAACGTTTGCACCCATACCTTGTGCAATGCCCGCAAGCTTTAACAAAATTTCCCACTCGTCTGGTTGATCTGCTGCACGCTCAAACACTGGCTCGCTGTAGTTGGCAACGTTGCGCACCGAGAAACCAGTGAACACCAGGTCGAAGTGACTGCGCTCAAGCTGTGAAGGCGAAGGCAAAATGACGTCGGCATAGCGCGTGGTTTCATTCAAATAAATGTCAACCGAAACCATGAACTCAAGTGACTTCATGCTCTCTTCAAGTGCAAGCGTGTTCGGCGTAGACAACACTGGGTTTCCACCCGCAGTAATAAGTGCTTTTATTTGTCCCTCGCCAGGTGTCGCAATTTCTTCCGCCAACACGCTTACTGGGTATTCGCCTAGCGCTTCAGGAAATTTGCGCACACGTGAATTTCCGCGACCAATAGAGAATCCTTTACCTGTTCCCTTTTGACCACGTGTGGTTGGTCCACCTGCTGCAGGCAAGGTGAACATCACTCCACCTTCGCGATCGAGGTTGCCCGTAATGGTGTTCACTACATCAACCAACCAACTTGCCGTTGTTCCAAAACTGACGGTGCATGTGCCAATGCGTCCATACACCAATGCTTTATCGGCAGCAGCAAATTCGCGAGCGATGCGCTTAATGGTTTCAGCTTCAATGCCAACTGACTTTTCAACAGCAGCTGCAGTGAATTGCTTCAGTGCTGCAGGCAAAACATCGAGCCCTGCAACATGTGGGCGAATGTGATCGCCAACGTTGGCTAGGCCTTCTTCAAAAATGGTGTTGGCAATTGCAGCAAGGAACAAGGCGTCGGCACCCGGGCGAATGGCCAACCATTCATCGCAATGCTCCGCAGTCTTGCTCTTGCGTGGATCGACCACTACTAACTTGCCGCCGCGTTCACGCATGGCTTCAAGTCGACCTGGGAAGTCTGGTGCCGTGCACAAACTTCCATTTGAGTCGTATGGGTTTGCACCCAACATCAAAATGTATTGCGTACGATCCAAATCGGGAATAGCAATAGATGCCGGCGTACCAAACATGTAACCCGAACTCACTTGCTTCGGAAGTTGATCAACCGACGACGCACTGAAGCGTTGCTTGGTGCCAAGCGCTTGCAACCACACGCGGTTGTAAATAAGAGGAGCCAAGTTGTGCGCGTTTGGGTTTCCTAA
>Ga0214919_10011693_pt1 | contig 10926 bp, 9 predicted proteins | sample LL1503_MetaG_FD_177994 | JGI IMG/M metagenome (GOLD analysis project Ga0214919, IMG submission 177994) | Freshwater microbial communities from Lake Lanier, Atlanta, Georgia, United States - LL-1503 | ecosystem: Environmental > Aquatic > Freshwater > Lake | place: USA: Georgia | collected 2015-03-15
CACATATGGATTTGCTGATGGCGCTCAAGGCCTGGGGTTTCCCGGTGGCGACCCAGACCGCGACCGCGCTGGGGTCGCAGGGCTTGTTGGCCTTTCACCAGCGTATCGGTGCGCTGCGCGACCAACTGCCTTTTGATATTGATGGCGTGGTATACAAGGTCAACAACCTGGCTTTGCAACAGCGCCTGGGCTTTGTCAGCCGCGAGCCGCGTTGGGCGGTGGCGCACAAATACCCGGCACAGGAGCAAGTGACCACGGTGCTTGCCATTGATGTGCAAGTAGGGCGCACCGGCAAGCTCACGCCGGTGGCCAAACTGGCGCCGGTGTTTGTGGGCGGCGTCACTGTCACCAATGCCACCCTGCATAACGAAGATGAGGCCAGGCGCAAAGATGTGCGCGTGGGCGATAGTGTCATTGTGCGCCGTGCAGGCGATGTGATTCCCGAGGTGGTCAGTGTCTTGCCAGCCAGTTTGGAGTCGCCTGGCCGTGGTGAGGTATTCACCATGCCGAGCCAATGTCCGGTGTGCGGGTCTGCCGCTTTGCGTGCGGAAGACGAGGCGGACTACCGTTGTACCGGCGGCTTGTTTTGCAGTTCGCAGCGTAAGCAGGCGATTTCGCATTTTGTGCAGCGCCGCGCGGTCGAGGTGGAAGGCCTGGGTGAAAAACTGGTGGATCAATTGGTGGAGGCAGGCTTGGTGCGCACCTTGCCGGATATTTACCGTCTGGGCTTTACGGCCTTGGCTGCCTTGGAGCGTATGGCCGATAAATCGGCCAGTAATGTGCTCGAGGCATTGGAAAAGTCCAAGTCCACTACGCTGCCGCGCTTTCTTTATGGGCTAGGCATACGCCATGTGGGCGAGGCCACGGCCAAAGAATTGGCCCGGCATTTTGGTGATGTGCAAGCAGTCATGGATGCACCAATGGAAAAACTGCTGGAGGTCAACGATGTTGGGCCTGCGGTGGCCATAAGCCTGCGGGCGTTTTTTGACCAGGCGCATAACCGCGAGGTGGTGGAACAATTGCGCGCTTGCGGCGTGCATTGGCCAGCCATACTAGCGGCATCGGATGCGCCCAAACCGTTGGCCGGTTTGACCTTTGTCATTACCGGGACTTTGCCCACGCTGGGTCGTGATGGAGCCAAAGCCTTGATCGAAGATGCGGGCGCAAAAGTGGCCGGTTCGGTGAGCAAGAAAACCAGTTTCGTGCTGGCCGGCAGCGAGGCCGGTAGCAAGCTAGATAAAGCGCAGGAACTGGGCGTGCCGGTGATTGACGAGGCTGCTTTGTACAAAATGCTGGAGGAACGCTAATGGCGGTGCGCGAGATTTTGAAAATGGGCGATCCGCGCTTATTGCGCATGGCGCAAAAGGTGCAGTTATTGGATACCGATGAATTGCATTTGCTGGTGACCGACCTGCTCGACACCATGCGCGCGGCCAATGGTGCAGGCTTGGCAGCGCCGCAAATTGGGGTTGACTTGCAAGTGGTGATTTTCGGATCTGATGAGCGCAACCCGCGCTACCCGGACCGGCCTCTGGTGCCGCGCACGGTGCTCGTCAACCCGACCATCACGCCTTTAGACCAGGACGAGGAATCCGATTGGGAGGGCTGCTTATCGGTACCGGGCTTACGCGGTGTGGTGCCGCGCTGGGCGCGCATACGTTATACCGGCTGGGACGCTTTTGGCGACCCCATTGACCGCACGGTGGACGGTTTTCATGCCCGGGTAGTTCAGCATGAATGTGACCATTTGTGGGGCAAGCTCTATCCCATGCGGATGCGCAATTTTTCGCAATTTGGGTTTACCGAGATACTGTTTCCAGGCATTGCGGCCAGTGAGGATGATTAAAACCTGCGCATGCAGTCACAGCCGACCACGCCGTAAACAAAGGGGCTTACCTTGACCATTGAACTATTTGCATTTGACACGCCTAACGCGCGAAAAATCAGCGTTGCACTGGAAGAAATGGATTTGCCCTATACCGTGCAGGTGGTCGATATTGGCGCGGGACAACAGTTTGATCCGGCATTTATCCGTATCAGCCCCAACAACAAAATCCCGGCCATCGTGGACCCGGATGGGCCGGACGGGCAACCCATCAGTGTTTTTGAGTCTGGCGCCATCTTGCTCTACCTTGCCGAAAAGACCGGGCTTTTTTTGCCGCGTGCCGGCCGTGCACGCGTGGAGGTGATGGAGTGGCTGATGTTCCAGATGGGTGGCTTTGGCCCTATACCAGGGCAGGTTCACCACTTTATTGCTTTGAGTTCGGAGGCCGACAGGCGTTACGGCCTGGAGCGGTTCATGGCCGAGACCCGCCGCCTTTACGGAGTCATGGACCGGCGTTTGCAGGGTCGTCGTTTTTTCGCAGCTGAGCTGTCCATTGCCGATTTCGCATTGCTGGGTTGGGTCTGGCGCCATCCGCGCCACCAGGTGGATTTAGCCGATTTTGCGCAGGTGCAGCGATGGTACTTGGATCTAATGGCGCGTCCTGCCGTTCAGCGAGGTTTTTCCGTGCCACTGCGGGTGGGCACTTAAATGCAGCGCATCTGGTTTTCCATTTGGTTTGTGGTCTTGGAGCTTGCTAGCCTGACGCTTGCCGCACAGACGGTACGGCAGCAGGAAATAGCGCAGTGCCTGCCTGGCGAAATCGTGACTTGGGGTGATGGCCGCGACCGACCGGTTAGCAAACTGCCGCTGGTGTTTGTGTATGACCATAACGCTGCGCCGGAGTGGTTTTCTGAAGCGCAGGTCTTGTCCGCAGTCCAAAAGTCCGCACTGGCCTGGTCCCCTTGTGGCGTGCCTAATTCGGTGCAGCGTTTTAAGCCTGATAGCGCACTGCCCGAGGGTTCGGTCTTAGTCCAATGGAGTGAAATAAATAGTGGTGGCAATTTTGCACAGGCGGACTTGGGTCGGGGCCTGCTGGCCATGAGCCCGGCGACGTTCCGACTGCTCAACACCCGCAACCCGGCGCACGACGCGCGCGAGTCTTTGCAAATGGTGATCGCCCATGAAATGGGGCACCACTTTGGCCTGATGGCCCATTCGCGACGCTGTGTAGATGTCACCTCTTACTATGACAACGGCAAGGGCGAACGCTGTTTCACGCGTGACGGCAGTCTGCCTCGGCCCGGTTTTGAGTACCGCGCCACACTGCCTACCGCTTGCGATATTGCCCGCTGCATTCAGGCCAACAGTCTGAAGCCTTAGCGACGCCCTGCATCGCTGCAAGCCCTGCGAAGACGCATGGTTTATGCAATAGCATAGCTTGGTGCCTCCCTTTAAGGAGTTCGACCGGGACGCGAGCGCCGGTGTTCCCATCTGTGGGGCGTGGGCGGTGCCGGCCGCTTCAAGGGTGGCCTGGCGATTTTTCTTCCATTTCACGTACTACGGAGACCTACTATGGCAAGCAAATCTACCGATAAAAAAGCAGCGCATGCACCCCAAACTGCGGCAAAAAAACCAACTGCCACTTCCAAGCAAAAAACAGTCCAAACCGCTGCGACCTTGGGTAAGCGCATGACCAGCGTCGCCGCCGACCGTGTTTATTCCAGCTTGCATATTGCTGTGCAAGGGCGTATTGCCACCATCACCTTAAATCGGCCCGAGCGCCTGAACGCGATCAACGACGAGATGCCAGGCGAAATTCGCCAGGCGGTGGAGCTGGCTAACGCCGATGACCGGGTGCATGTGATTGTCCTGCGCGGCGCAGGCGATGCGTTTTGCGCCGGCTACGACCTCAAGCACTATGCCGAGGGTGACCCCACCAACGTGATCACCCAGCCCATGCCCTGGGACCCGATGATTGACTACAAATTCATGAAGCGCAACACTGAAGACTTTATGAGTTTGTGGCGCTCGTACAAGCCCACGATCGCGCGCGTACATGGGTATGCGGCCGCGGGCGGTAGCGACATTGCCAGCTGCTGCGACTTTATTGTGATGGAGGACAAGGCGCGCATTGGATATATGCCAGTACGCGTCTGGGGTTGCCCCAGCCCGGCGATGTGGGTGTATCGCTTGGGCGCGATGCGGGCCAAGCGCATGATGCTCACCGGCGATTTGATCGATGGCAAGCAGGCTTTTGAATGGGGCTTGGCGACCGAAGTAGCGCCGCTTGCCGCGCTCGATGCCGTAGTGCAGGAGCTGGCCGAGCGTATGGCTGGGGTGCCGAAAAACCAGTTGATGATGAACAAGCTGGTGATCAACCAAGCCATAGACGCCATGGGCTTGGAGCAGACGCAAATGTTTGCCAATGTGTTTGACGGCATTACCCGCCATTCACCCGAAGGCTTGTGGTTTAAGCGCTATGCGCAGACCTACGGTTTTGCGGCGGCCGTGGAGTGGCGCGATAGCGGGCGCCCCTTGCCGGAACCGGGTCCTGGCGATTTCGGCGACGCATTTATGGAGCCGCCCGCGCCCGATGCGCGGTCTGTGTGGTCGCGCGATGTGAGTGGCAAGCGGGTGGCGAAGTCCATAAAAAAAGACAAAAACAAGTCCAAGAAAAAGTCCAAACGCAAGGCAACGAAGAGCGACTAGCGCTTAAGCATTGCTGGAAATCAGCTAACTAAGCGGTCCCATGCACTGGGCATAGAAGGGCCAAGCGGCAATGAACTCGTGTTAACTGGCGGCTAAAGCCGCTCGTTCTAGGGGCCCTAGTGTCAGGGCTTGGGGTTGAAACGTTTGGATGGCAGCGTCGCCTCCACCGCAGGCAAATCCACCATCATGGGCGCGCCTGGCACGGTGCAGCCGGTGTCGCAACATTTACCCGGCTGGCGGTTTTGGGTGATGGCGCGGTCTGGGTCGTGCGGGGCCGGGGCGGCTGAGCCGTCGGCGGCAATTCCGCGTTCGAGTAGGCGTTCCACCAACTCCACCTTGGAGCCTATGGGGTAGTTGCGATAAATTTCCTGCTTCATAGCCGCAGGCGATCCGCCGCCGTGCAGGCTGATGACTGAATACCAGCCGCCTTGGTAACCGGCGGTCAGGTCTTCGATAAAGCGCGCAGTTTGTATGCGCTGCTCGTAAGGCACGTCTGGGTTGGCACGCAGCACCTCACTGAGCTTGGCGCCCGTCTCAGGGTTGTGGTCCTCGTCCGGGCCGGGCAGGGTGACTATCAGGCCACCGCTGACGTAGTGCGCGATGCGGTGCATGTCATAAATTTTGGTCGCCAGCAGTAGTTTGCCGATATTGGAGAACACCGCGTCGGGCACAAAACTATGGCTGTGCGGGTCTTCTTTGCCATACACGCTGGCTGCCACGCCGCAGGCATAAAAGCTTTCGGTGATGGTGATGAGCTCGACCATTTGCTCACGTAAATGGCTTTCCTGGCCGGGGTCAAAGCCATTGGCCTCGCACATGAGGGCACCTGCGCCAATCAGCAAATCCCCAAAGCCAGCGCGTGCGCCAATGCAGGTGTGGCGGTGGTGGGTGGCGTAGTTGTAGGTCAGGTAGCCCGAGTGTTCCCAATCACCGGCGTAAAACACCTGGTCCATAGGCACAAACACCTTGTCAAACATACATACCGCCGTGCTTTGGCCGTATTTGCTACTGAACAGGGGCGCGCCGTGCTCGGGTTCCCCGGGGCGGCCTGCGGGGCGGGCGATGATGGTCAGGCCTGGTGCGTCAATGGGCACCGCACAGCAGACTGCAAAGTCGGCATCGGCCTGGGCCATGTTGCGGCAAGGCATGACCAACAGTTCATGCATATAAGGCGCACCGGTGACAATGGCTTTGGTTCCGGATATCAAGATCCCGTGTTGCCCGTTGTGCTTGGCTTGGTAGTCGACGATATGGACATAGCTGTCCCGGTTGCCTTGCTGGTGCGGGCGCAGGCCCCGGTCGCCTTTGGCGTCTGTCATGGCTACGCCCAGCGTTAAATCCTGGTCTTGCACGCGGTGCATATAGTTCAGAAAACGCGCAGTGTGTTCGGAGCTGCCTTTGGCATCGTCGATGTGGGCGCTGACCTGGCCAATGGCGTTGAGCGCGTCGTGCGTCAGGTAGCGCTGGGCGCAGCCCGTTTCCTGGCAAACCAGCCGGACAGCTTCTAACTTATTGAGCAGGTCGCCAGCGCTGGTATTGATATGGGTGAGTCGGTTCACCGTTTTCCCGCTGCTTTGCTGCACTGCGGTCATTAGCTTGGCGTATTGGGCTTTAAGCGCATAGTCATAGGTCAGGGCGATGGCATTCATGCCCGGCGCAAAGCCAGGTTCATCCACCACCGATTCGACCAATCGGCCATCTAGAAAAACCCGGGGCCGGTAGCGGCGTAGCGATTCGCGGTATTCATCGCCGCTCATGAGGAGCGAAGCGGGTGCGGGCATGTTCATGGCGTGGCTCCGTATTGCGTACGTGGCAATATACCGGATTGCTTGCGCCTGCCCTAGGGTCGCAGGCAAGGCCACCGTAGAATCTGGCTATGTCCTATCTGGTTCTTGCCCGCAAATACCGACCGCGTAATTTTTCGCAAATGGTGGGCCAGGGCCATGTGGTGCAAGCCTTGGCAAATGCACTTTCTACCCAGCGCCTGCACCATGCCTACCTGTTTACCGGCACGCGGGGCGTGGGCAAGACCACGGTTTCGCGCATCTTGGCCAAATCCCTCAACTGCCAAGGGCCGGACGGCCAGGGTGGCATCACCGCCACTCCGTGCGGCGTTTGTCAAGCCTGCACGGATATTGACGCTGGCCGCTTCGTGGATTACACCGAATTAGATGCCGCGTCCAACCGGGGCGTAGATGAGGTACAGGCGCTACTGGAACAAGCGGTCTATAAACCTGTGCAGGGGCGCTTCAAGGTCTTCATGATTGACGAGGTGCATATGCTCACCGGGCATGCGTTCAACGCCATGCTCAAGACCCTGGAAGAGCCGCCGGATTACCTGAAATTTGTGCTGGCCACCACCGATCCGCAAAAAGTGCCGGCCACGGTGCTCTCGCGCTGCCTACAATTTAATTTGCGGCCTATGGCGCCGCAAACCATATTTGACCATTTGGAGCAGGTGCTGGCCGCTGAAAGCGTGGCCTTTGATAAGCCTTCTTTGCATTTGCTGGCGCGCGCAGCGCGCGGTTCCATGCGCGACGCGCTGAGCCTGAGCGACCAAGCGATCGCATTTGGCGGCGGGCAGGTGTCCGAGGCCACCGTGCGGCAAATGCTTGGCAGCGTGGATCGGTCTTATGTATTTGCCTTGATTGAAGCGCTGGCCCGAAGCGAAGGCCGAAAGGTGGTGGAAACCGTGGAAAGCCTGCGTGTGCAGGGCCTTAATGCGGCCTCTGCTTTGGAGGAAATGGCCAGCGTCTTGCACCGTATGGCGGTTTATCAGTCCATGGGCGAGGTTGCCGTAGCCGACAGCGGTGACCCGCAGGAGGCGGATATCGCCCGCATGGCGGCCTTGCTGCCTGCCGATGAAACCCAGTTGCTTTACAGCATGTGCCTGCACGGGCGCGGCGATTTGGGCCTGGCTCCAGACGAATATGCCGCGCTGACCATGGTGCTCTTGCGTTTGTTGGCATTTAAGCCTGGTAACCCATCAGTGCAAGTGCAAAACGCGCCCGATGTGTTGGACGTGGAAAAAAAAAGTCTTAAATTAGCGCTTGAAAGCCCGGCTAGCCTGGGACATGCGCTCCAGACTCAAGAGAAAACGCCTTCGCCACCGGCACATACGGTTGTGACGCACGCGCCGCATGGCACTTCCTACGCAGCTGCGCAAGCATCCCTTGCTACAGCCCAAGTGCCGCCGGGCCAATTGCTGGCCGTGCATGACCCGGCTGCGTACCGCGGGGCGGGTAATGAAGCACTTGGCCACGAATACCTTTTCCAGTCGCCCCTGCCTCCATCACAGACGGAGTCAGTACAGCGGAGCGCGCCTGCGCACCGGGTGGTGGGTGTTCCGATGCGGGTGCAGCAAGAAAGCCGCCTAGACCAGACCCTTGTAGGCGCCGTGACCGGCGTTATTGAAAGCGAACATGGGGCTTTTTGGCAGCAAACCGTGCAGGCTTTGGTGCAGGTGCAGGCGGTAAGTGCCTTGGCGCGCGAGTTGGCTTTGCAGTCGCAGCTGATTGGGCGCGATGAAGACCAGTGGATTTTGCGGGTGGAAAGCGAGTCGCTCAACCAGGCGGGTAGCCGCGATCGCCTCAGCCAGGCACTGAAGGAAGCAGGCTTTGCGGTCAATTTGGTTGTGGAGGTTGGACGCGTCAGCGACAGTCCGGCGCGCCGCAATGCGCGCGCCAGCGCAGAGCGCCAGCAGGCCGCGGAGCACATCATCCACAGCAACCCTTTGGTCCAAAGCTGGATGCGGGACTTTGGAGCGAAAATTGTGCCCGGTAGCATCCGGCCACTGTAGCCCATCAGTATCGAACGATGGCATGGACACCCACCCTTTTTACAGCACACCTATAAGGAATTTTGATGTTCAATAAAGGACAACTTGCTGGCCTGATGAAGCAGGCGCAGGCGATGCAAGACAACGTGAAAAAAGCCCAGGAAGAGTTGGGTCACATGGAAGTGAGCGGCGAATCCGGCTCCGGTCTGGTGAAAGTCACCATGACTTGCAAGCACGAGGTCAAGCGCATCACGATCGACCCGAGTCTGCTGGCCGACGACAAAGACATGCTCGAAGACCTGGTAGCTGCCGCTTTCAACGCGGCCTTGCGCGTGGCCGAAGCAACCTCGGAGCAAAAAATGGCCAAGATCACTGCCGGTCTTCCCCCGGGCATGAAGCTTCCGTTTTAGCGCGTGATGACTTTGCAAGCGGTGGCGTCGCGCCATGTCTGACGCGCTTGCGCTGGACGCGTTGATTCAGGCCTTGCGGCGTCTGCCCGGGGTAGGCATCAAGTCTGCGCAACGCATGGCCTTTCATTTGCTACAGCGTGACCGGCCCGGTGCGCAGGCCTTGGCGCGGGCTTTGCAAGAAGCCAGTGAAAACGTGCGCCATTGCGAACGATGCCATACCTTTACCCAAGACCAGGTGTGCGCCACGTGTTTAGATAGCCGGCGCGACCATACCCAGCTATGTGTATTGGAGACGCCGGCCGACCAGGCTGCTATGGAGCGCACTGGTGCCTACCATGGGCTTTACTTTGTGTTGATGGGCAAACTCAGTCCGCTCGATGGCATTGGACCGCATGAATTGGGCTTGGATAAATTGTTTGTGCGCGCTTGCGACGGCATTGTGCGGGAGGTGATTTTGGCGACCAATTTCACCGCTGAGGGCGAGGCCACCGCCCATGTCATTGCCGAAGGTTTGCGTGCCAAAGGTCTTAATCCAACCCGGCTGGCGCGCGGCGTGCCGGTGGGTAGCGAATTGGAATATGTGGACTTGGGCACGATTGCCCATGCATTGGTGGATCGGCGCTGAGCGCCTGGCTTTTTAAATTTTTGAGAGGGGATATATGACTGCTTCTGCTTTTTCCGTGCTGCAATGGTGTGTGCTTCTGGCTGCGATCATGCCCATACTCTGCGCGGGTATGGCCAAATCGAGTGGCTTTGGCAAGCCGGTGCAGGAAGGCGGCTACGACAACGCCATGCCGCGCCAGTGGTTGGCCGGACAAAGCGGATGGCGCGCCCGGGCTAATGCGGCCCAAGCTAATTGCTTCGAAGCACTGCCGTTTTTTATCGGCGCTGTGGCCATGGCGCAGCATGCCGGCGCCGACGCGGCGCGTTTGGATATGCTTGCACTCCTCTTTGTAGGCCTGCGCTTGGTGTATGTCGCTTTGTACATCACCGACCGAGCCAATGCGCGAAGCTTGGCCTGGACGCTGGCAGTGGCTACCAATATTGCCATTCTTTTTAGCGGTTCGACGGGCGCGTAAGCAATTGCTACAAAAGGCCGAAGCCGTTATTGCGAACGCATTGAATCCCGCCGCGCGGTGGCTGCCTATTTTTTCTTGTGCTTATCTTCAGGCTTTTTGCCTTTTGACTTCGATGCCACAGGTGCCACTGGCTTAGGCTTGCTGTTGATTTTTGCCGCTGAGCCTGCGGGGACGTTGACAAAAATAACCAGGGCCTGACCGGGCTTGAACTTAGCGGTAGGCGGCACTTTGTTCCACTGGGCCAGGTTAGCCGGAGTCACATTAAAGCGTTTGGCCAGCGTCGCCACGGTGTCTGCCTTGCCCGCACGAATGGACTTGCGCACGCTAATCATTTCTGGCGTGAGCGTGACCTGACCCCGGTCGGCGACGGATTCGCTTACGTCTTTTTGCGAGTTGGCTGCACGCGGGACCAGCAGCGTGGAGCCAGCTTTGATCAGCATGCCCGCCGGTATATTGTTAACCTGGCGCAATTGGGATTCAGGCATGCCGACCTGCTTGGCCGCTTCCGCAATGCGTACGGTGGACGGAGCTATCCAAACCGTCCAGCTGGCTAAACGCGGTCCTTTGAATTCTTGTAGATTTTTTTCGAACACATCTGCGTTATCCCAAGGTAGCAGGATTTGCGGGGTACCCGCTGCCATGATGATGGGTTTGTTGACGGAAGGGTTCAGCGACTTGAAATCGTCCAAGGGCACGCCGGAGAGTTTGACAGCCATGGCTACGTCAATGTCATTGGCAATGCTGACGGTTTTGAAATAGGGATGGTTGCCTATCTCAGGCAATTGCGCGCCGAAATTCTCTGGCTGACCGACAATGTTTTTAATCGCTTGCAGCTTGGGCACGTAGTATTGTGTTTCCTGCGGCATGCCCAAGGCGGTGTAGCCGGTGGGTAGGCCTAGGCGTTGGTTTTTTGCGATGGCGCGCCCAACACTGCCCTCGCCCCAGTTATACGCCGCTAACGCCAGCTGCCAGTCACCAAACAAGCCATAGAGTTTTTGCAGATAGTCCAACGCCGCCCGGGTCGAAGCCAGCACGTCACGTCGGTCATCCCGAAACACGTTTTGCTTGAGCTCGAAACTTTTCCCGGTAGCAGGCATAAATTGCCACATACCTGCCGCTTTGGCG
>Ga0214919_10011694_pt1 | contig 10925 bp, 9 predicted proteins | sample LL1503_MetaG_FD_177994 | JGI IMG/M metagenome (GOLD analysis project Ga0214919, IMG submission 177994) | Freshwater microbial communities from Lake Lanier, Atlanta, Georgia, United States - LL-1503 | ecosystem: Environmental > Aquatic > Freshwater > Lake | place: USA: Georgia | collected 2015-03-15
GCCGACGCCAAGGATAAATCGCCCACCACTAATGTGGTCAATCGTTCGTGACATGTCGGCAAGAAGTTGTGGGTTGCGATAGGTAAAGCAAGTAACCAGCGCACCAACTGTGGCATGTTTGGTTTCAGCCGCAATCGCCGCCAACAATGTGTAGGCCTCAAAGTGTGATGCGTCAGGGTCGCCATAAAGAGGATAAAAATGATCCCACACCCAGATGCTTTCTACTTTTAACGCATCAGCGCGCAACCAAGTGTCACGCATTGCCTTCATAGTTGTATTTTGTGGATGTATTTGGATGCCGATTTTCATATCAAAATTATACTCTTTTATCGAAAATTAATTAGAGTTATATGTAGCACTTACCTAAAGATTCGAATTGAGGAGTCATATGTCTAAGTTCCGAAAGTCCGCGTATGGTTTTGCAGTTGCGACAATGCTTGCAATCTCATTCACGCCACTTCACACTGCGAGTGCACTCGTTGAGTGGGCGCTCGCTGAAGATGCAGTATCGCTCGGATTGACGGGTGTTTCGCCACACGTCGAACGCACCGGCAACGCCGATCGACTTTGGTACCCGAGCCTCGCCGGCACGATCGTTAGTGATTGCTCTGATGCGGGTGCTTGCACGAGTGTGCCCGTAACTGGGCGCTTGGGTAGCGACTTCACTGCGATCACATTGCCTAATGGCACTCGTCGCGCATACTTTGTTGAGACAACTGCAGGGGCGACGACAAAATCTGTGTCGTCTGCAGCGTGTTTAACCACTGCCTGCACGGCGGTTGGCACATCAACTATTGCCGCAGCAGAGCTTGTTGTCTCACAAAATGTCAAAGCGTGGGGAGTGCCCGACGCGGTCGTCACACCCGATGGCAAGGTGCGTCTCTATGTTGTTGAGTCGCCAGTCGAAGGTAACTGCACAGAAAAACTTGCGAGTTATATTTCTGCGGACGGAATCACATTTACAAAAGAAGCGGGCTGGCGTTTAGAAAATGGGATAAGTGTTGACCCAGAAATCCTTCGTGCGAAAACAGGCGACTGGATAATGGTCTTAGCCGACGGTCCGGGTTGTAGCGACAGAGTTCAGAAACTTTATGTTGCTACGTCAAACGATGGTTTGACTTGGTCAACACCGCAAAAGATTTCAAGTTCAGATTTGAGTCGGCTCGACCCAACCGGTTATGAAGTTTCAACGAACGTTTTTCGTATTTATTATGCAACCGCACCTGCTGGTCAAGGCGTAAACGCAACTTACACGATCAAGCGGGGCACGATTTCAATTAAACAATCGTCTGCCGAAGTTTCAATTACAACTGGCACGACAGCGTCTGCAAAGTCGACTATCACATGCGTTAAAGCTAAGGTCACGAAAAAGGTAACTGGAGTAAACCCCAAGTGCCCAAGCGGCTATAAAAAGAAATAGCCAGCAGCCGGTCGACTGCTAGCTATTTCTTCAAAGTTTTGAAATGATTTAGTTAAGACTGTTGACTACGCAGTAAACCGAAAGTCCTTCGTTTGAAATTTGTGAGTTAGCAGTAATCGTTTTCAGGGACAGTGGATTGCTGTCGTTACTTCCCATTGCTGGCATTGGCGCAGCAGCAGCACCCGATTGCACAGTCGCAGTGCCTTTTAGGCATCCCAAAATATATGGGAAGGATGTCACAGCGTGATAGCCGTAGCTACCGTCTGGTTGTGTGCGACCGTTGCAAGCGTCGAGTACAAGCGCGTCAGAACTTGCCGTATACGAGTACGCACTCCAAACATTTTTTGCTGGGTCACCGATTTTTGTATAACCAGATCGAACGGTGCCTGTGGATGTACATGCCACGTTAAGACATGCAGTTGGTCCATAAATTGGAAATCCGTCAATTGCGTATCCAAGTACGGCGCGACTATTTAGATTGCACGCTGCGAGGGTATAAAGAACATGGTTGTGATATTCGGCTGAAGGCCCTGTGTGTCCGCCGCAAGTATCTAGTAAACCGTTGTAATTCGGATCACCATAAGGCTTATCAGCAGGTATCGCTGCTTCTGTTGGTCCATAGATCGCAAGGCCAGTAGTTGTAAAGGCAAGTGTACCCATTGTTGGTATACCATTTTTTACAATCAAAGTCGGCGACGAGGCAACAGCTGGGTTTCGTGCGATTCGCCAGACATAGTTTTGTGCTCTAAGTGCATTTGGAGTTACAGCGACGAATGTGTAGCCGATCATGTTGTTTGACGAAACAGTCACAACTGAGTCTGTGCACGAAACAGAGATCGTAGGTTTTGGATAACCGGAGCCGGCTCCAGTTGAACTTGACAGATCAGGAAACCGTGCGGTCGGACATTCGTTCGTTGTGACGAGCCCAGCTGAGATTGAAGTGGTTGCCTTAACTGTTGTCGTTGTTGCTACGGCCGCAACTGTTGTCGTTGTTGCGACGGCTGCAACCGTTGTCGAGGTTATTGCAGCAGGTGCCGTGGTCGAAGTCGACGCTTTTTGCCACTTAAGGTTCTTACCAACTTTGGTGCAGATAAGTGGATTAGTGGCCGTACCACCTAAGGCTCCAGCCTTTGAGCACTTACCGCCAACACTTACTGCTGAAACTTGCTGAGTTGGGACGATGATCGCTAAAACACTGGCAACAACTAATAAAACTATTTTTTGATATTTTGACATCCCGAGAGCCTAATTAGTGTTAAATCGATAGTCAACTCATTCGTTTAAAAATTATGTAGTGCCGATGACGGCTGTGCTTTCAGCGAGCCTTGGCAATAGCGGTTTGAGTCAGCGCATCGACTTCGGCCATTGTGGCTGAACGTGGATTTGTGCGTGCTGCGGAATCTTTTAGCGCCTTAGCGGCTATCCGCCCTGCACAATCGAGTGGCACGCCAATTTCGCTCAATGATTTTGGAATCTTTATCTCATCGAGCATTGCTTCAACTGCAATGATGAACCCGTCAATTGAGTCGTCCGACATATTCATCGCTTCGGCCATGCGCCGCACTTTGTCGTCCATGCCGGGCAGATTAAATCGCAATACAACGGGCAAAATAATTGCATTCGTCAAACCATGGTGCGTGTTGAACTCGGCACCGATCATGTGCGAGATCGCATGAACTAGGCCAAGACCTTTTAGAAAAGATATTCCGGCCAGACAAGACCCGACATGCATGCCGCCGCGAGCGGTGATGTTCTGAGGTTCGGCGACGACAACAGGTAACCATGTTGAAATCAGACTCAATGCTTCGAGTGCCAGCGCATCACAAAGCGGATTAAAGCCTGGCACTAGAAATGCTTCAATCGCGTGAACCAAAGCATCGGCGCCTGTCCATGCTGTTAGATTTACCGGCAATCCGAGCGTTAACTCAGGGTCGAGAAGCGCCAACGACGGCTTCAAGTTTGGGTGCCAGACACAAAACTTCATCGCCTTCTCAACATGAGTGACCATGCCTGTGCTTTCGGTTTCGGCCCCCGTGCCTGCAGTTGTGGGGATGGTTATTATTTTCGGAAACGCATTTTCACTCGCTATTTTCGGCGCAGGTTGTTCGAATTCAAAATCCCAGAGATCTAAATTGTTATTGGCCGTCAAGCAGATCGCCTTGCCTCCGTCCATTGCGCTGCCCCCACCGATTGCGATAATCGCATCGTGACTGCCATCGCGAAATGCTGCGCGCCCGACACTAATCTCAGAGTCAATCGGGTTCGGTGAAATTTCGCAGAACAGCCCCGACGTTAAACCTGCCGCAGTAATAAATGCTTGCAGGCGAGAAATAAATTCAAGATTGCGACTGCCACGATCAGTGACGATCAGCGGATTTTTTATGCCTAGCGCGACACATCGCTGCCCGATTTCGGCTAATCGACCTGGCCCATATGCAATCGGCACCGGAAAGCCCCAGTCATGTGCTGCGAGCATTGACGGGTCGTAGCTAATAGGCGATGAGTTCATATTCATTGCACTTTCAATTGTGGTGAAAATAAAAGCGGCGGGCCCGAGGGCCCGCCGTCTCTATTAAACAATTAACTAACTCTTATTTGAACTGTGCTTACTTAAACCGTGTTTACTTAAACCAAGCCGACCAAACTGCTTCGTTTGCTGCAATCCACTCTGCAGCAACTTCTGCCGCTTCGCGACCGTCAATTTCAACGGCGGGCAATGTTGCCAACTGATCATCAGTTGTCATCTGATAGTTCTTAAGGAACTTAAAGACGTTGGCGTCTTTTGCTTCAAGTTTTGCAGAAGCAACCTTGAACAACACATCTTCTGGGTAGTCACCATCGCACTTGTCGGCTTCAGCGGCACAATCAACTGTGGCTTTTGGTAACGCAATGTTGATCAGGCCGTACTTACCCACTGCTGCAGATGGCATCCAGTAGTACATGATCACTGGTTTCTTTGCTTCTGTCAGAGCAATAATTTCTGCTTGAGTTGCAGCCTCAGAACCTGAGTACTGAACTTTGAAATCAAGTTTTAAGTTCTTCACGAGTTGTTCTTCGTAGCCAGAGAATGATGGATCCATCGCCAACATGCGACCTTTTGAACCAGTTGCTGCTGTTGCAAATGCCTTGGCAACTGCTGGGTCTTTTAGACCTTCCCACGTTGCGAGTTGTGGAAACTGCTCTAATGCATTTGGTGTAACGAACCAACCGATTTTGCCGATTGCTCCAAGTAATCCCATATTCACAACTGAGCCGTCATCAATAAATGCCTGCTCTTCAGCAGTGAAACCCGACGGCCATACTTCAACGTTGGCATCAATGTCGCCAGTTGACATTCCAGGAATCATCGCGTTCTCATCAATGTCAACAATTTCAACTGGGTTGCACAAGTTTTTCTCAATCAGTTGCTTAACAATTTCAACCTCAATCATTGAGGCTGTCCAGTTGTTGCGCGCGATTTTGATCGTCTCAGTACCCGCACATGCTGGTCCTGCTGTTGCATCTGCCGCCACTGCAGTCGTATCTTCGCTAACAGCCTCAGTTGCACTATCGCTGCCGCCACATGCGGCGAACAACATTACGCCGACGGCAAATAAACCGACGGTAAATTTCTTGCTGTGTAATTTCATGTTTTCCCCTTGAATTTGCTCTTGCCCCTTTTGGGGCTTGTTATCACCTTAGCAATTTTGGTCTGGAGCCGATAGGTCGCACTATTGTTGCGTGAATGGAGTCGGGGGATTTACCAGCGCTAGATCTGCGAAATATCTGGAAAGTTTTTGGCCCAGGCGACGGTGGGCAAGCTATTGAACTTGCAAAAAACGGCGTGAGCCGAAGTGATATTTTGCAACAGACTCAGCAAACAGTTGCTGTGCGCGATGTTTCTTTCAGTGTTGCACGTGGTGAAACCTTTGTAGTTATGGGATTATCAGGTTCAGGCAAATCAACTCTGATTCGATGTCTGTCACGACTCATTGAACCAACTCAAGGTGAAGTCTCGTTGAGTGGCGACAATCTTTTGGCGATGAACGATGAACAATTGCGTCAAGTTCGGCGCGGCCGAATGTCAATGGTATTTCAACACTTTGGTTTGTTCCCGCATCGCAAAGTAATTGAAAACATCGCCTACGGACTTGAAGTTCAGAAAATTGATAAGCAAACACGCATCGCAAAAGCCACAGAAATTTTAAAGACCGTCGGCCTTGACGGTTGGGCTAATCACTATCCGCAACAACTTTCTGGTGGCATGCAACAGCGAGTTGGTCTTGCCCGCGCGCTGGCAGTTGACCCGCAAATCTTGTTATTTGATGAACCATTTTCTGCACTTGACCCATTAATCCGCAAAGAAATGCAAGACGAATTAATTAGGTTGCAAAAAACAATGCAACGCACGGTTGTGTTCATCACACACGATTTCGCTGAAGCCCTTCGACTCGGTGACCGTATTGCGATTATGAAAGACGGGGCTTTCGACCAAGTCGGCACACCAGAAGAAATAGTTGCGTCACCAGCAACACCTTATGTGCGCGAGTTTGTCAACGATGTGCCACGCGCAAAAGTACTCAGCGTCAAGACAGTAACCGTCGCTGGCACCGCAGCAACAAACGGCCGCACCGTGATGGCGACTGCAAAAATCGAAACGATTATCCCAATGTTGCTTGAAAACGATCAAGCGATCACGGTCACTGATGCGAGCAACACAGTGATTGGCATCGTCAATCGTCAGAGTGTTGCCAAGATTTTGCAGGCCGAACAAAAATGAAAGGCCGAATCGCTGGCTTGCTTGTTTTAATAATTGCGGCCCAGACATTCGGCACTCGTGGGTTTCCAGAATCTCTGAACATCGGTCTTGCTGAGCCAATTACGGGTGTTCAGTCTTGGGTTCGCAAGAATCGCAGCAGCAATTGGTCATTCAAGTTTTTCTTTAATCCGTTGATTTCGGTCGTTGATTTTGGGCTCAACTGCGTCGAATCGTTTTTCACCTGGTTGCCTTGGTTTATTCCGGCGATCGTCGTGTTTGTCGTTATCGCTCGAACTCGCAGGTGGGGAGTCGCAGCTTTTGCCGCGTTTGCAGTCGTCTACCCGGGCATAGTTGGTGTCTGGTCAGAAAGTATCGTCACGATTTCTCTGATGGCCGTGTCAGTTTTAATGTGTGTGTTGGTTGGTATACCACTCGGAGTACTTACTGCTTTGAACACGCGCACCGAATCCATATTGCGTCCGATTCTTGACGGGATGCAGACTGTGCCGGCAACGGTTTATTTAATCCCAATTGTTCTAGTTTTTGGTATTGGTCCAGCTCCCGCGGCGATCGCCACGGTGATTTATGCGCTTCCACCGATGGTTCGACTGACCGCACTCGGCATTCAGCAAGTGCCAAAATCTGCGATTGAAGCCGCACAAATGTTTGGTGCAACCAAACGACAAGTTCTTGCAAAAGTGCAGTTGCCTTTGGCGGTGCCGTCAATAATTACTGGCATCAATCAAACCGTGATGATGGCACTTGGCATTGTTGTGATTGCAACATTGGTTGGTGCAGGCGGACTTGGCCAAGAAATAAATCAAACCGTTCGTCGCCTTCAACCAGGTCGCGGTCTTATCGTTAGTCTCGCCGTCGTCGCCGTTGCACTCGTGCTTGACCGCGTCAGTATGTCGCTTGTTTCAACTCCCGGCGCACAAAGAATCCGTATCAAACGCAATACCTTATATATAGCGATCATTTGCCTTGTGGTCGCGACCGTTGCTGGGCGTATTTTTGGTTGGATCGAGTTTCCGTTTTCGTGGGGCACTTCGTTTGCAGACCCGATTGATACGGGTTTTAAATGGTTTCGCACAACTTTTGATGTTGTAACGCGACCGTTCAATGATTTTGTTGTGCGTGAGATTCTTGTGCGTGCCCAAATTTTGTTCAACGAGACGATTACTTGGCAAGCAATTATTGTTGTTGCTAGCGCGTTCTCTTATTACGTTGCGGGCTGGAAGTTGTCGTTATTGACTGCCGGTGGTATCACGTTTATCGGTTTGACTGGCAGGTGGCCAGATTCGGTTGACACACTTGCGCAAACTGTTGTCGCAGTGATCTTGTCAATCTTGATTGCCACTCCGATTGGGATTTGGCTTGGCCGCAGACCCCGTGCCGAATCAATTATCGCACCATTGCTTGACGCAATGCAGACGATCCCATGTCTGGTTTATGCGATTCCATTTGTAATGATTTTTTCAGTGGGCCCTGTGCCTGGGATCGTGGCTGCAGTCGTTTATGCGATTCCGCCGGGCATTCGGTTAACGAGTCTTGGAATCCGCCAAGTCAATTACGAGTCGCTTGAGGCAGCAACAACATTTGGTGCGACGCAACGACAAGTGTTGTGGGGTGTTCGTGTGCCGTTGGCGATGCCGTCAATTATTTTGGCGATAAATCAGATGGTGATGATGGTTTTGGCAATGGCGATTATTTCTGGAATGGTAGGTGGGGGCGGTCTCGGCTACCGATCAATTGAAGCTTTGACTGGTCCAGACTCTGGGCTCGGAGTTGAAGTTGGGATCGCAATTGTGATCATGGCAACGATTCTTGATCGATTACTACAAGCAACCGCTAAGCAATTGCAAGCGCCAGTCACTATTTGATTTTCGCCAGCGAAATCGTTAGCTATTTAGATTGATCATCACGTGCTTGATGCGCGTGTAATCGTCAAGCGCGTAAGCAGAGAGATCTTTGCCGTAACCAGATTTTTTGTATCCACCATGTGGCATTTCTGCAACCATCGGAATGTGTGTGTTGACCCACACACAACCGAAATCGAGATTCTTTGTCATGCGCATCGCGCGACCCAAGTCGCGTGTCCACACTGAAGAGGCGAGTGCGTATTCAACTCCGTTAGCCCACTTCAAAGCTTCTTGCTCATCGCTGAATTGTTGCACAGTGATTACTGGTCCGAACATTTCGTTTTGAATCATCTCGTCAGTTTGTTTCAAATCGCAGACAACAGTTGGCTCAAAGAAATATCCTGCGCCGTTGACTTGTGAGCCACCGGTCGTAACCTTTGCATGTTTCGGCACCCGGTCAAGAAAGCCTTTTACTTTACTTAGATGAGTTTCATTATTTAGCGGACCATACAAAACATCCTCGTCCGGTCTGCCAGTTTTAGTTTTCTTGGCTTGTTCAGTTAGCGCGTCAACGAAGTCGCGATAAATCTTCGGGCCAGCGATGACTCGCGTGGCGGCAGTGCAGTCTTGACCGGCGTTGAAATAGCCAGTCATTGCAATTGTCTCAACAGCAAGTTCAATATCAGCATCGTCAAAAATTATGACTGGCGCTTTGCCACCTAATTCGAGATGCACTCGCTTCAAACTCTTTGATGCAGCTTCAGCGACTTCCATACCGGCGCGAACCGAACCGGTGATCGAAACCATGCCTGGTGTGTTGTGTGTAACCATTGACCGACCTGTTTCGCGATCGCCACAAATGACGTTGAGTACACCTGGTGGCAAAACTTCGCCAGCAATTTTCGCAACTAGAGCAGTCGACGCTGGTGTTGTATCGCTCGGCTTCAGCACGGTTGTGTTTCCTGCAGCAATTGCTGGGATGAACTTCCAAACACCCATCATCAATGGATAGTTCCATGGGGCGACTTGCGCGCACACACCGATCGGTTCACGTCGTATATAAGAGGTATAGCCACTCATGTATTCGCCCGCACTCTTGCCCTCAAGCATTCGCGCCGCACCAGCAAAGAATCGAATCTGATCCATCATCGGCGGCACTTCTTCGCTAAATGTGATCGCTCGCGGTTTGCCCGTGTTTTCAATTTCGGCTTCAATCAACTCAGTCATATTGGCTTCCATAGCGTCAGCGATGTCATTTATTGCTTTTTGACGGACAGATGGCGTTGAATGCTTCCATGATTCAAATGCCTCTGCGGCTGCTTTCATCGCCGAGTCAACATCTGCTGGGCCTGACAGTGCTGCATTTGCATATTGCTTGCCAGTTACTGGGTCGATGACTGGTGTTGTGCGACCGTCTTGTGCTGCGACTTCTTTGCCGTTGATGTAGTTATTGAAAGTTTTCATACTGAAACTTTAGCCCCAGATCATTAGCCCCAGATCATTAGCGCCGGAACATTAGCGCCGGAACATTAGCCCTGTTCACTAATCAGTGCTGAGTATTTGTTCTGGGCTAATTCTGCGGTGAGACCAAACGATTTACCGATTTGATCCCAAGTCGCGCCTAACGCACGTGCTTGCTTGAACGCAACCAAAATCTCTTCGTCAGCAATGCCATGTTTTCGCGCGCTTGCTAAAATACTCGCATTCACCAACTGTCGATGTGTGCGACCTAAATCTGTTTTGGGTCGCTAGTTATTTGCGGATGAAGTGAGAGTGGCGATCACCGCTAACGCAATAGAAACTCTATTGAGTTGTCAATGCTCATGCCAGGTTTGATTGTCTGAATAGTTAACCAACTGTTCATTCAAAAATTGGGGTTTGAGTTATCTCAATAGTTATTGAGATAACTATAGTGGGGGTGTGGAAAATGAAAAGCTTTCAGCGTCGAGGCATGCGGCGCTTGGTGACGAAGTTCGGTTGAGCATAGTCAAATTTGTCAGCGAGTCAGATCGTACCGTCAATGAGATTCGTCAGTTTCTCGAAATCGTCTCGCCGTTGTTGGCCCATCATCTAGATGTTCTTGAAAGCGTCGGTCTGATTTCTCGTAGCAAGTCTGCAGTTGATGCCCGCAAACGCTTTGTATCAGTACGACATGAAAATTTGCCGCAGTTTGTGTCGCCGAAAATTCCGAATCGGGTGGTCTTCGTGTGCACCGAAAATATCGCTCGCTCGCAACTTGCAAATGCGATTTGGCATGATCTCATAGGAGAAAATTCTTCGTGTGGCGGCACAAAACCAGGTGAAACTATCCACGCATTAACATTCGAGTCAGCCGAGCAAAACGGTTTCAAAATCAAGAGCCGAAAACCTCGTCAGGTCAGCACAAAAGATCTTGAAAAGTCAACAGTGATTACAGTGTGCGACTCGGCATATGCCGAACTCGGTGCAAGCAATGTTGACGCGCATTGGTCGATTCTAGATCCGGTGCAGGTTGGTACAAAGAGCGCATTCAACAAAACAATCAAACAACTTGAACAACGAATTCAATTGTTTAAAGGAGCAATTCAATGAACACAGCAATCGAGAGAGACATAAATACTGATTCGCACGAAATAGTCGAAAACTCAACACGACATTTGTCTCGAAAGTACGCCGGCATTTACGATGAGGCTTATATTCGCCCAATCGTTGTCGAGTCGTATAAAAGTTTTGCGAGCGCGAAAATTCAAACATTCGTGGCTGTCTTTACGACGCGTTTCGCTGATGATCGCCTAAGAGCCCTCGCCAAAATAGACGGAAAAATTCGCGACACGATGCCGTCAGTGTTGTTTGTCTGTGTGCACAATGCGGGGCGGTCGCAAATGGCCGCAGGCTGGGTGCGTCACCTCGCGCAAGACCGCGTTGA
>Ga0214919_10011696_pt1 | contig 10920 bp, 7 predicted proteins | sample LL1503_MetaG_FD_177994 | JGI IMG/M metagenome (GOLD analysis project Ga0214919, IMG submission 177994) | Freshwater microbial communities from Lake Lanier, Atlanta, Georgia, United States - LL-1503 | ecosystem: Environmental > Aquatic > Freshwater > Lake | place: USA: Georgia | collected 2015-03-15
CGCCGAAGACTGGATCATCAAGGCAGAGGGGCGCACCGCCAAGTGGCATGGCTTTGGCAAACTGGCCGATGGCTTCAACATGCTGGACCCGATCAAGGCCACCATCGTCACCCCTGGCTTGGACCTGAATGGGCGCTTTGACCAACAAGGCATCCCAGCGAGCATCGTGACCAAGTTTTTGTCTGAGCACGGGGTGATTGTTGAAAAAACAGGTCTGTATAGTTTTTTCATCATGTTCACCATCGGCATCACCAAAGGGCGTTGGAATTCATTGCTCACGGCGTTGCAGCAGTTCAAAGACGATTACGACCGCAACCAACACCTGTGGCGGGTTTTGCCGGAGTTTTGCCAAAAGCACAGAACCTATGAGCGAATGGGTCTGAAAGACCTGTGCCAGCATGTGCACAGCCTGTATGCCAAGCACGATGTGGCCCGCTTGACCACCGAGATGTACCTCAGTGACCTCACGCCGGCCATGAAACCCAGTGACGCTTATGCACAAATTGCGCATCGCAATACCGAGCGTGTGCCCATTGATGCCCTCGAAGGCCGCATCACCACCAGCCTGGTCACCCCTTATCCACCGGGCATCCCATTGCTGATCCCTGGCGAGGTGTTCAACCGAAAAATCATCGACTACTTGAAGTTTTCGCGTGAGTTCAACACCCAATGTCCGGGTTTTGAGAGCGACATCCATGGCTTGGTCGAAGAAAAAGACGCGCTAGGCGTGACCCATTACTTTGCCGATTGCGTCAAAGCGGGCCTGTGAACAAAAGCGCCCCTGAACAGGGGCGCTTTGGGGTTGCGACAGTTCAGGCGCTGGGCTCGGCGATGCCCCCTACCACTTGGCTAAAGCCACCATCCACGTAGGTGATTTCAGCGGTCACCCCGGCGGCCAGGTCGCTCAGCAAAAACGCCGCCACATTGCCCACGTCATCGATGGTGACGTTGCGCCGAATGGGTGAGGCCTCTGCCACCACTTTGAGGATCTTGCCAAAACCTTGGATGCCACTGGCGGCCAGGGTTTTGATCGGGCCCGCGCTGATGCCATTGGCGCGCAAGCCTCGGCCTTGGCTGCCCAGGGATTCAGCCAGGTAACGCACACTGGCCTCCAAAGAAGCTTTGGCCAGGCCCATGGTGTTGTAGTTGGGCACGGTGCGCAAGGCGCCCAAATAGCTCAGCGTCAGCACAGACGCGTTGTCATTGAGGTAGGGCAGGGCCGCTTTGGCCAAAGCCGGAAAGCTGTAGGCACTGATGTCGTGCGCCACCCGAAAAGCCTCACGGCTCAGGCCTTCGAGAAAGTCACCGGCAATCGCTTCACGGGGCGCAAAGCCAATGGCGTGAACCAGTCCATCAAACCGTGGCCAATGGGCGCTCAGGTCCGTCATCAACCGCTCAATTTGGCCGTCGTCACCCACATCGCAATCAAAAATCAGTTCGCTGTCAAAGGCTTTGGCAAACTCAGCGGTGCGCTCTTTGAAACGTTCGCCCACATAGCTTAAAGCAATCTCTGCGCCTTGTTGGTGACAAGCGCGCGCAATCCCGTAGGCGATGGAGCGGTTGGACAGAACCCCGGTGATCAGCAGCTTTTTCCCGGTGAGAAAACCTTTTATTTGCGACATGGCGCACATCTCCATTGAAAATCTTGCAGAATTGTCGCATGCGATTGTTTTTGTTCATCTGTTTGTGGTGGGTCAGTGCGCCGGCGTGGGCAGCCCATGCCTACGCCCAATTTGGCGACATCAAATACCCCGCTGACTTCAGTCATTTTGATTATGTGAATCCGCAAGCCCCCAAAGGCGGCAGCATTGCCATGGTGGCCCCCACCCGGGGCTCCAATTTCGACAAGTACAACCCCTTCACTTTGAAGGGAACGCCGCCACCGGCATTGAGCAGTTTGCTCTTTGAGAGTTTGCTCACGGGCACCATGGACGAGCCAACCACAGCTTATGGCCTGCTGGCAGAAGATGTCAGCGTGGCGGCTGATCGCTTATCGGCCACCTTCAAGATCCGACCCCAAGCCAAATTTCACAATGGCGACCCGGTGCTGGCCTTGGATGTGAAACATTCTTTTGACCAACTCACCAGCCGTGCCGCGGCCCCCCAATACCGAACTTACTTTTCCGAGGTCAAGGCGGTGGTGGTCCTGGGCGAGCGTTTGGTGCGGTTTGATTTCAAACGCATCAATCCCGAGTTGCCTTTGATCGTGGGGGGCATGCCGGTCTTCAGCCACCGTTGGGGAGAGGGCAAGCCGCTGGACAAAATCATCACCGATACACCGATTGGGTCTGGCCCTTACACCATCGGCTCAGTGGATTTTGGCCGCGATGTTCATTACCAACGCGATGTCCGTTATTGGGCCCAAGACATCAATGTGCGCAAAGGCATGTATAACTTTGACCGCATCACCTACCGGCTGTACAAAGACAGCACAGCGCAGTTGGAGGCCTTCAAAGCGGGGGAATTCGAATACATCCAAGCTTTCGTGGCCCGCGAATGGGCGCGGGCCTATTCTGGCAAAGCCTTTGACAGCGGCCAACTCATCAAGCGTGAGCTACAGCATGGCAATGCCGGCGACTTTCAGGGCTTTTTGTTCAACACCCGGTTAACCAAGTTCAAGGATGTGCGGGTGCGCCAGGCGATTGCCTTGGCCATGGACTACGAATGGATGAATCGCCAGCTTTTCTACAACGCCTATACCCGTGTGCGGGGGTATTTTGTGGGCAGTGACTTTGAGGCCAAGGGCTTGCCCACGGAGCGAGAGTTGGCATTGCTTGAGCCTTGGCGCCGACAGCTTGATCCGGCGGTGTTTGATCAAACGGTCCCCTTACCCCCGGTGACTTCGCTGGACCCTGCATCTGGTAAAACCTTGCGCGACAACCTGCGCCAGGCCAAGCAATTGCTGCAAGACGCCGGTTGGACATATCGCGATGGCGCATTGCGCAATGCCCAAGGGCAGGCCTTTAGTTTGGAGTTTTTGGACAACTCAGGCAGCATGGGCCGGGTGGTCACGCCCTTTGCTAAAAATTTGGAGAAGCTGGGCTTCAAGGTGAATTACAAGGTAATTGATTTCGCCATTTTGCAAAAGCGCATGGACGTGTTTGATTTTGAAATCATCAGCTCGCGCTATGTGGGCAGCGAGTCGCCAGGCACTGAGTTGTTGGAGCGCTTTGGCTCCAAAGCCGCCGATACCGAAGGCTCCAGCAACGTGCTGGGGCTCAAAGACCCAGCCGTGGATGCCTTGCTCGATCGGGTGATCACCGCCCAAACCCGGCCGCAGTTGACCGATGCCTTGCGCGCTTTGGACCGGGTGCTGCGCCACGGACACTACAGTGTGCCGCATTGGTTTGGCAGCGTGCACCGAGTGGCATGGCGGGGAGGTCGCTTTGAGCAGCCGGCGGTCACGCCGCGTTATTACCAGCCCGAAAATTGGATCAGTTCAACCTGGTGGGCCAATGCGGCCAACCTCAGTCAAGGGTCGGGGGTGCGCTGACATGCTGTTGTATGTGATCAAACGTTTTTTGTTGATGATCCCCACCTTGTTGGGTGTGTTGCTGCTGACTTTTGCCGTCATTCAGTTTGTACCCGGCGGTCCGGTGGAACAAATGGTGTCGCAATTGCAAGGGCGTGACGGCGGGGGCGAGGGCGCCGCGCAAAGCGGTGCGGGATACCGTGGCCGACAAGGCGTGGACGCGGCCCGCATCGAGGAGATCAAAGAACTCTATGGTTTCGACAAGCCGGCCACCGAACGCTTTGTGCGCATGCTGGGTCAATTCGCGCGGTTTGACTTGGGCAAAAGCTTTTTCCATCCCAAATCGGTGTGGGAATTGGTGAAAGAAAAACTACCGGTGTCCATCAGTTTGGGTTTGTGGACATTCTTTCTTAGTTATTTGATTTCGGTGCCCTTGGGCATTGCCAAGGCCGTTCGTGCGGGGACCCGTTTTGACACCTTGACCAGCTTGTTGGTGCTGACCGGTTACGCCATTCCCGGGTTTGTTTTGGGCGTGGCCCTGCTGGTGATTTTTGGCGGCCAGTTGCAATGGTTTCCTTTGCGCGGGCTGACCTCTGGCAATTGGGCCGATTTGAGCTTTGGCGCCAAGGTGGTGGATTACCTGTGGCACATTGCCCTGCCCATCACGGCCAGTGTCTTGGGGGCTTTTGCGGTGACCACCATGTTGACCAAAAATGCATTTTTGGAAGAGATCCGCAAGCAATATGTGTTGACCGCCCGCGCCAAGGGCATGAGCGAGGGGCGCGTGCTGTGGAAGCATGTGATGCGCAATGCCTTGATTCCCTTGGTCACCGGGTTTCCTGCTGCTTTCATTGGTGCATTCTTTACTGGCTCCTTGCTGATTGAAACTTTGTTTTCCTTGGATGGACTGGGTTTGCTCAGTTATGAAAGTGTGATGCGGCGCGATTACCCCGTGGTGCTGGGCACTTTGTATTTGTTCACCCTGATTGGTTTGGTGACCAAACTCATCAGCGATCTTTGTTATGTGTGGGTTGATCCGCGTGTCAAATTCGACTGAATCCACTTGGGTGGCCTCACCCACACCATCCAAACGGGCTTGGCTGCGTTTCAAGCGCCATCGCATGGGTTTTGCCAGCTTGGTGCTTTTCGTGGTCATGACGGTGCTCAGCTTGGGGGCTGAACTCATTTCCAACGACAAGCCCTTGCTGGCCCGATATGACGGTCGATGGTTTGTTCCTTTGGTTCAAAACCTGCCAGAAACGGTTTTTGGCGGTGATTTTGATACCCCCACGGACTTTTTAGATCCCTATATCCAAGGCCAATTTGCCAAGCCAGGCAACTGGGCCATTTACCCCATCAATCCCTACCACCACAGCACCTTGAATTACTTCGCCAAAGAGCCCAACCCCAGTGGTCCATCGGCGGACAACTGGCTGGGCACCGACGACCGGGGGCGTGATGTCTTGGCCCGATTGATTTATGGCTTTCGGGTGTCGGTGTTGTTTGCCCTTGCCTTGACGGTCGTTGGCACGGTCTTGGGCATCGTCACCGGGGCGATCCAAGGTTTTTTTGGCGGCAAAACCGATTTGGCGTTTCAACGTTTCATCGAAATCTGGTCGGCCATGCCGGAGTTGTACCTGCTGATCATTTTTGCGGCTGTTTTCGACCCGAGTGTGGGCTTGTTGCTGATCCTGCTGAGTTTGTTTGGCTGGATGGGCCTGAGTGACTATGTGCGGGCAGAGTTTTTGCGCAACCGGCAACTGGACTACGTGCGTGCGGCCAAAGCCTTGGGACTCAGCCCCTGGGCCATCATTCGTCGCCACGTGCTGCCCAACAGCATGACGCCCGTGGTGACTTTTTTGCCCTTTCGCATGAGCGCCGCCATTTTGGCGCTGACCAGCTTGGATTTTCTGGGGCTGGGGGTGCCACCGGGCACACCCAGCTTGGGTGAGTTGTTGGCCCAGGGCAAAACCAATATCGATGCTTGGTGGATCTCCTTGTCCACTTTTTTGGTGTTGGTGATCACCTTGCTGTTGTTGACATTCATGGGCGACGCTTTGCGCGACGCCCTGGACCCGCGCAAGGCCGACCAATGAGCCAGGCCCCAACCCCTTTGTTGTCGCTGCGCCAATGGCGGGTGTCTTTTGGCGGGCATGAAGTCGTGCATGGCATTGATCTGGACTTGGCGGTGGGCGAACGCTTGGCCCTGGTCGGAGAGTCGGGCTCGGGCAAAACCGTCACCGCGCTGGGCGTGTTGCGGTTGCTGGGGGCTGCGCGACTGACCGGTCAATGTTGGTTCAACGGCGAGGACCTGCTGCAAGCCACCGAGGCACGCATGCAGCAGTTGCGCGGGCAAGACATGGCCATGATTTTTCAAGAGCCCATGACCGCGCTCAACCCCTTGTTCACCATCGGCGATCAACTGTCTGAAGTATTGCTCCTCAAAATGGCCTTGTCGCGCCGCGATGCCTGGGAGCGCAGTGCAGAAATGCTCAGCCAAACCGGCTTGAATCCGCCCGAGCGTTTTTTGAAGTCTTACCCGCACCAACTTTCGGGGGGTCAACGCCAGCGCGCCATGATTGCCATGGCCTTGGCTTGTCGCCCTAAATTGTTGTTGGCCGATGAGCCCACCACGGCCTTGGATGTGTCCATGCGGGGGCAAATCTTGGACTTGCTCGACACCTTGCAGCGCGAGACTGGGACGGCGGTGTTGATGATCACCCACGACTTGAACTTGGTGCAGCGATTTGCCGACCGTGTGGCGGTGATGGAGCACGGGCATGTGGTCGAGCACGGCCCGGTCCAGCAAGTGCTCAACCAACCGCAACACCCCTACACCCGCAAATTGGTCGACAGCAAACCCCAACGCCATTTGGCTGACGTGCAAGCCCAGGCCCCTTTGGTGGCCGAGGTCAAAGACTTGCGGGTCAGTTACCGCACCCGATTGCCAGGCTGGCGGGGTTGGTTCAAACCCGGTGCTTTTGTGGCCGTTGACCAGGTCAACTTTTCCATCCGGCAAGGGGAAACTTTGGGGGTTTTGGGCGAATCAGGCTCGGGCAAATCCACCTTGGCCTTGGCGCTGCTGGGGCTGCTGCCGTTTCAAGGGCAGTTACAAGTGATGGGGCAGGGTTGGCGTCACCATCACCAGGCGGATTTGCCCTTGCGCCGCGTGGTGCAGGTTGTTTTCCAAGATCCGTTTTCCTCCTTGTCACCGCGCATGACGGTCGAGGACGTGGTGGGCGAGGGGCTGTGGGTCCACCAGCCCGGCCTGTCCGCCCAAGCGCGCCAAGCCCTGGTCAACCAAGTTTTGGCCGAAGTCGGCATGCGCGAGAGCGAGTTCCCGGGTTTGTTACAGCGCTACCCCCATGAGTTTTCGGGTGGCCAGCGCCAGCGCATCGCGGTGGCCCGTGCACTGGTCTTGCAACCCCAATTGTTGGTGCTCGATGAACCCACCAGCGCCCTGGATGTATCGATCCAAAAACAGTTGTTGCAGCTGCTGCAGACTTTGCAAGCCGAACGTGGCCTGAGCTATTTGTTGATCACCCATGACATGAACGTCATTCAAGCCATGGCCCACCAGGTGATGGTGATGAAAGACGGCCAAGTGGTGGAGGCGGGCGAAACCCAAGCCGTGTTGGCCCAACCCCGCCACACCTATACCCAAACCTTGGTGCAGGCCTCAACCCCAGCCGTGGCAAGGTCATAAAGCGATTGAAATCAAATATTTAGCGGTTATAATATTTGCTTGACGACCAACCGGGCGGATACCAACCGCCCGTTTTTTTTGGTCAATCGCTTTTTGAGTTTGGGGTTTGACAGTACGTGGCATTGCAAGAAGTTGTTGTTCAAACCGTGACCGGATTGGGTTACGACCTGGTTGAGCTGGAACGCTCGGCCGGTGGACTGCTGCGCATCACCATAGACCACCCCTGGGCATCGGGTGCTGAGCCCGTGTTTGTGACGGTGGAAGATTGTGAAAAAGTCACGCGCCAATTGCAATTTGTGTTGGAAGCAGAAGAAGTGGAGTACCGCCGCTTGGAGGTGTCCTCGCCGGGCATCGACAGGCCTTTGCGCCACCAAGCCGACTTTGAGCGGTTTGTTGGCGATGTGGTGGACATCACGTTGAAGGCCCCCATGGGGGCGGCCGCTGAGGGCCAGGTGTCTGCGTTGCGGAAAAAATTTCGCGGCGTGCTGGAAAAGGGTGATGCGCCCGGACATTGGCAGATTGTTTGGCGCGATGAAGCGCCCACCAAGCCCGGTCAGCGGGTGAGCAAAAACAGGGTGACCCCACCATCACAGGTGTTGGGGTTTGCATTGGAAGAGTTGCGCGAGGCACGCCTTGCGCCTTTGGTTGATTTCAAGGGCCGTTCGGCCCGTTCAGTTTGAGCACGAGAGGAGTCAGAGATCATGAACCGCGAAATGTTGATGTTGGTGGATGCCATCTCGCGAGAGAAAAAAGTCGAGCGCGACGTGGTGTTTGGGGCGGTCGAATTGGCCTTGGCCCAGGCCACCAAAAAGTTGTTTCAAGGCGACGTGGACATCCGCGTGGCGGTGGACCGCGATAGCGGTGATTACGAAACTTTTCGCCGCTGGATGGTGGTCCCCGATGAGGCCGGCCTGCAAAACCCGGATGCTGAAGAGCTGCTCATGGATGCCACAGATCGTGTCTCTGACGTCGAGGTCGGTGAGTACATCGAAGAAGGCGTCGAGTCGTTGCCGATTGGCCGCATTGGCGCCATGGCGGCCAAGCAAGTCATCTTGCAAAAAATCCGCGATGCCGAGCGCGAGATGCTGCTCAATGACTTTTTGTCACGTGGTGACAAAATTTTTGTCGGCACGGTCAAGCGCATGGACAAAGGCGACATCATTGTGGAGAGCGGCCGGGTGGAAGGGCGTTTGAGACGTGGCGAAATGATTGCCAAAGAGAATTTGCGCAATGGCGACCGCGTGCGCGCCATGATCATGGAAGTGGATTTGACCTTGCGCGGTGCGCCCATCATTTTGTCGCGCTCAGCGCCTGAGTTCATGATGGAGCTGTTTCGCCAAGAGGTGCCAGAGATCGAGCAAGGCTTGCTGGAGATCAAATCTTGCGCCCGAGACTCGGGTTCGCGGGCCAAAATTGCCGTGATTTCACACGACAAACGGGTCGACCCTATCGGCACTTGTGTGGGCGTGCGCGGCACCCGTGTCAATGCCGTCACCAATGAATTGGCCGGCGAACGCGTGGACATTGTCTTGTGGAGCGAAGACCCAGCGCAGTTCGTGATTGGCGCTTTGGCACCAGCCAATGTCAGCTCCATCGTGGTGGACGAAGAAAAGCACGCCATGGATGTGGTGGTTGACGAAGAAAACCTGGCCATCGCCATTGGTCGCGGTGGTCAAAACGTTCGTTTGGCCTCCGACCTCACGGGTTGGAAGATCAACATCATGGACGCCAATGAGTCGGCGCAAAAGCAGGCCAATGAGACCGATTACCTGCGCACCCTGTTCATGGAAAAACTCGACGTGGACCAAGAGATTGCCGACATCTTGATCGCCGAGGGCTTTACCAGCTTGGAAGAGGTGGCTTATGTCCCCTTGCAAGAAATGCTTGAAATTGAAGGCTTTGACGAAGACACCGTCAACGAACTGCGCACCCGCGCCAAAGACATGCTGCTGACCATGGAAATTGCCCGTGAAGAAAGCATTGAAGAGGTCTCCCAAGACCTGCGAGACCTTGAAGGGCTGGAGGCTGAATTGATCGCCACTTTGGCGCAAAACGGCGTGAACACCCGAGACGAATTGGCAGACCTGGCCGTTGATGAGCTGACCGCCATCACCGGCCAACCGGAGGAGGAGGCCAAGGCCCTGATCCTGAAGGCACGCGAACATTGGTTCGCAGGTCAAGAGTAATGGTCATGGAGAGGAATACCACAAATGTCCAGTACGACGGTTGCCGAGTTTGCCAACGAACTCAAAAAATCCACCAGCACATTGATCGAGCAATTGCGCTTGGCCGGTGTTGATAAATCGACCCCCAACGATGCCCTCACCGATGGTGACAAGCAAAAGCTATTGAACCACCTCAAAGCCAGCCACGGTACCGATTCACCTGAGCGCAAAAAAATCACCTTGGTCAAAAAATCCACCAGTGAGATCAAACAAGCCGATGCCACCGGCAAAGCCCGCACCATTCAAGTCGAGGTGCGCAAAAAACGCACTTTCATCAAGCGTGATGATGGTCCCGATACCACAGAGGCACCTGCCCCCGTTGAAGTGGTTCGCCCCGCGCTGGCACCTGCGCCCGTGGCTGCGCCCATCGATGAAGCGGAATTGCAACGCCGCGAACAAGATGCGTTGCGCCAAGCTGAACTGATCCGCCGCCAAGAAGCCGAAATATTGGCCAAACGCGAAGCCATTGAAGCCCGGTCATTGGCCGCCAAGCAAGCCCAGCAAGAACCCACACCTGAAGCACATGTGGCTGAGCCTGCCGCCCAAGCGCCAGTCGAACCGGCGGTCGAGGATGCCGCTGTGCCCGAAGCCCCAGTGGAATTGACCGCCGCCGAAAAGGCCAAGCAAGCTGCCGATACGGCACTGCAAGCGAGCAAATCCAGCGACGAGCGACGCAGCAAAGCCTTGGCCGAGGCCGAAGCCATTCGCACCATGATGAATGCGCCCAAGCGGGTCTTGGTGGCCAAGAAGCCCGATGAGCCCAAACCTGCTGAAGTTGCCGGCGCCAAAAAAGGCACCTTGCACAAGCCCGCCGTAGGCACGGTCAAACCCGCAGTGGCGAAAACGGCTGGTACCGATGCCACCGCGCCCAAAGAAGGACAAAAAGAGCTCAAAAGCGCCAAGTTGTCCTCGAGTTGGGCCGATGACCAAAGCAAGAAAAAAGAAATCAAGACCCGTGGCGACAGCAATACCGGCGTGGGACGCAACAGTTGGCGCGGTGGTCCGCGGGCACGCAACCGTGACCGTGATCGCGACGATCAACCTCAAGTTTCGGCACCCGTTGAACAGCGCATCATTGAAGTGCATGTGCCAGAGACCATCACCGTGGCTGAGTTGGCGCACAAAATGGCGATCAAGGCATCTGAGGTCATCAAGCAACTGATGAAGCTGGGCCAAATGGTCACCATCAACCAACCGTTGGACCAAGACACCGCCATGATCGTGGTGGAAGAGATGGGCCATAAAGCCATCGTCGCAGCCCTGGATGATCCGGAGGCCTTCACCGACGAAGAGGACTCAGCCACCCAATCAGAGTCTTTGCCCCGCGCCCCTGTGGTGACGGTCATGGGCCACGTTGACCATGGCAAAACCTCATTGCTCGACCGCATCCGCCAAGCCCGTGTGGCAGCGGGTGAGGCCGGTGGCATTACCCAGCACATTGGTGCTTATCACGTCGAAACACCGCGCGGCATGATTTCCTTTTTGGACACCCCAGGCCACGAGGCTTTCACGGCCAT
>Ga0214919_10011697_pt1 | contig 10919 bp, 12 predicted proteins | sample LL1503_MetaG_FD_177994 | JGI IMG/M metagenome (GOLD analysis project Ga0214919, IMG submission 177994) | Freshwater microbial communities from Lake Lanier, Atlanta, Georgia, United States - LL-1503 | ecosystem: Environmental > Aquatic > Freshwater > Lake | place: USA: Georgia | collected...
CAAGAGCTTCTCTGTGAGCGTGGTTTTACCCGCGTCAGGGTGAGAAATGATGGCAAACGTCCGGCGGCGCCGGGTTTCTTGGGCGTAAGTCAATGTGGCTCCAGGGGGAATTTGGGTGTCTGGCTTGAAATCCAGATATGCCGCTAGTATAATTTGCGCAATTCCGAGGAGCGTTGCAGCGGCCCCTACTAGATTTAATTTAGTGGCGAGGACGTGAGGCTCGGAACCCTACTTTGCAACCACGCTCATCCACTTTTCAGCGGGATGGGCTCTTTTTAAATGAGTTTCCCTTTGAGATGTGGTTTCAAACCTTAATTTGGAGCACACCATGAATGCACGTTTAAACACGCCCGTTAACACCGATTGCGTCATTGCCGACATCGGCTTGGCCGACTGGGGCCGCAAAGAAATCAAAATTGCCGAGACAGAAATGCCCGGTTTGATGGCCATTCGCAAAGAATTTGCCGCCGCACAACCTCTGAAGGGTGCCCGCGTGACAGGTTCATTGCACATGACCATTCAAACAGCCGTGCTGATTGAAACATTGCAAGCTTTGGGCGCACAAGTTCGTTGGGCTTCTTGCAACATTTACTCAACACAAGACCACGCTGCTTCGGCCATTGCGGCATCTGGCACGCCTGTGTTTGCGGTGAAGGGCGAGAACCTCACTGAGTACTGGGACTACACCCACCGAATTTTTGACTTCGGCGCCAAGGGCACTGAAGTCGAAGGCCCCAACATGATTTTGGACGACGGCGGCGACGCTACGCTCCTGATGCACTTGGGCAAGCGCGCAGAAAAAGACGCTTCTTTGTTGAACAACCCAGGCTCTGAAGAAGAGACATGCTTGTTTGCCGCCATCAAGGCCAAGTTGGCCGAAGACAGCACTTGGTACAGCCGCAAGTCTGCCCAAATCATTGGCGTGACAGAAGAAACCACCACTGGCGTGCACCGCTTGAACGAGATGAGCGCTAAGGGCGAACTGATGTTCCGCGCCATCAACGTGAACGACTCTGTGACCAAGTCCAAGTTTGACAACTTGTACGGTTGCCGCGAGTCTTTGGTAGACGGCATCAAGCGCGCTACCGATGTGATGATTGCAGGCAAAGTGGCTGTGGTGGCCGGTTACGGCGACGTGGGCAAGGGCAGTGCACAAGCATTGCGCGCACTGAGCGCTCAAGTTTGGGTTACCGAAATTGACCCGATCAACGCTTTGCAAGCCGCCATGGAAGGCTACAAAATTGTGACGATGGATTACGCCGCAGACAAGGCTGACATCTTCGTAACGGCCACAGGCAACAAGCACGTGATTACACACGATCACATGGCCGCAATGAAAGACGAAGCCATCGTTTGCAACATTGGTCACTTCGATAACGAGATTGATATTTCTTCTGTTGAAAAATACACATGGGAAGAAATCAAGCCCCAGGTCGATCACATTATTTTCCCCGACGGCAAGAAAATCATCATGTTGGCCAAAGGCCGCTTGGTGAACTTGGGTTGCGGTACAGGCCACCCCAGCTTTGTGATGAGCGCTTCTTTTGCCAATCAAACCATTGCGCAAATTGAAATGTTCTCACACCCTGAAGCGTATGAAAACGGCAAGGTCTATGTGCTGCCTAAGCACTTGGACGAGAAGGTGGCACGTTTGCACCTGATGAAGGTTGGCGCGATGTTGACCGAGTTGTCTGACATGCAAGCTGACTACATTGGTGTGAACAAAAACGGCCCTTACAAGCTTGACACCTACCGCTATTGATCGAACATTTTGCGCATAGACCAATTGTTAGTAGAGCGCGGCCTGGCCGCGTCTCGTTCACAGGCCCAACGGCTCATTGCGGCGGGTGTTCAGTGGCGTAAGCCACCGGGCGCTTTGCCAGCGGCTGTGTTGGAGGCGGTGAAGTCTTCGGTGGACTGGCGCACGATCAATAAAAATAAAGACGAAGTGCCCAGCGATGCAGAAATTGTGTTGCTGGACGACTCTGAGTCAAAGTATGTTTCTCGCGGTGGCTTGAAACTGGAGGGTGCATTGCTTAGCAGTGGCCTTTCAGTTTCTGGTTTGCGCTGCTTGGATGTAGGGCAAAGCACTGGTGGTTTTACCGAATGCTTGCTGTTGAATGGCGCCGCTGAAGTGGTGGGTATTGATGTGGGGCACGGCCAAGTGCATCCGCGCGTGCGTGAAGACGAGCGTGTAATTTGCATAGAAGGTGTAAACGCTCGCGAACTCATGCCCGATGACGAACGCATTCCCGATGCTGAAACTGGTTTTGATGTGCTAGTGGGCGATGTGTCATTTATCTCTCTCACCATGGTGCTGCCGGGTGTGGTGCCGTTTTTAAAGACAGGCGGCAAGTTGCTGATGTTGGTCAAGCCGCAGTTTGAATTGCAGCCCGAGAACATTGGCAAAAATGGTTTGGTCAAAGACCCGGCCATGTACCCCGTGATTGAAAAGCGCATTCGCACTTCGTTGAGCGAATTGGGTTTGAAAGTGACGGGTTGGTACGACAGCGCTATCGACGGTGGCGATGGCAATCGAGAGTTTTTTGTACAGGCTTTGAAGCCTGCCCAATCAGAATAAGTTAATGCATTCAAAATGCGAATTTGAAAATTGAGTTGGCTGAATAAGCAGGTTCAATGTGTGTGATGACTAAATTACCAATTAGCTTTGAATTTTTTCCTCCCAAAACACCAGAAGGTGCAGAGAAACTGCGCGCCGTGCGTCAGCAGTTGTATACGCAAGCGCCAGAGTTTTGCTCAGTCACTTATGGCGCTGGTGGCTCTACGCAAGAAGGCACCTTTGGAACAGTGAGCGACATTTTGAAAGAAGGCGTGTCGGCTGCATCGCACTTCTCTTGTATTGGTGCTTCTAAAGAATCTGTGCGCAAAGAATTGGGAATCTTGAAGTCTATGGGCGTGAAGCGCTTGGTGGCATTGCGCGGTGATTTGCCCAGCGGCTACGGCATGGGCGGCGAGTTTCATTACGCATCCGATTTGGTTAGTTTCATTCGCAAAGAAACGGGTGATGACTTTCACATTGAAGTGGCGGCTTACCCTGAAGTGCATCCGCAAGCTAAGTCGCCTGAGTCTGATTTGCAGGCCTATGTTTCGAAAGTCAAAGCGGGTGCCAACTCGGCCATCACGCAGTACTTTTACAACACCGATGCTTACTTTCGCTTTGTGGACGATGCGTATAAATTGGGTGTCGATGTACCCGTGGTACCCGGCATCATGCCCATTACCAGCTCAACCCAATTGCTGAGATTTTCAGACGCCAGTGGCGCTGAGATTCCCCGCTGGATTCGTTTGCGTTTACAGGCTTATGGTGATGACACCGCCTCTATTAAAGCGTTTGGCTTGGATGTAGTAGCCGATTTGTGCGACCAATTACGCAATGGCGGTGTGCCCGCGCTTCACTTTTATACGATGAACCAGAGTGCGACGACTTTGGAGTTGTTGAAGCGCTTGGCTTGATTTCGAGATTTATGCAGCTTAATTCCCGAATTTACGGGCCTTAATTCCCGAATTTACGTGGCTTAATTCCCGAATTTACGCTAATATGCGGCCATGAACATGGCCTCGCTCATTCCCCGTCAAATAGAAACTCGGCTGCTTGAAGCCCTGCAAGATACCCCTGTGGTTCTGCTTGCAGGACCAAGACAGGCTGGCAAAACAACGCTTGTGAAGCAAATTGCAGAGCGGCAAGGTTTGCGTTATTTGACGATGGACGACGAACTTGCATTGTTGTCTGCCAAAGAAGATCCGACGGGATTTATTCGCAGCATTGATTGCGTGGTGATCGATGAAATTCAACGAGCTCCACAGTTGCTGTTGGCAATAAAAAAGAGTGTGGACGAAGATCGCCGCCCAGGCCGCTTCTTGCTAACAGGATCCGCCAACTTGATGGCCTTGCCAACAGTGGCCGATTCGCTGGCGGGCCGCATGGAAACGCTGCACCTATTGCCTTTGTCTCAAAGTGAGATGGCTTTGCAATCTGCAAACTGGATTGACAGTGCTTTTGCAGGTCGCATTTTGCAGTTGAGCGAAGCGTCCGAAGGCAGTGATTTGGTTCAACGCGTATTGCGTGGAGGGTATCCAGAAGCCGTATCGCGGCCAACTCCCAGAAGACGGGCTGCATGGGCCAAGCAATACATGGATGCTATCATTCAACGCGATGTGCGTGATATTTCAGGCATTGAAAAAATAGATCAGCTGCCTCGCTTTTTAAATGCATTGGCCCAAACTGCAGGACAAATGTGCAACTATGCTCAGCTAGGCGGGCAGGTTGGATTGGATGCCAAAACAGCAGCGAGCTACTTAGGTATTTTTGAGCAAATGTATTTGCTGCAACGTGTTGAGGTATGGGCACGCAACCGTTTGAGCCGTGTTGTTAAATCTTCCAAGTTGCAGTTTCTTGATTCAGGCTTGTTAACTGCACTGCTTGAGTTGAGTACTGAAGAAGTTGAAAAGAACCGCGCTCGTTTTGGCAATGTGTTGGAGACATTTGTTTTCAGTGAACTTTTGAAACATACCACGACCGCCGACAGCACCTACAAATTGCTTTACTACCGGGACGCCGATAAAGTAGAAGTAGATGTCGTGATTGAAAATTCTGCAGGGCAATTGGTCGGGGTGGAAGTAAAGGCTTCGGCCACGGTGAATCAGCACGATCTAAAAGGGCTCAAGAAATTGGCCAAGCTGTCGGGGGACCAATTCAAAATGGGCGTCTTACTTTACGACGGGCAAGAAACGCTGCCCATGGGAAACAATATTTGGGCTGCACCTATTTCAACGCTTTGGGGTAAAGCGCATTAGTCAGGCAGTGACTGATGAATGGCTAACGCGTTGTTTACCGCTCATCAAAACTCATCACCACTTCTTTGCTGGTGGGTTTGGCTTGGCAGCTGAGTACAAAGCCTTGTTCAGCTTCCCATTTTTCTAGGGTGAAGTTCTTTTCCATGACCACACTGCCTTGCATCACTTTGGCGCGGCACGTGCAGCACACGCCGCCTTTGCAGGAATAAGGAAGGTCTAGACCGGCTGCCAATGCCACATCCAAAATTTTGTCTGTGCTAGACATTTGCATTTGATGCATCTTGCCATCCAGTACGACTGTGAGTGACACATCGCCTTTAGATTCAGGTGCGTGTCCCAAGACGACTTGCTTGCGCGCGTCTGCAGGCAAAGCTTCTAGGGTGGGCGATGTGAATCGCTCTGTGCGAATGTTGCGAGCAGGCACGCCTACTTCTAGCAAAGCTTTTTCAGTAGCTTCAATCATGGCCTCTGGGCCGCAGATGAACACCTCGTCCATGCTGGCCGCAGGCAAAAGACTGCTCACAATTTCTTTGACCTTGGCTTCGTCAATGCGGCCTTCTAGCAAGGGCACTTCCTGAGCCTGGCGAGACAACACATGGATGAGTGTGAGCCTGTTGGGGTAGCGGTCTTTAAGGTCTTGCAGCGCTTCATTGAACATCACGCTGTCCATGCGGCGGTTGCCATAGACCAAGGTGAATTTAGATTCTGTTTGTTCTTCTAAAGTGCTGGCCAAGATGGACAAGATGGGCGTGATGCCCGAGCCTGCTGCAAAGCCTACGCGGTGAATGGCACGTGGGCGCTGCACAATGAAGCGGCCATCAGCAGGCATGACACGCAACACATCGCCCACTTTCAGTTGTGTTGCAGCCCAGTTAGAGAATACGCCACCTTGAACAGGACGAATGCCTACTTCTAAGGTGCCGTTTTGAGTGTACGAATTTTGTGAAGAGCTGATGGAATAACTGCGACGTACATCGTTGCCATCAATGCTGGCGCGCAATGTTAAAAATTGTCCTGCTTTGAAATTGAAACCGCTGCGCAAATCCTCTGGCACTTGAAAAGTGATGGCCACTGCACCTGCTGCTTCGGGTGTGATGTTTGACACGGGCAGATTGTGAAATTTAAAGGCGGTCATGGTTCAAATTTTTTAGTTTGATGCGGTGTTTGCGTTTTGCTGAAGCGTTGCATCAATAAGGTTTGAAATAGTCAAAGGGTTCCATGCAATCGAGGCAGCGGTAAAGCGCTTTGCAGGCGGTAGAGCCAAAGTGAGATGTCTCGGTGGTGTTGTCCGAATTGCATTGCGGGCAGGGCACCGCCAGTTGCTCGTGACGACCAGGATTGCTGGCGCTGCGCGCGGCAAATTGAATAATGCTGGATGCGCCAGATCCGTTTGATTCACCACTCTGGGTATGACAATCGTGATCAGCACCGCTGTGCGGTGGTGCAATACCGTAAGCGCGCAATTTTTCTTTGGCTTCTGGCGTGATCCAGTCGGTGGTCCACGCGGGTGCCAGTTGTGTTTTGACTTTGCCCTTCAGGCCATGTGCTTGAAGCAAGTTGTGCACGTCGTCTTCAATTTGACCCATGGCAGGGCAGCCGCTGTAGGTGGGTGTAATGATCACTTCCAACAGTTCAGTGCCATCTTGCGCAACGGCTGAGCGTACGTCACGCAAGATGCCTAACTCGCGCAGTGTGACCACTGGAATTTCTGGATCGGTCAATGACTCTAGCAACTGCCATACGTGCGCAAGGGCGCTGTGTGGTGGCGCACCTGAAGCGGAGGCTGTAATTGCCAGTGTCATGTTGATCTTGAATTACCAAGTGGCGTTGGGATTCGCACGTGGCAAGCTTTGCATCTCGGCCAACATGAAACCTAAATGCTCTGAGTGAATGCTGTGCTTGCCTGTTGGTATGAAGCCGCCGGCAGCAGGGCGCTTGAGTGTGGCTTCGGCCAAGGCCTGGTCCACAATTTGGTTCCAATCATTTTGCAAACTGGCCATGTCCAAACCTGTTGCTTTGGCAGCTTCTGATTCGTATTGTGTGCTGGTCCAAAACTCTTGTGTGTAAGGCATCAAGTGATTGACCGCAGCTTGAGCACGACCATGAGATTCTGCGGTGCCATCGCCCATGCGCAGCAACCAATCGCGCGAATGCCGCAAGTGGTAGCGCACTTCTTTGAGAGACTTGGCTGCAATGGCGGCCAATTGCACGTGTGGTGCATGTTGCAATTTGTCCCACACCAACACCATCAGTGCGCTGTACAAAAAGTTGCGAACCAAGGTGGTGGCAAAGTCGCGATCGCTGGCAGAAGTTTCGACAAGCGGCGGGTGATGCGGCAACTCTAGCAATGTGTAGTTTTTAAAATCAGGGACATCGCGAAAGAAAGCCAAAGTATCTTCAGTAGCACCGTTGCCCAATTGCTCGGCTGCTTCTTGGTACAACAAACGCGCTTGGCCAATCAGGTCCAAGCTGTTGTTAGACATGGCAATGTCTTCTTCCAGAATGGGGCCGTGGCCACTCCATTCTGCATTGCGTTGACCCAACACCAAGGCGTTGTCGGCCAAGTGCAAAAGATAGTCGATAGGCAGACAATGCTCGACTTGAGGCGCCGATGATTGCAAAGAATTATTTGCGCTTGAACTCATGACAGGTTGCGCGCCAGACATCACATGTGCCCCACTTCAGATGGAATATCGTAAAAGGTGGGATGGCGGTAAACCTTGTCGCTAGAAGGCTCAAAGAATTCAGATTTGTCGTTGGGTTCGCTTGCGGTGATAGACGAAGACTGCACCACCCAAATGCTCACACCTTCTTGGCGGCGCGTGTAAACATCGCGCGCCATTTGCAAAGCGTGTTGAGAATCAGAGGCGTGCAAACTGCCGCAGTGCTTGTGCTCCAAGCCTTGCTTGCTACGCACAAAGACTTCCCACAGGGGCCATTCTTTGAGCGCTGCAGGTGAGGTTGAAGAAGCGTTAGCACTAGAAGTGCCCGCTTGTTTTGCTGAGTTTGTTTGATCGGCGCTCATGCAGCCTCTTTCAAATTCTTTTGTGCTTGTCTGTGTGCTTGTTTGTTGGCATGCGCCAAAGCAGCATCGCGCACCCATTGACCATCGTTCCAAGCCTTGACGCGAGTACCCAAACGCTCTTTGTTGCAAGGGCCATTGCCATTTACCGTCGCCCAGAATTCGTCCCAATCAATTTGACCGTAGTCGTGGTGCTGACGTTCTTCATTCCACTTCAAATCAGGATCGGGCAAAGTCACACCCAAAATCTTAGCTTGCGGCACGGTAGCGTCGACAAACTTCTGACGCAGGTCGTCATTGCTGATGCGCTTGATGCCCCATCGCATGCCTTGCACGCTGTTGGGACTGTCGGCATCGGGCGGTCCAAACATGGCCAAACATTTCCACCACCAACGATTAACCGCGTCTTGCACCATCGCCTTTTGTTCGGCAGTGCCTTGCATCATGACGAGCAATGCTTCGTAGCCTTGGCGCTGATGGAAACTTTCTTCTTTGCACACGCGAATCATGGCGCGCGCATAAGGGCCATAGGAGCAACGGCACAAAGGAATTTGGTTCATGATGGCCGCGCCATCGACCAACCATCCAATCACGCCCACATCGGCCCAATTGAGCGTGGGGTAGTTGAAGATAGAGCTGTACTTGGCTTTGCCTGTGTGCAATGCATCGAGCATTTGATCGCGGCTAGTGCCCAACGTTTCGGCCGCGCTGTACAAATACAAACCATGACCAGCTTCGTCTTGCACCTTGGCAATCAAAATAGCTTTGCGCTTTAAGCTGGGAGCGCGGCTGATCCAATTGGCTTCGGGCAACATGCCCACAATTTCGCTGTGCGCGTGCTGGCTAATTTGGCGCACCAAAGTTTTGCGATAGGCATCTGGCATCCAATCGCGTGGCTCTACTTTGCCGTCGGCATCGATGCGCGCGTCGAACTGCGCTTGCAAAGCCACTTCGGCTTCGGTCAAAGCTTTGGGCACTGATTTGAGTGCAGCAGTGGTTGCTGCATTGCTAGTGTCCGATGCGTCGGGCACATTGAAGGATTGCGTGTACATGGGCTTCTCCTCGCTTGGTAAGCGTGTTTGAAGCGAAGTATATCAATTAACCGACCGATCGGTCGGGTAATTAAATGCAAGAACTGTTTGGGTTTTCATTGATGGAAGGATGCTACATTAAGATGAATATTAAAGTATTATTTAATTTCTTCTAAAAAATTAGCCATCAATTAAATTTTTGTAAATCAACAACGGAGTTAACTTGAAGCATTCCTTGACTGTATCTCATTTGAGATGCAAAATCGCTTCAAAGGAATTTCTGTCATGGCCCAAACAAGCATGTTGCACATTCGCGTCGAAGATGAGATCAAGGTCAAAGCCAGCGAGGCACTCGCAGCCATGGGCTTGTCCGTCTCTGATGCAGTCCGTATTTTTCTGAAGCGTGTGGTCAATGACCAGGCTTTTCCTTTAGAGCTGAAGGTTCCCAATGCTGTCACTCAGGCAGCGATCGAAGAGTCTCGCGCAAAGATGAAAGCTAGTCATGCGCGATTTGACTCTGCTTCAGATCTCATCAATGACCTCGAAAAAACCAGCAAGCAGTAAAAGAGCGTCAATTCCAAGGCGTTCCGACTACACCAAAACGTTTGAGAAAGATTGGGAGCGGATGTCCCGTTCGGGGCGTTATGACATGCACCTCCTTAAAGAAGTAATGGGCTTGTTGATCGCAAATGATGCACCTCTTCCACCCGAGTGGCTGGATCATGAACTCAAGGGGAGTTGGTCAGATCATCGCGAATGCCACGTTGGTGGAGATTTCTTATTGATATACCAATGCGACGCCAAGAAAATCGTTTTTGCACGAACTGGCTCGCATGTAGATTTGTATTAAGGATGAAGATGTGAGCTTTGGAATGAAAGCCTTCAACACAGCTTTTAACTATGCTCAACTGCCCAGCTATGACCCGTACCCCTCGCCAACGCAGGCCCCACCACTTCCATAGCTTCGCGCAGTTTGTCCTTAAGAGTAAAGGGCGCATTGACCACAAACATACCGCTGGCGGCTAAACCGGCTGTGGTGCCGTCGGTGTTGCGACCGATGGACAGTGTGAGGTTGATCCAAGGTTTCTGAGCCTGATTGCTTAAAGTGCGCAAGCGCTTAGGCAAATCGTGCGCCTCAGGCCTAGGAATAATGGGGTACCAAACCAAGTATGTGCCAGTTGCAAATCGCTTCAAGCAGTCTTGTATGTTAGCGGCCACTTTCCCGTAATCGCTTTTAATTTCGTAACTTGGGTCCATGAGAACCATGGCGCGCTTCGAGCCAGTGGCTGATGGCGGCGGCGGCAACATTTTTTTGAGCGACTCAAAACCGTCTTCGCGGGCAATCATGATGCTGCGGCCAGCATCAAGCTGAGCCACGTTGGAAGCCAAGGCTTTGCTGTCGGTGGGATGCAATTCAAACAGTCGCAATTTGTCACGCGCATCTTTGCGCAGCATGGCATGGAGGATGAAGGGCGAACCGGGATAGAACTTGGCTTGGCCGTTGGGGTTGAAACTGGCAATCATGTCCAGATAGGCTTGGAGAGCTTCTGGAATGGGCTTGGCGTCTTTTTGGGCGGCAGTTTCGTCTAGTTGGCTGAGAACTTTGAAAATACCGTCTTGCGCTTCACCGCCTGTTTCTGAATAGTCACCGTCCAGTCTGTAAAGACCCGCACCCGCATGGGTGTCAATGATGGTGATGCCACCCTCTTTTTGCTGCAGGTGCTGAAGGGTGGCAATCAAGGTGAGGTGCTTGATGACATCGGCATGGTTGCCGGCGTGAAAGGCGTGTCTGTAACTGAACATGTATGGATGGTAACCCCTCAACCCCCAAAATGCCTTAAAAAAATGCCTTAAAAACCTTGCCAAACCCAATTTGACTGGTATAAAATCGAGGGCTTCGCAGCGCATTAGTGATCCCGCGGCAAAGGGCTTTTAGTTGACTATGAAAATTAGGCAACGAAAAGCTAACCCCACCTAAGAGATTCCCACAAGAGGAACACCGACCGTGGAAAAGGATCCAACAAACCTTCTTTTAAAGAGAAAACTCATGA
>Ga0214919_10011699_pt1 | contig 10918 bp, 1 predicted proteins | sample LL1503_MetaG_FD_177994 | JGI IMG/M metagenome (GOLD analysis project Ga0214919, IMG submission 177994) | Freshwater microbial communities from Lake Lanier, Atlanta, Georgia, United States - LL-1503 | ecosystem: Environmental > Aquatic > Freshwater > Lake | place: USA: Georgia | collected 2015-03-15
TCTCACCCGTCTCACCCGTCTCACCCGTAACGCCCGTCTCACCCGTAGCGCCCGTACTGCCCGTAACGCCCGTAGCGCCCGTCTCGCCCGTCTCGCCCGTCTGACCCGTAGCGCCAGTTTCGCCCGTCTCGCCCGCGCCCGTAGCACCCGTCTCGCCCGTAACCCCCGTGGAAGCGAGACCCGTGGCGCCCGTAACGCCTGAAGCGCCCGACGAACCGCTTTCACCTTTTGCACCAAACAAACCACTAACGCCAGTTACGCCCTGCAACCCCGTAGCACCGGTTGCACCCGTCACGCCCGAAGGACCTGTCACGACCGAACCAGTCGGACCGGTCATTCCCGACACACCGGTTGAACCTGTCGCACCCGAAAGACCCGAAGGTCCAACGTCGCCGGTTTTACCGGCGCTCATATCTGTAATCGATGTGTACACAGTGCTGTTTGAACCAACCCCCAACATTTGATACTCCCCCGTCGAAGACATCGCAACCGCAGTCCATGTGTTAAAATAAATAGAAGTGGGGGAAGTCCAACTTCTGCCATAATTCGTAGACACTATTATTCCGCTCGATATGCTAGAATCATATTGGTTTACAACAAAAGTCTGATACTGACCCGTTGAAGACATCGCAATTCCGGAAGGTTTTGAGTATGTTGTACCGTTTCCAATCCAATTAGACCCGTAATCTTCACTTCTATAGAATTGCCAAAGTCCAATTCTAGGTCCAATTAACGTTTGATACTGTCCAGTTGAGGACATTGCCATGGCAACTCCGTACATTGAGGCAATAGTAGAGGAAGAAGTCCAAGACTGTCCAAAATCGGTAGATTTGTATACATATGTTTGGTAGGGCACAGTCGGAACCAACGCAGTCAGAATCTGACCCGTCGAAGACATCGCCACACAACTCCACGCGTTCGATGTGCCTGAGACCGAAGTCCATGTAACTCCGTAATTACTGGAATTGTAAATCAAACCCGGATTTATAACCGCAGTCTGATACTGACCCGTCGAAGACATCGCCACGGACGACCATGCGTTCGATGTTCCTGCAACAGAAGTCCACGTAACTCCGTAATCACTACAATTATAAATTAATCCTGGGTTTATGACTGCAGTCTGGTACTGCCCCGTCGAAGACACTGCTACTGACTTCCACGCATCTGAAATAGAAACAGCAGACCAATTCGCACCATAATTTGAGGTGGTATAAATTCTATACGATCCGTTTGCCAATAAAGTCTGGTACTGCCCCGTCGAAGAGGTGGCAATTGAAGTCGTTCCCACCGCCCCCAACCCGGTAGGATCCGCGTATGTCCAGTTGTTCCAAAACTTTGGAACTTCGACAGACGTTTTCACCCACGACAGAACGCCCGCGCCGTCTGTGGACATCACATACCCGCCCGACCCCGCGTTCGAAGGAAGCGTCAGGGCGTAGGTCGATGTACCTGCCACCGTTTGCATCGTCACCGTACCCGACGCGTTCTGAAACGCAACTGAAGCGGGTTTTACAGAAACCGCATTGTTCCCGTTGTCGGACACGACGTTCGACCCGTATGTCTTCAAGGTAAATACGGGGTTCGATGAGAGACCAACGTACATTTGACTTGAATTGAACCGAAGTTGGACAACCGGGTTTTCAGATTGGTTCAATACGAAGAAATCGCCACCCACTTGAAAATTGTCTGCGTCTATACCCGGTACATAAAGAGTGTTTGTGCTTGGGTCGAATATGAACGACGAAAGTGAAGTATACGCCCCGCTCAGGTTGAATACAACCTGTTTATTCGCCGTCGTCGGCGGGTTCAAGGCGACCAGCGGCATGTTTGTTTAAGACGGATATTTAAGAAATCTAGTAAATTTTGTAAACTACGCCTGTTGACAAATCTGTGTATGTGTCTCCCGGTCTTGAACCCGACGGATCCGTCGCCGGAACCCCGTACCCCTGAAATTTCTGCGGGGTTGCAATGGGAATTGTCGGCGCACCCCACGACAGAGTCACTCCTGCTTCGCTCACAAACTGCTTCTTCGGTCCATAAATGTACCTGTTTGCGGTGTTTGTGTACAAATCGCCCACGTTGCCCAACTCCAGACTCGGGGCGCCGACACCATTCAGCATCGCCTGTCCCGCAGAAAACGGGGCGTTCGGAAGCAGAACCGTATTCGCAAGGTTGTTTATATTTCCGGAAAATAGGTTGGACCCGATCGTATATGTCCACGGTCCCTGCACACTCTGCGACTTCACGATCGTGCTTCCATGCGCTGCTTCCCATATCGTGCCGTTCCATGCCACCGAACGCACATTCCACCCAACCGAGTCGCTTACAGACGCCCACGAAGACGCGGTTTGGTTCGTGCTGTAAAAGACCGTTGCGGCGCTTGCATCTGTATTCGCACCGCCCACCAACCACGTCTGACCGTTCCATTCCGCACACTGTGCTATAAATCCAGATGGGTTGAACACATTCGTCCACGCCTGTCCGTTCAAACTCGTGAGAATTCCAATATTTCCTCCGGCGCACACCCACCGCACGCCATCGTACGCGACACATTGAGCGCTTGCGGTTATCTTCGTAGTCAGGTCAAGGTAGGTTGCGTTCGACCACACAGTTCCATTGGAAGTGATATTCGTCCAAAGGATTGCCGAGTTGGAGACGCTGGAATCGCCGCACGCCGCGACTGTGGCGTTTCCGTCCCACGCCACGCTGCGCCCGACGCCGCTCCAGAAGAACGCAGACGCGCCCGGTTTTATTGCGGTGTACCACTTTTGCTCATCCTGTCTCGCCGACCGCAGAATTGTGTTGGCGCCACACGCATCGACTCCGACCGCATACCATCGTCCATCGCGCCCGCAAAAACACACCGCGTTGGTCGGTCCCGGGGTATGGCACGCATTACCCGCGACGGAAACATTGTTCCAGTTTATACCGTCTCCAGACACGAATGCGCCGCTGCTGGCGTTCGACAATTGCCCCGCCAAAATCCACACCGCCCGCCCGTCGTACGCAATGTCGTAGATCGGGTTGACTTGTACGGATGACTCGACGTTGCACCACACACTGCCTTCCGTACTCTTTCGAATGGGGTATAACATATCGTCGCCGACTGCAAACAACGAGTTCGAATTAACGGTGACGCCAGGAATACTCGAAGTTGAATACCCCTCCCTACCCGCCGTTATAACTTCGCCTTCTGCACTGAAGTTTACGAAATCGTCATTGGAACCGTAATCAAAGACCATCGTCGTCGGTTGAATTTTCATGTTTGAGGCGTAGACGTTCAACCATCGTTGGTAGCGGGAACCGAGTGTATAAAAATTGTTCGATCCGGGCAGAATGTTTGCGTTGACTATTACGTTCGACGCAGCAGTTATCGAGAGACTTGTGGGGTACGCTCGGATTGTGTTGTTGCTCGAACCGGGAAAATGAATGTCCGAAGATATATTGTTCGTGAAAAAAGAGATGATGAAAACACCCGTTCCGCCAACTGCGCCTGTAAGATTTGAACCGTCGTTATTGCCGCCTCCACCTCCGCCGGCGCCCGTACCGTTTGCACCGGTTCCTGCGTATACAACGGTTCCGGTTCCACTGCCCGATTTTCCTCCTCCAAACCCAACCGTTCCGCTTGCTTGGGGAGTTGCGTACACCGATGCCCCCCCGCCGCCATACCCTCCTCCGGCGTACGCAACTCCCGCGCCTCCGTTGTTGCTTACTGCTGCCCCGGCAACTCCGCTACCGCCGCCCATCTGGGCGTCGCTTAATGGAACCGCCACGCCTCCTACTGCGGTAAAAATAGTCGTTCCGAAACTAAATATACTGTTGCCACCTCCTCCATTCGCCGCACCACTCGCGCCGATAGTTACAGTGTATGTGTTTGTGCTATACACTGTGTTGATTGTAATACTTCCTGGAGTAGGCGAAGTGGGGAGTGTAAAGTTGGGAGTTGCTCCCGTAGTTATTAACCCGTAGTTTGTGAACAACTGACCCGCATTTCCACCACCTCCAAAATAACTCCCCGGTAACGTGGTGCCACCACCCGCTCCTCCGCCAATCATGAATATTTCCGCGGATACGTTAGATATGGGACGAAACGTAAACGTTCCACTTGTCGCAAATTTGTAATAGTATCGACTGCCGTACGTGAACGTCTGGAAATCTGGGATGGTTACGGGGAACGTCAGGTAATCTCCACACTTTCCTCCAATATTTGAGATAGTATTCCGCGAAATGTCGATGTTTCCTCCGAATATGGAGGCGTTTGTTACGAGCAAGGAACTCATGGTTGTGGTCATAGTTGTTTGTGAAATCGTGAACGCGGCGCTGCCGCTCACATTCAAATTTGCATCCAAGTACAGAATTTGATCTTTTGCCGTCGACCCTACTCCCGGACCCGTCGCACCGGTGGCGCCCGTCGACCCCGTCGACCCCGTCGACCCCGTGACGCCCGTCGAAGCGACACCCGTGGCGCCCGTCAGTCCTGTCGAACCTCTCACACCCGTCACGCCCGTCGACCCCGTTGCACCCGTGACGCCTTTAACGGACAAAAAGTCGTTGGCAAGAATACCGCTTGTAGCGCCTACTACCATATTGGTCACGAAATAAGTCATTGCGACCCTTGACAGTTGTGCGCTTGCGTTGGAATACACTTGCGCCCACGTCGACCCGTAATCCGACGAAAGGAATACATACGATTGCCCCGATGTAGGTGCTCCGTTAGTTGGATTCATAGGCGACACCGCGATCGCTTGGTATTGCCCGGTTGTGGACACTGCAGCACCTGTTGCTACAAAGTTTGTCACAGAGAACGGTACGTTTGCCAATCTCCACGTTACTCCTTTATCGGAACTGCTGTATACGTACGAGACAACCGCATCCGTATACACTACGCTACCAACTGCAATTACGTACTGCCCGTCGTAAGATAGTTCAATTTGGCGTGGGTTGGCACTAAGGTTGCCAGTGTTGTTGAAAAAAGGAAAGCGGGTAAAATTGGTCAGCGTTCCACCAGAAACCGTATACGTTCCCAACCCAGGTTGTACTTCAGCATAATTGCCAACTGTAGCATATACAAATGTAATTCCGTTTGAAGATACACCTCCAAGACTTCCGTAGTATCCTTCCCCTCCGTTTCGACCAAAGTACGTGTAATTTCCACCGTTTATAGAATAGGCTCCAAATACATTTCCACCCCCGGTACCACTGCCAATAAATGCTACAAACGACGTGCCATCCGCAGACATAGTTGCTGATTGCGGATAGAGTACGGCCAAACTAGCGTACTTTACCAACCCAGTATCCCATTTAATCCACTCGGTTCCATAGTTTGTTGTCGAGTAATACTCTATCGTAGCGAACACGGCAACCATATATTGCCCCGTTTCAGATATTGCGCAGCACAAGCACTGTGACGTAGGCAGTCCGGGTACTAACGCCCAACTTTTACCGGAATCACTCGAAAAATACAGACCGCCCGAACCTGCTGCAAGTTGGTACTGTCCGGTCTGTGCAGACACGTTGACATCTGCTACATCTTGCGATGGCGACGTCAGCGATGTACTCCACGGCGCAAAGTATCGAACGCCTTCCACGCCCGTCGACCCCGTCACGCCCGTGGAAGCGAGACCCGTCGCACCTGTCCTACCTCTCGATCCCGTCACGCCCGTCGAAGCGAGACCCGTGGCACCCGTCAGTCCTGTCGCGCCCGTCGATCCCTTCACACCCGTGGAAGCGAGACCCGTCGCACCCGTCGAACCTGTCGATCCCGTCGACCCCGTCAAAGCGATACCCGTGGCGCCCGTCAGTCCTGTCGAACCTGTGGCACCCGACGGACGTACGCCGGTTGCGCCCGTGAGTCCTGTTGAACCTGTTGCCCCTGAAGGCGCGATTCCGGTTGCGCCCGTGAGTCCTGTCGAACCTGTCGCACCCGACGGCGCGATTCCCGTGGCACCCGTCAAACCTGTTGAACCCGTTGCACCCAATAGTCCGGTTGCGCCTAGAATACCTCCGAACGCGACTTTCAAATCGGTAACCGTATATCCATTAGCATACAGGTTCATATCTAGATATAGTGGGTTTACGGGGGTATCCAACAGGAATTTTGCCGTAGTAGTGGGGTTAGTAGGATCTTTGATAATTGTACCATTTTGATAAAAACTCACGTATATTCCGTCGCTCTGTATCAAAAATGTATCCCCCCCACTGTATGAATTAACAGCAGTATTTATTATAGAAGTAGTATTGGAAAGGATTTCCAACTTATTAAAGTTTCCAGGACCTAATAAGTGCAATGAGTAATGCATTTCATACGAGGGGTTGGGTGGAGTATTTGGGACATACGTTATCGGAATACGATCATTCAACCCAATATACGCGTCGATAACGGTTGGTGTCTTGAAACTTACAGATATGAACTTAGTTGTCGATTGGTATGAACGCAATCCAGCGACCTGCCATCCATCCGCACTTTTTTTGGTAAATGTACCGGGTGAAGATTCTTCATAACTTCCGACAGGGGCTGCAAACCACGTCCAAGAAGAAGTCGTTCCCATTACACCGGTTTCTCCTGTCGAAGATACGCCGGTTGCCCCGGAGAGACCCGTTGAACCTGACGGACGTACGCCGGTTGCCCCCGTGAGACCTGTTGACCCTGTCGCACCCGACGGCGCGATTCCGGTTGCGCCCGTCAGTCCTGTCGCGCCCGTCGCACCCGACGGCGCGATTCCCGTGGCACCCGTGAGTCCTGTCGAACCTGTGGCACCCGACGGCGCGATTCCGGTTGCGCCCGTGAGTCCTGTCGCACCCGACGGCGCGATTCCCGTGACACCCGTCAACCCCGTCGACCCCGTCACGCCCGACGGCGCGATTCCCGTGGCGCCCGTCGAACCTGTAGACCCCGTTACGCCCGTCACGCCCGTCGAAGCGAGACCAGTAGAACCCGTCGAACCTGTAGACCCCGTTACGCCCGTCGAAGCGAGACCCGTCGCACCCGTCAGTCCTGTCGATCCAGTCGACCCCGTTACGCCCGTCGAAGCGACACCCGTCGCACCCGTGAGTCCTGTCGACCCCGTTACGCCCGTCGAAGCGAGACCCGTCGCACCTGTCCCGCCTGTCGACCCCGTTACGCCCGTCGAAGCGACACCCGTGGCACCCGTGAGTCCTGTCGACCCCGTCACGCCCGTCGAAGCGAGACCCGTCGCACCTGTCCCGCCTGTCGACCCTGTCACGCCCGTCGAAGCGAGACCTGTGGTGCCCGTCAGTCCTGTCGCGCCTGTCGACCCCGTCACGCCCGTCGAAGCGAGACCCGTTGCACCTGTCCCGCCTGTCGACCCCGTCACACCCGTCGAAACGACACCCGTCGCACCTGTCCCGCCTGTCGCCCCCGTCGACCCCGTCACGCCCGTCGAAGCAAGACCCGTGGCACCCGTCAGTCCTGTCGCGCCCGTCGCACCCGAGGGCGCTACTACCGTTGCACCTGTAAGTCCTGTCGCGCCCGTTGCACCTGTCGTACCTGACGGCGCTAGTCCCGTCACACCGGTCAACCCCATTGAACCCAATGGAGAAACACCCGTTGCACCCGTCAGACCTGTCGCACCTGAGGGTGTTACTCCTGTTGCACCCGTTGAACCCGACGGCGCTACTCCCGTCGAGCCAGACAGACCTGTCGTACCCGTCAAACCCGACGCACCCGATGGACGTGCACCGGTCGCCCCCGTAAACCCTGTAGAACCGGTGGCACCCGTGCGACCCTGATTTCCAGATACGCCTGCGCCGCCGCCCCCACCCCCGCCCCCGCCACTCGCAGTAATCCACGCGATGTTTCCACTGGAATTAATCCCCAGAACTTGAGAGGGAACCCCCGCAATACCAGGCGCGAGTGTGAGCGTGTTTACGTTTGTCAATCCTTGTCCGGCGATATTGACGTTTTGTCCAACCGGAACCGTCGACCACAGTGAAGTAGATGAGGTTCCACCGTCGGTCCCACCGTTCTCGGTGTTTTTCGACATTCCGTCTTTATGTATTGTGCGAGATATTGATATCCGCAATGACTACGTGATGAGGTACTTTACATATGGAGGCGACGTACTCAAATCGACGTAATAATCTCCAGGTTTTGACCCAGATGGATCGGAAGTAGGCACTCCATAACCGGTGAACGTCTTCGAACTGCTCGCCGGGATTGTCGGAGCGCCCCACGAAAGCGTCACCGACCCCTCGTACGGATTCCACCCCATAAAGGGCAGCGTGTATGAAGACGACGAATTCTCGAACGTAAATGTTCCCGTACTATCTTGGAGCGCAGAACCTGCAGACGCCGTCAGAAGCAGTAGACTTGTGTTTGCCAGAACTGTCAGCGGCGTGACCGGTGTCGTAGCATCTGCAACATAGGAGTTCGTCCATCGCATATTGGTGATGTATCCGGTAAAGTTGCTTCCGATCACGAGAGGGGTTACATTGTTTCCAATTGGTCGACCGATGCTCGTCGGAGAAAGTACGTTCGAACCGCTGAGGGATACAGAAATGCTCCCGCTCGCCTGCCGAACAGAATAGTAGTTCCAGTTGTCGAGAGATACCGCTCCTGCGCTGTAGTAAGACATGTCAATCTGGAGGTACACAATGCTATCTGAAGAAATACCGAGTCCGATTGCACCATTCCCCGTCGCGGGGTTGTTGCCAAGGAGGAATATATTGGCGTTACTACCCGTTAGAAGATCTGGAACCGCAATGGGGTAGACAAACACGTTGATAGTAAAGTCCGAAAGACCAACATTGAATACGCTCGACGATACTTGTGTCGTTATAGACTTGGTGCCGTTAAAGAACAAACTTCCACCCTTTCCGAACGAATACTCTGCGGTCTTGGGACCGTAGGACCAACCGTTCGTTGAATCTATATAGTAGTCGCCAAGTTGACCGAGGTTCGCGTCCGGGACACCCGCTTGATTGAATATGTTTGCATTCGATGATAAAGGCGAATTCGGGAGGAGGACGCGGTTCGCGAACCCGTTTAGTTGTGTATTGATAATCAAGTTACTAGTTGGGTTATTCACGTCATTCTCAGAATATCTCTTTGCGGCAATCCAAGGTCCCGCAACATTGGAGCTATACGCCAGCGTTTGAGTGCCGTCTATCATGACTTGTCCTCCGATAAACCAGTTTGTTCCGTTCCACCCTATTGCACCGATCTGTCCGCCCGGAGACGTCCCTTGCGTCCATTTATAACCATCCGAACTATACCAAGACGTTCCTCCGTTTGTGACTGCCAACCAAAACTGTCCGTTCCACTGCAGGGATTGGAAACTGTTGTCGACCGACCCAAGCAAGAGGTGACGGATACTGAGCGTAAGTTTCCATTTCCGACCGTCGTCCGAAACAAGAATGCCCCTGCCGCTGCTGACGACACCGCCGCCCATACATGCCGCCCACTGAGCGCCGTTGAAAACCGCGGTGTTTGTATTGCCAATAATGAGCGTTACGCCGTCATCGTACGTTGCGTTGTACCACATAGTCCCGTCTACACTCGGTTGCGACCAGAGCAATGCAGAATTCGAGGATACGTAACCCTGTTCCGGACTATAATTGCCGCTATACCCGGCTGCAACAAGCGTATCGTTACCATCCCACGCAACGGTAAGCGATGTACACGAGTATCCGACGAGAGGGGGTTGGACATACAGAGCTTTAAAGTATTCAGAACCGCCTGCGAGATTCACTGCAGATTCCCATGTCTGCTCTTCCTTTATCTGCGAACGAATGATTGATCTGGCGCCGTAATTCGTTGCGTTGGCAGCAGCATACCATCGATTATCCTTGCCGCAGTAGCACACTCCGCCGTTATAACCGTAGTCTGCGTATACAGAAGAGTAATTCGCCACTTCTTGCCACCCCTTGTCGGCAAAGGGACCTGCCGACGACATTATGTACCCACGACTGCCAGCTTGACCACCTACTGCCACCCATGTTGCCGTACCGTCGAAGGCAATAGCCGAAATTATGCTTGCGCCGGCAGGGATGGGTACGTTCGACCACACAATTCCATCAGGAGATGCGCCAATACGAAGACCGTTGGCATTGTCACTTCCGCATGCAAATATAAAGTTTTGGTTGGTCATTGCGCCCGGGAACGCAGACCCCGCTTTTCCAGACACGGTTGCGTTGAGTGTACCCGCCTGCGCAGACAAGAATACATCGGGATTTATACCATCGGCAAAAGTCAACGTAGTCGGGGCAATCGTAACGTTCGATGCAAACACCGTTGCCCACCCAAGCGACGGATTTACTGCGCTTTGCGCCTGTCCTAGATTGTACGTGTTTGTAAGACCGGGAAGAAGGTTTCCGAATACGTAGAGATTGCGTGTCGATGAATAAGGTACCGTCAATGTATCTACACCCGACGGGGTAATCACGATACTGTTCGTTCCCGACAATGTAATATTTCCGTACCCTCCTACATTTGACGGACCAAACGCGAGCGATGATACATTTGTTATGGAATTTTGCGACAAGTCAATATTTCTTCCAAACTTTGAGGCATTGGTCACGAGGAGCGAACTCATAGTGACTACAGATCCACCGAGTCCGTACGAAATCGTTAGCGCAGACGACCCGCTTGCGGTGGTACCGTTGAAGTTAAAAAGTATCTGCGTTGCCGAACCTGAAATAGCACCCGTTGCGCCTGACAGACCCGTTGCGCCCGTAGACCCCGTCACGCCCGTCGACCCCGTCACGCCTGTCGAACCGGTAACACCCGTCGCACCCGTCGATCCCGTCGATCCCGTCGCACCCGTAGACCCCGTCACGCCCGTCGACCCCGTCGCACCCGTAGACCCCGTCACACCCGTCGACCCCGTCACACCCGTCGACCCTGTCACGCCCGTCGACCCCGTCACACCCGTCGACCCCGTCGCACCCGTCGACCCCG
>Ga0214919_10011700_pt1 | contig 10918 bp, 13 predicted proteins | sample LL1503_MetaG_FD_177994 | JGI IMG/M metagenome (GOLD analysis project Ga0214919, IMG submission 177994) | Freshwater microbial communities from Lake Lanier, Atlanta, Georgia, United States - LL-1503 | ecosystem: Environmental > Aquatic > Freshwater > Lake | place: USA: Georgia | collected...
CGTACTTAATGGTAATTATATTTCCAAACAACAAGCCTCCAAGATGCCAGAAATTATTCTTCATCTCAAGCCAAAAAAATTATACACTGTTCTTTTAATGGACCCAGACGCAGTCGGAGGAAATAAAATTCACTTTTTGCTAATTAATTATTCTTTGAAAAAGCTAGGAAACATTATATTTCCGTATATTGGTCCAAAACCACCAAAAGGTTCTGGAGTTCATCGTTATTATTTTCTATTAATTCAACAAGAATTACTCATCATACCAAATCTGAATTTTCCAAGTCGATACATTTCAATCCAAAAAATATTTGATTTATTCGGTACTCCAATTGCACAAAAGTATTTTACAAGTCACGCATAAAAATTGAAATCAATATATATAAATTGTGTGTATAATAAAAATGTCTACATTATTATACGGTGCAATATCTGGTTTCATAGAAGCTTCTATATGTCATCCTTTAGATACTGTCAAGACTAGAATTCAAAATAGAAGTAGTACCAAAAAAATTGGAATTGTGCAAACTTGTCAAAAAATTTATGCCAAGGAAGGATTACGCGGATTTTATCACGGACTTGGTGCAGTATATGTAGGTATAATACCTAAAAATTCCATTCGATTCTTTTCTTTTGAACAGTATTATAGTTACACCCACAATACATTCTTATCAGGTATTTTAGCAGGAGCAACAGAAGCAATACTGGTCGTCAACCCAACGGAAGTTTGCAAAATTAGAATTCAAGCTCAATATAATTCAATGCGTGAGACAAACAATATAAAATATACCAACATTTATCAGACATTTTATTCGATTTTTAGGTCCGAGGGTATAAGTCCATTCTATCGCGGACTAATTCCAACAATTATGCGACAAAGCATTAATCAAGGCGCGAATTTTTATACTTTTCACACTTTGAAAAAAAATACAGACATTTCTCCATTTATTTTAGGTGCAATAAGTGGTTCGATAGGACCTATTTTAAATAATCCTATCGATGTTGTCAAGACACGAATGCAAGCTTCGAATTCTAATGTAAATGTATTGAATGTAATTCAAAAAGTATTTGCTCAAGATGGGTTGAAAGGATTTTACAAAGGTTTGGGTCCCCGATTGTTAAGAATTGTTCCTGGACAAGGAATAACTTTTGGTGTGTATGAATTTTTGAAAACAAAATAAATAAAAAATGAAGATGAAAAATTTAAAATGCTTTAGAACAAGATGAAATATATACTTGTAATTTTATTTGTGTTGTGCAGTGTTCAATCTAAAATAGTAATGATTGGAGATAGTATTTTGGATAGTTCGGTAACCACTATTCATGAGAAGCTTGAAATACTTGCCAAACAATCCATTGAAAATTATTCCAAAAGTGGAGCTACGATTACGCCAAACTTGAATGATAAACCATGTATTCCATGTCAATTTAATGCTTCTACCAATATTTCAGTTGCAGAAATAATAATAATGGATGGTGGAGCAAATGATATTTTGACGATTTCCAAGAATCCAAGTTGGTTAAAATTTCCTTTATATCGACAAAGAATAATTAGCATTGAAAGTAATTTAAATCTGTTATTTTCTGAAATGAAAGATTTGGGTGTTGGTCAAGTGATTTATCTTGGAAATTATTATTTAGATGGAAATCAAGCAATCGTAGATTACGGTACAAATATTTTGATGAATATTTGTAGACAGGCACCTTTACATGTGCATTTCGTTGATGTGCGACAATTTACAATTCCACTAAAAGAAAATGATATTCATCCTAACACCGTCGGTGATGAAATTTTGGCTCAAAATATTTGGAATGTATTAAAAAATATTACAATAAACTAAAAGATGAATCTAGGTAAAACTGATTATGATCGTGTACATATGGAGACGGAGACGCGTTATAGCTTTGGAATTGATGAATTTACACCGCCTTCAAAAAGAACGATTCAACAAAAGTTTCGCATCCAGAGCATGAAAGCCGTCAATAAACTCGTTGAATTAAATATAATGATGGGCCAAGCAGGTAACTTATTTTTGGAAAAATTTGCACAACCCATTAGTAGTAACCCAGGTACAATGAATGGTGCAGCCTTTGCCTTGGTATTCTGTTGCTTTGATTTCAAATCGAATCGCTTTGTAATGAAAAAATCCGAGGAAGTATATACTTGGAAAGAGTTGACGGAGCTAATCAACAATCCAAAAGGAGGTCTAGATGAATTTATTAAAGAATACGGTATTACAGTCAATGATTTAATTCGCTATCTTGTTTTTGCAACCGATTTTATGGAAAAAAACTAAATTTACCATATATATACATGCTGTTTAAAACTAACACAATTCATAAACAGGATATTAATTTTCTTTTACCGGTCTCCATCATTTATGAAACGATTGACAAATTTTTTTATTTCCGTTGTAGTCAAATAGAATCTAAAAAGGTATCCAATACACAATTGCAACAAATTTGCCAATTATATAATGCCTTGGATTATAATGGTATATTGATTGTGCAAAATGACAAGGTATTATTTTCCATGATTCGTTCGTATTATGACCCTTTACAAGAATACTTAATCGTTACACCAACTCGTCAATATGAACATCAAATAAAAATTGGATTGGTATTTTTATTATTTGGATTCACTTGTCTCTTGAAAACTCTAAATGTATAATTTGCTTTCTGTTGTTACATAATATTTCAAATATTCCTTGATAAAAATTGGTAAATTTTCCTTTATTTTGCCACCTGGGTATAATGAAAATAAAAACTTTTGTAAATGCGATACCGTCATTTTTAAACTCTTCAATTCTTGATAGATAAAATCATAGTCTTGGACTTCGTCTGGGTAAAATACTTTCAACATTGTATAAATTTGTTCCTTGGTCATATAACTAAATTCCAAAATATAATCAATTCTACCTGGGCGCTTCATAGCAACATCCAGTTCCAAGAAATGATTCGTCGTGATAAATGTTAATAGACAATCTACAGTCGAAAGTCCATCCAATAAATTAAGGAGCCCGCTAAAGGTAATATTTCCTTTCACTTCCTCTCGATTTTTAATGATACAATCAATATCCTCCAACACAAATACAGAGTTGTTGGGAAGCCATTTGAGTGCTTGAGCAACATCCTGATCCTTTGTATTGGATCCAAAACGATAAATACAAATGTGTTTTTGTATACTAGAACACAGGGCGTGAATTAAACTTGTTTTACCGCTTCCTGGAGGTCCATAAAAACAATAAGTCTTGTGATAGGGAATTCCAAATTTTTCATAATTAGCTTTGGTTTCTGGCAACAAGAACTTCTTTACATCATTAAGCACCTTTTGACTTTGTTCAACAGGTAAATAAATGGTGTTGATATCTCGTTTGACTACCTCAGTATACTTGTTCCAGATTTCTCCGTGTTCATCATATTGATAGATAAAAATGGTTTTATTTCCTTGATCGACTTCAAAAAATTTGGATGTATATTGAAACGCTTTTCTTATAAATTCTTCAATAATTTCCGATGCGTTGGATTCCTCATTAATAATTTCCAGACGAAATACATTGTCAAATACATCCTTTTCAACATATGGATACAAATGATTGGCATCCAAAAGTGGAAATTGCAATCGTAGGTCATGCCCTTCAAAATCTAGATGATAGGGACCTTCAAACGGATGTAACATGTAAATAAGCTGGTCAAAGGCATCAATATAATTCGTTCGGTAACTTCGACTCTTTTTATCCAAGAATTGATAAATAATCTTGCTAAAAGTTTTATTTTGCTCTTCCATTAAATAAGCTGAATAAATCAAAATCTTGTATAGATTTTGCTTTTGATTTAATCCAAAGACCACTTTCATTTTAAATAAAGACATCTTGTTTTTAAATTATATTTTAGTTGTACCAAAGATAAATTTCAACCTTTGAGCAGCAGCAGACTCCCGATTGATCCAAATATTCTTCATATTTTGATTATTTGTAATTAAAAGATTGCAGCCAAATGCCGTGCAATGATCAATTTCATCACTTTGTTTGGTCATCCAGTTATTACCATAAACAATCGGAATATCATTTTCTTTGCAAGCTTTATACATTATTTCTCTCATTTTTTCATAAGGGGAACTGCAAATAAAATCACAACCTATTACATTGGCAGAAAAACTATGCATCAGCAATGAAATATTTCTAAAACTTTTTTTCAATGGTTCGATCAGCAATAATAAATTTCCACCGATTAATGCGTGTTCTTGAACGGTTCGTCGAAGAGCTTGTTCAATATGACTTGCATTTCTTTTCCATACCGTAACTGACATTATAATGTGCTCTTGATGCATTGCTAGTAGAATATAACCCTCACAAGTATACCGGAAATCTGTATTTTTAAATGTACTTATGGTTGTTTGAGCTTGGGTCCTTTTTTGCTTTAAACACGCAAGTAGAACTTGGGCAGATTCTAAATATATTTCTTTGTATTGATTAAGCATAAAGTTAATTTTATCGTAGTTGTCTGCATTCACATTTTCATTAATCCATTTTTTGATTGGTGTCTCCAATAAGTTTTGTTTATCTTCGGGGTTATGTAAGACTTGTAAACATTTTATTGCGTAATCTTTCATTTTACTAAAATATTTGATCAATTCTCGCATTATTGTTTTATCATTTTCGGTCAATTGATGAAATGGAGCGATCCTCTGTTTAATCCATTTTAATCCATTTGGATCAGTATCAGAATACTTTTCAAAGCATGGTGAACTTGATTGCAAAGGTTTGGGTCGTATTTTAATTACTGGATTTTGCCTTTGAAAATAGGATTTCAAACTTTGATCATTTAATTGTTGCTGCAATTGGTTGTATAAAATATAATCGATATATTTTTTTCCGATTTTTTGTTTCAAGGAGACGATATTTTGAGTGCCATCAAGTTGGATCGAATTATTACTACCTGTCCAATCTTGAATGGTTACAGTGGTTGGTGGTTTTGGTATAGACATTTATAAAATGGAATATTTTTATAAAAAAATGATACTTTTTGTTTTTTTCTTCAGCACCAATGCAAATGTTCAAAGCAAATTTTAATTTTTACTAAAATTAAAATTCCAAACACAGACAAAAAATAATGCTTTCACAGGTCATTCTCAACAAACTCAAACCTGGTGCCGACGACTTGCACTCCCACATTGATGAGTATCTTTATTGGGATGTTTGTTCCCTAAAATTTGCCAAACATCGAGCCGTCAAAATGCAAAATGTTCTCACACCTCTCAAGACGGCTGAAAGCCGTGCAACTGGATTTGGAGGTCAAGAACTCGCTGATACACTCGACGAGCATTGGATACATAATGCCGAAGGAGGTGCAAGTCTACAAGCTATTCATTGTGCACAATGTGGAAATTATGTGTACTCCAACACCTTGGCAAAAGAACATTGGACGGATGATGATAATATAGATACTTATCGGCAAAAGTGTCTTGCATCGGGATTTAAATACATTATTTGTCTATGTGAACATCAGGATGTTTAAGTTTGACACAACCAACTCCAGAAAATTAATAAAAAATCAAAATATAATCAATATTGGAATTTTTTTCGTGGAACATTGTCAAGTGTAAACTGTCATTTTCAAAGCAATAATAAGTTCGCGTACTAAAATCAAATGTCTCTAAATCTTTAATGATATCAGAAATCTCGTAATCACTTAAATTCATGGAATTTTTTATCGTCTTTTTAAATTTATTGTACAATTTGTAATTTTCAAGTGTTGTGGAACTCACATCAAATTTTGGGATAAAAGACAATATATCATAAACGATAAATTTAGGAAGAAAGCGCCCTAAATACTCCATTTATTATATTATAATTTAATTTGTTTTTCAAACAAAAATCCAATACATTTCGATTTTGGAAATGGATAAATTACATTATCGACATTAAAATATTCTACCTTGTAAAAATTTTTGCGATAATCTTCAATACTAATATGACCACCATAATTTTTCAAGAGTCTCCAACTGGGTGCCTCGATAAGCGGGAGACTTTTTTGTCCAAACACATCATAGTAAATCTTGTTCAACAAGGATTCACAATTAATGTATAATGGATTATGCTGGTTTAACTTTACATAGGCCAAACAGCAATTAAATGAGCAAAAAATGCCATCCATTAAATAAAAATCATTCTCAATAAGTGAATATTGAACATTTTGATTAATATCCGTGGTAGCAGTTTTCTCAATATCTTTTAATTGCTGAGGAGTAATATTCTCTCTTAAAATATACTTGTCTTTGGTAATCTCGGAATGATAGGACTTGGAAACTCGAGGCGAAACATATTCAATTGGACATCCAATTGGTCGATAACTAAAAGAATGACGACACCAAAAACAATGCAAGTTGGTAGACTCTGGAAGCAATTCTTGGTTAAGGTATGATTTCATTGTAAATACGCATTGATGATCCTTTTTTGATTCATCTAAAAATGAAAAAAAGTTGGCATCATCCTTGTCCGTTATATCACTAATTTTTGTTTTTTGATGACTTTGTTTCAATTCATCCTTTACCAAGCTAAAAATATCATATTTAATATCCAAGACACTTGTATCGATACTTTTCAAAAGAAATACAGGTTTTTTCATTTTACTAAATCAACTGATTTTATAATAGGCAATCATTTTTTTTAACCAAAAAAATTTTTTTACAAATCTTGCGAGTTTGGGTGTACCAACGCACTATTTATATACCCTAGTTTTTTTAATTCTGCATATAAAAATTCAGGTATTTTGTCGACCGTCACAGTGTACGGCACCTCAATCAATTGTATACCCTGTTCTTTGCATATTTCCCGTTTTATATGATCTCGATACTTTTGATTTTGAAAGGCATGTTTCGAGTTTTGATGCATCATACGATTGTATTCATAATGTTGTTTTCCCTGATATTCCACTGCCAATTTTAATTCTTCATTAAAACAATCTAATTCCAGACATTGATTCGTTATAGGATTGACCATAAAGGCAGGACGAACATTATCAAACTTTTTACCAAACAAGTATTCCAAAAATTCCCTACATTTGGTTTCACCCTTGGACGACTTTGTTTCTTGACTAGTTGTAGCGGGCGCACTTGGAATTTCTACACGAGGAAGAATGGGTGAAAAAATTCGATCAATGATGGATTGAAAAGTAGTTCCTGTTGTACCTTGTGATCGATTCATTACCCATAAAATAAATAAACTAATTATACTTCCAAAAAAAATAAAATACCAACCATAATGGGACCAAAATTGGTTAATTGCATAAAAGATCATGAGTTTACTATACGCTAAAAAAAAATATTTACTTTATATAGAGACTCATGTGTGGTATTGTTGGTATATTATTTGAGACAAATGAAGTTCAAAATTTTAATATTTTATTATCTTGTCTGAAAGAGTTGCAAAATAGAGGTTATGATTCAATGGGTATTTCGATAATTGATTCAATAAATTCCAAGTTTCTAATCGATAAAAAGATTGGTAATGAAGGAGAATTGTTTCATCATCAAATATTAAATTATAAAAATTTTTTAGGCCACACTCGTTGGGCTACTCATGGTGCAGTAACAGTTGAGAATGCTCATCCTCACATTGATTCCATTTTGGACAAATTTTCCATGGTTCATAATGGAATTATTGAAAATTATTTATCCATAAAGGACTTTTTAGCTTCCAAATCAATTTACATGAAGAGTGAGACGGATTCTGAAATTTTATTAAATTTAATTGTGTACGAGTATTGTACCTTGAAAGAAACCAATTCCACTGATGAAGACAAGATTAAAAATGCAATTTGCAACGCCATCGAAAAAGTTGAAGGAACTTATGGAATCGTCCTGCAAATGTTGGATCATCCAGATAAACTTTTTTGTATAAGAAAAGGAAGTCCATTACTTATAGGAACGGATGCACATCAAACCACCCTGATTATTTCTAGTGAAAAACAAGCGTTTCCATCGTTTATAAATAAATACATTCGGCTAGATAGTAATGAATTAGTAATTTGTAAATTTAATAACCATCATCTTACCAAGGAATTCCTTTCATCCAGTAAACCGTTTCAATTGATGGAAGAATCCACTCTAGAAAGATATAAATATTTTACAGAAAAAGAAATTTACGATCAAGTTGACTTGATTAAAAAAGTCTCTAAAAATGGATCACGATTGGTCAATGGAACCAAACTTGGAGGATTAGATAGTATTCGTTCCAAATTAATTCTAGTAAAAAATATCTACTTTTTTGGTTGCGGCACTTCATATCACGCTTCCTTGATACTACAAAATTTGTTTTTAGAATATGGACATTTTGATTCGGTGATTGCATTTGATGCTTGTGATTTTGAACAAATGTATTTACCACGACGCGTTTCAGAACAAAGCAGCGGAATTTTTATTTCACAAAGTGGCGAAACTCGAGATTTACTAAAGATACATGCTGATTTTTCTGAAAGATTTATAACTCTTGGTATCATCAATGTGGTTGATTCTTATTTAGCTTCTATGACAGATGGTGGAGTTTATACCAATATTGGAAAAGAAAAAGGAGTCGCCTCAACCAAATCGTTTACTGCTCAAATTATTAGTGGAATACTAATTTTATTATGGTTTTTAAAATTACAAAATGTTCATTCTCAACACATTTCTCTATTATCAAAAAGTTTATTAACAATGGATAATACATTAAAAATATTTATACCCTCTACCTTTCAATATTGTACTGATTATATCATTCCCAAAATACAAAATTATTCAAAGATGTTCTTACTGGGTCGAAAGAAAGACTTTTTTATTGCCAAAGAAGGCGCCCTTAAAATTAAAGAAATTTCTTATAAATGCGCAGAAGCTTATTCTAGCGCTGCTCTAAAGCATGGACCCTTTGCTTTACTTGATACAGATTATTTAGTTATATTTATCTTATCGGATGATTCGGAAGAAAATGTAAAAAAAGTAATGAACAATGTACAAGAGGTAAAATCAAGAGGAGCCAAAATTTTATTAATTACAACAGAAAATGTTGCTTGTGATGAATTTTTAACCGTTACGATTCCAAATCATACCTTTGGGTTTATCTATAGTTCGATTGTCTTGCAAATAATTGCTTATTTATTGTCCGTACAAGCTGGGATTAACCCAGATTTTCCTAAAAATTTGGCCAAAGTAGTGACTGTGGAATAAAATAAAAAATGACAAAAATTTATTCCCCTTGGTATTTTAAACAACAATGTTTGAAATTAATACAAAGGTAGATGCTATGGATTTAGAAGGAGTTTGGAGAGAGGCAATTATAAAGCATGTTTTTCCTGGAGATGTTTATGAAGTCCATTACATTGGATGGTCAGATAAATGGAACGAAATTTTATTAGGCAATTCAAATCGAATTGTACCCGCCTTTTCCATTTTAAAAAATTGGAGACTCGATATAAAAGTTGATGATTATGTCGAAATTAAAATTGAAAATAAATGGCGTTTGGCAAGAATTTTTTGGATGAATGGCAATATTGTAAAATGTCATCATCAAGACGCAATTGGGGGTATAAGCACACGATCACTGCTTGATGAAGATATTTCGGCAACAAATTGTCATTTTTGTCAAAATATCGTACAGGTTTTACCACTCAAAATAATAACTGAAAGCTCTAATTTGTTTTATTCTGCATTAGTTTCAAGTAACACATCATTATTGTCGGATTTTATAAAAACAAAACCGCATTCGGTCAACGCAGTAGTCACTAAATTGCAAAATTGTCCTATAGGATATGCTATTGAACAAGATAATTTGACTTTGCTAAAATTTTTACTTGAAAATGGAGCATCGGTAAACGGGATTTTCCCAAATAATGTTCCTTGTTTACACTATTTTATTAACCAAAAAGCAAATATTCCCATTGACTTTTTGAAAATTTTGATTCAATATGGATGTGATGTAAATGAAAAAGATGCTCGTATGACGACTCCACTACATCGTGCCGCCATGAAAGGAAATACTCGAGCTTGTAAATATTTGCTTTCTTGTGGAGCGGTTGTCGATCCACGAGATATGAATTTAATTACACCTTTACGCCACGCAGTATTTCGGGGAGAGTTGGAAGTTGTAGAGTTACTTTTGCGTTATGGTGCAAGTCCGCATATTAAGGACAAGCATGGAATGCATATGAATGATATTGCTTGCTATTTTAGAAATTCCCATCTTGTCAATAAAATTACAAAATTATTACAAAACGGGTCGTGGAGATATAACTTGCAAAAAATGAAATATTTTAAAATCAAATTTGGTGATGAATTACTCGATCATATTATGCACTCGGATTTATTATACGAATTGATTCGTTTTTTTTAATTTTAATACAGGTCAAAAAAATGATTACAGTCTATACTGACGGTGCATGCAAAGGAAACCCTGGCAAAGGTGGATGGGGTGTTTTTTGGAACGATTTGGAAGGCGTTCCACACGAATTTTATGGCGGTGAAACTCACACGACCAATAATCGAATGGAATTAATGGCAGTGATTATTGCGATGGAAAAGTTGGGCTCACAACCGAAAAAGATAATGACAGATTCAACTTATGTATATAAAGGCGTAACAGAATGGCTACAAGGCTGGAAAGCAAAAGGATGGAAAAATAGCCGCAAAGTAGAAGTGCTTAACAAGGATTTGTGGCAGCGATTAGATGTTTTAGTAGCAGCATCTCCAAAAACACAGTTTGCGTGGGTAAAAGCACACAATGGCGAACCAGGAAATGAAAGAGCGGATGCATTGGCCAATAAAGGTGTTCCTGTTTAAATATTGCTTTCGTAAATTTTGCCGATACAAAACGTTGTCGTCGTTTTGCAATTTTGTTGTACTCCACGCATTATCATACACATGTGCGATGCTTCAATCACAACACCA
>Ga0214919_10011701_pt1 | contig 10917 bp, 9 predicted proteins | sample LL1503_MetaG_FD_177994 | JGI IMG/M metagenome (GOLD analysis project Ga0214919, IMG submission 177994) | Freshwater microbial communities from Lake Lanier, Atlanta, Georgia, United States - LL-1503 | ecosystem: Environmental > Aquatic > Freshwater > Lake | place: USA: Georgia | collected 2015-03-15
GCCCAATTGGCCCGTCTTCGCTTAGCCAACTTACAAGCGCAGCAAAAATCTTTTGATGAGGCTTTGAAAACTTTGTCTAAGCCCTTTGATCCCGCTTTTGCAGGACTGGCTTCAGATGTTCAAGGCGATATTCATGCAGCCCAAAACAAGCCGCAAGAAGCCATCAAAGCCTATGCCGATGCATGGCGTCAGTTGGAAGAAAATTCTGAATACCGACGTTTGGTTGCAGCCAAGTTAAACGCTCTGGGCGTTGATCCTGCAGCTGCGAAAGGTGTTTCGCAATGAGATTTCAGTTCTTCTCTGCTGGGGTGAGGTTGAGGCCCATGTCTTGGTTGTTTTATGCAACTGTTGGCACTTTGCTGATGGGATTGGTTGCTTGTTCAAGCACCCCCGATAAACCAACACCGACAGCATTGACCGACTTCAAATCTCAATTGAGCATCAGCAAAGCATGGTCAGTTCAGCTGGGTGCCATCAGTGCCAATTCAAGTGCGCCCTTAAGCTACAACTTGACTGAAGGTCGTTTAGCCTTGGTCACTGGCAATGGTCTCATCAGTTTGCTAGACGCTGAAACAGGCGCCGAGTCCTGGCGTCTTGCTTTAGACACGCCTATTGCCGCAGGCATTGGGGGCGATGGCGAGCGCTTTGCTGTCATTTCAAAAGCCAACGAATTGATTGCCCTTTCAAATGCCAAAGTTATCTGGCGGTTCAAGTTGCCAGCTTCTTCATTCACATCGCCTATGGTTGCTGGTGGACGTGTCTTTGTTTTAACGGCCGATCGAACTGTCATGGCTTTTGATGGTGCTTCAGGTCAAAGATTGTGGAGCCAACAACGCGCTGGCGACCCCCTGGTTCTGAAGCAAGCCGGTATTCTCACGTCCTTCCAAGACAAACTTTTGGTTGGTCTTTCTGGTCGCCTCGTAGCCATAAATCCTGCCAATGGCGTTGCCATGTGGGAGACCACCATTGGCTCATCGCGTGGCACCAACGAAGTCGAGCGATTGGTTGACTTGGTGGCGGGTGTTTCAAGGGTCAACAATGTCATTTGTGCAAGAGCATTTCAAACCTCTGTCACCTGCGTGGATGCCCTCAAAGGCAGCAATTTGTGGACGCGTGCAACACAAGGACATGTCGGCTTAAGCGGCTCAGAGACGCTGCTTCTCGGCACTGAATCTGACGGTAAATTGTTGGCATGGCAACGCACCAGTGGCCAAGTCGCTTGGCAATCTGAAGCTCTCCGTTTTAGAGGGCTCACTGCGCCCTATTGGGCGGCAGGACAGTTGGTTGTCGGTGACGATTTGGGCTGGGCTCACTGGATCGATGCAAGCAATGGGCAAACCATTGGCCGCATTCAAGTTGATGCGTCTGGCGTTGCAATGACACCTGTGCGTATTGGGAAAAATTGGGTGATCGTGACGAAGAGTGGCTTGGTACAAGCCCTTCGTGCCGAATAACACCCAACTGAAAGATTGATTTGAAACCCGTACTGGCCTTGGTCGGACGCCCCAATGTGGGCAAGTCCACTTTATTCAATCGACTCACCAAAAGCCGCGACGCCATCGTCGCTGACTTTGCGGGCCTCACACGCGATCGCCACTACGGCCAAGGACGTCAGGGGCGTTATGAATACATCGTGATTGACACGGGCGGCTTTGAGCCTGATGCCCATGATGGCATCTACAAAGAAATGGCCAAACAAACTCAGCAGGCCGTTGCCGAAGCCGATGTGGTTGTTTTTGTCGTGGATGCCCGTGCTGGCGTTTCTGCACAAGATCATGACATCGCAAAGTATTTAAGGCGAATCGGCAAACCTTGCTTGTTGGTTGCCAACAAAGCCGAGGGCATGCGTGAGGGCGTTCAAATCAGCGAGTTTTATGAATTGGGTTTGGGCGAAGTGATTCCTGTCTCTGCCGCCCATGGCCAAGGCGTGCGAAGCCTGGTTGAGTTTGCATTAGACCCCCTGTTGCTGCCTGAAGAAGATGCTGAAGCTGAACCAGATCTGAGCGTGGTCAAACTGGCGGTGGCAGGGCGCCCCAATGTGGGCAAGTCAACCCTCATCAATACTTGGTTGGGCGAAGAACGCTTGGTCGCCTTTGACATGCCAGGTACCACCCGCGATGCCATTACGGTGCCCTTTGAGCGAGACGGTCAAAAGTTCGAGCTCATTGATACGGCCGGTTTGCGCCGCAAAGGCAAGGTTTTTGAAGCCATCGAAAAATTCTCTGTGGTTAAAACCTTGCAAGCCATCGAATCTGCCAATGTCGTTTTATTGCTGTTGGATGCAACACAGGGTGTGACCGATCAAGATGCCCACATTGCAGGCTTTATTTTGGACAGTGGACGTGCTGTGGTCTTGGCTGTCAACAAATGGGATGCGGTCGATGCATACCAACGTGAATTGGTGAACCGATCGATTGAAAATCGACTGCCATTTTTGAAGTTTGCCAACTTGCACACCATATCAGCCAAAAAACGACAAGGGCTGGGGCCTGTTTGGAAATCCATCACACAAGCCCACAAATCGGCCATGGTCAAAATGACCACGCCTGTCTTAACACGTTTGTTGCTTGAGTCTGTTCAATTTCAAAGTCCCCAGCGAGGCGGTATGTTCCGTCCCAAATTGCGGTATGCCCATCAAGGTGGCATGAACCCGCCGGTCATTGTGATTCATGGCAATTCTTTGGAACATGTCACTGAAACCTACAAACGCTATTTGGAGGGTCGTTTCCGAAAAGCCTTTGATTTGTCTGGAACGCCCCTGCGCATTGAAATGAAAACTTCTCAAAACCCTTTCGCTGACAAAGATGCAGGGTAATTTGTAAGGTTTTTAAAAAGGACTTGCGCAAAATGCTTCTTTTGATGTGTTAAGGTGAAACCCTTAATTCAATTCAAAACACGGAGAATATCGTGAACAACAAAGGGCAACTTTTGCAAGATCCCTTCCTCAACGCATTGCGTCGTGAGCATGTGCCAGTGTCCATTTACTTGGTCAACGGTATCAAACTGCAAGGCCAAATTGAGTCATTCGACCAATATGTGGTCTTGCTTCGCAACACGGTCACTCAAATGGTTTACAAACACGCCATTTCCACCATTGTCCCCGGCCGTGCAGTCAACCTTTCTGGTTCAGACGAAGCCGTCGACGATTCGACGACTTAACGCTTTCTTTTGAACAGCGAATTGGTTGATACAACGCCTGCCTTGTTGGTGGGTGTTGATTTTGGTTTTCCTCATTTTGACGCTGAGTTAGATGAACTCAGTCAGTTGGCCTTAACGGCTGGCATGAAGCCCGTGGCCAAAATGACATGTAAGCGCAAGGCCCCCGATGCAGCCTTGTTTGTTGGCTCGGGTAAAGCCGATGAAATCAAATTCATGGCAGAACAAATGGGCGCCAAAGAGGTGCTCTTTGACCAGTCTTTGAGCCCTGCTCAGCAGCGCAACCTTGAACGCCATTTGGGGCTACCCGTCAACGACCGCACTTTGCTGATTCTTGAAATTTTCGGACAACGTGCTCGAAGTCACGATGGCAAATTGCAAGTTGAGTTGGCCCGCCTCCAATATCTAAGTACCCGTTTGGTTCGCAGGTGGTCTCACCTAGAACGTCAGCGTGGTGGCATTGGCACCCGAGGCGGCCCAGGCGAAACGCAAATCGAACTTGACCGACGCATGATCAGTGACGCCATCAAGCGCACCAAGGATCGTTTGCTCAAAGTTAAAAAACAACGCTCCACTCAAAGAAGGCAGCGCGACCGTCGCAACTCGTTCAATGTGTCTTTGGTGGGCTATACCAATGCTGGCAAATCTACCTTGTTCAACAGCTTGGTCAAAGCGCGCGCCTATGCGGCCGACCAATTATTTGCCACGCTAGACACCACGACTCGCCAACTGTACTTGGGAGAGGCTGGCCGCAGTGCTTCAGTCTCCGATACGGTGGGCTTTATTCGAGACTTGCCGCATGGCTTGATCGATGCGTTTCAGGCCACCTTGCAGGAGGCTACGGACGCAGACTTGTTGCTGCATGTGGTGGATGCCTCCAATCCAAACTATCCGGAGCAAATGAACGAGGTCAAACGGGTTCTTCGGGAAATCGGAGCAGAAGATGTGCCGCAATGGCTCATTTTCAACAAAATAGACAATATTTCTCAAGAGCGGCAACCGCTTGAGATGTTCGACCTTTACGAGGTCGAAGGGACCCCTTTGAATAGGATATTTGTCAGTGCGCAATCGGGTCAAGGCATACCGATGTTGCGTCAAATGCTTGCAGAAGAAGTGCTTCTGAGTGTCTCAATCCCCGAACCCGATTCTGACCCGCGCTTTGACCTTCATAATTTCGGGGAAAATGAAGATGATTTTTCATAATTGTCCCTCTGATTGTGCACAATGAGAGCAGTCATATAAAAACGTAGAAAAGCGAATGAACTTCAAACACCGTGCATTTAGCTGGGCAGTCTTGCCACAGCGCCTTCGTGGCATGTTCAATTTGAACGATCCACGCTGGGGCCGAGGCGATGACAAACCCGCTTCTGAAGGTCAAGACGGCTCCAAAGCCCCTGGCAATACGCCGGGTGCCAATGGCTCACAACAACCACCTTCAAACCCTCAGCCTTCAAATTCAGGCAACCCATCCAATCGACCGGGTCAATCTTCTGGGCCGCCCGACTTAGATGAATTGTGGCGTGACCTCAATCGCAAGCTCGCTCAATTCTTGGGCGGTAAAAATGGGGGTCCTCCCAACAAAGGTCAGCCCAGTGGCTCTCCCTTCAATGGTTTGCCTCCTGTGTTCCGCAATTTAGGCATTGGTGTCATTTTGGGCGCATTGCTGCTGATCTGGCTGGGTACAGGTTTCTTCATTGTCCAAGAGGGTCAGCAAGCCGTGATCACTCAATTTGGCAAATACAAGTCGACTGTGGGTGCTGGTTTCAATTGGCGCTTTCCTTACCCAGTTCAAAAACACGAATCGGTATTTGTCACGCAAATTCGATCGGTTGACATTGGCCGCGACAACGTCATCAAGGCCACCGGTCTTCGCGAGTCAGCCATGCTCACAGAAGATGAAAACATTGTCGAAATCAAATTTGCCGTCCAATACCGTTTAAACGATGCTCGGGCCTATTTGTTTGAAAGTAAAAACCCCACAGAGGCCGTCGTACAAGCGGCTGAAACAGCTGTGCGTGAGGTGGTGGGCAAGATGAAAATGGATTCTGCTTTGGCAGAAGAACGTGATCAAATCGCGCCACGAGTTCGTGCCCTGATGCAAAACATTTTGGACCGATACAAGGTGGGCATTGAAGTGGTGGGCATCAACTTGCAGCAGGGTGGTGTTCGGCCGCCCGAACAAGTTCAGGCTGCGTTTGATGATGTGCTCAAGGCGGGCCAAGAACGCGAGCGGGCCAAAAATGAAGCGCAAGCTTATGCCAACGATGTTGTGCCTCGCGCAGTGGGTGCTGCATCTCGATTGAAGGAAGAGTCTCAAGCTTATCGCGAGCGCATTGTGGCGCAAGCAGAGGGTGACGCTCAACGCTTTAAGGCCATCTTGCCTGAGTATCAAAATGCGCCTCAAGTCACGCGTGATCGGATGTATTTAGATGCCATGCAGCAAATTTACTCCAACGTGACCAAGGTGGTGATCGACAGCAAACAAGGTTCCAACCTGATGTATTTGCCCCTTGACAAATTGATTCAAATGTCTGCTACGCCGTCGACTGTCACGGTTCCAGCAGAAACGCCTGCTAACAATGCAGCCACAAGCTCTGCCCCCAACAGTGCCCCTCTAGATCCTAGATCGCGCGACAGCCTTCGATCTCGTGATCGTGAAATTCGTTAAGGAAGCAGCAAAATGAATCGTATTGGAATCTGGGTTTCATCCCTGCTGCTGTTGGTGGCTTTGGCCAGCTCCATGTTGTTCGTGGTTGATCAACGCCAATTTGGTGTGGTCTACGCGTTGGGTCAAATCAAGGAAGTCATCACTGAACCTGGTTTGAACATCAAATTGCCGCCACCTTTGCAAAACGTGACTTACATTGACAAGCGCTTATTAACCCTCGACAGCCCAGACACCGAGCCTATGTTGACTGCAGAGAAGCAACGTGTGGTGATCGATTGGTATGTCCGTTGGCGCATTACAGATCCCATGGCCTATATCCGCAACGTTGGATTGGATGAAAAGTCCGGTGCCAATCAACTGAACCGAGTGGTTAGAAATGCTTTCCAAGAAGAAATCAACAAGCGCACAGTAAAGGACTTGTTGTCCTTGAATCGCGATATCTTGATGAATGACGTCAAGCGCGAAGTCCTCGAAAAAGTGCGTGGCGAAAAGCCGTGGGGTGTGGATGTTGTCGATGTCCGAATCACGCGTGCAGACTATGTGGATGCCATCACGGAGTCGGTTTATCGCCGTATGGAGGCAGAGCGTAAGCGCGTTGCCAATGAACTTCGTTCTACGGGTGGTGCAGAGGGAGAAAAAATACGTGCTGATGCCGATCGTCAGCGCGAGGTGACCATTGCGAATGCTTACCGCGAGGCACAAAAAATCAAGGGACAGGGCGATTCACAGGCAGCCAAAATTTACAACGAGTCCTTCGGGCGAGATCCTCAATTCGCGCAGTTTTACAGAAGCCTCGATGCCTACAAAGCCAGTTTTGCTAAAAAGAGCGATGTCATGGTTTTAGATCCCAGCAGTTCAGACTTCTTCAGAACCATGCGAGGCAATTCTTCAGGTAGCCAATCTGCGCCCGCTGTGAAGAAGTAAGTGAGCTTCTGGTCCTCAATCCTGGTGGCCATCGCGCTGGTGTTGATTTTTGAGGGGCTTCTGCCCCTCATTTCCCCGCCTAAGTGGCGAGAAATGTTTCAGCAGCTCTTACAGCTAGAAGACGGTCAAATTCGTTTTTTCGGTCTGACAATCGTTTTGTTGGGCCTGTTTCTTTTGGCGTGCTTCATTTAGAGGCTGTTTGAGCCAGTAAAATCCCTGTTTTAACAGCTCCCCTTTATCTCCATGTCCGCTTGGGTCCTACCGGATCACATCGCTGATGTCTTGCCCTCCGAAGCCAGGCACATCGAAGAACTCCGCAGATTGCTTCTAGACACTGCCCGAAGCTATGGCTTCGAGTTGGTGTCGCCCCCTTTGCTTGAGCACATTGAGTCCTTGCTAACAGGAACAGGCAAGGCGCTTGATCTTCAGACTTTCAAACTGGTCGATCAAATTTCTGGTCGAATGATGGGCTTAAGAGCTGATACAACCCCTCAAGTTGCCCGAATTGATGCTCATTTATTGAACCGTAAGGGTGTGACACGACTTTGCTACTGCGGCCCTGTTCTGCATACCCAACCTGATCGCCCCCACGCTACCCGCGAACCTTTGCAATTAGGTGCAGAAATTTTTGGCCATGCTGGCTTAGAAGCCGACCTAGAAGTCTTGCAGTTGGCACTAGATTGTTTGAGAGCTTCTCAAATGGGCGAGGTATTGGTTGACCTGGCGGATGCCAGAATTGTGAGCAGTTTGCTTGAAGACATTGCCCTGACAGATGTCATGCGCGGAGAAGTGTACGCCGCACTTGCCACTAAAAATACCTCTGCCTTGGTTGATTTAACCCAAAATTTTCCCAAAGACATTCAATCAGGACTGATGAACCTCATTGATCTGTACGGTGACATTTCAGTTCTCACTCAAGCACTTCAAAAATTACCGTCCAAACCTCAGATCAAATTGGCCATAGAGCAGTTGAAATGGTTAAGTGAGCAACTGCCACAAGTCACTTTCAAGTTTGATTTGGCCGATGCACGGGGCTACGCTTACTACAGTGGTTTGCGCTTTGCCATTTACGCAAAGGGTGCAAGTGATGCCGTTGTCCGCGGTGGGCGCTATGACGGAGTAGGTGCTGCTTTTGGTCATGAAATGGGCCGCGATCGTCCCGCAGTAGGTTTCAGTTTAGATCTGAAACAATGGGTGGGTGTCGTTCCTCAACTCAGTCTAAAAGCAGCCATTCGGGCACCCTGGGGCACACGGCCAGATCTGCGTTCTGCCATTGCCCAGTTGCGCATGCACGGTGAAACTGTGGTGTGCAACTTGCCTGGGCACGAAAGTGAAATAGATGAATTCCAATGTGATCGCGAGCTTCTAGAGCATGCGGGACAGTGGATCGTAAAAGCCATTGAAAATAAAACAAAATGAACATGATCAAAGGACGTAACGTTGTCGTTGTGGGTACCCAATGGGGTGACGAGGGCAAAGGTAAATTAGTTGACTGGCTCACAGAAAGCGCCCAAGGTGTTGTGCGGTTTCAAGGAGGCCACAACGCCGGACACACATTGGTCATCAATGGCGTCAAAACAGCGCTGCACCTCATTCCCAGTGGCATCATGCGCGCTGGCGTAAAGTGTTACATCGGCAATGGCGTGGTCTTGTCTGCCGGCAAACTGTTTGAAGAAATTGCAGGCCTAGAAAAAGCAGGTGTTGAGGTCCGTTCGCGCTTGCGAATCAGCGAAGCTTGTCCCTTGATCTTGCCATTTCATGCCGCCTTAGACGTTGCACGGGAGGCCGCGCGTGAGCAAGGTGGCGCCGAAAAAATTGGCACTACAGGCCGTGGCATTGGCCCTGCCTACGAAGACAAAATCGCACGCCGTGCATTGCGCGTGCAAGATCTAAAATACCCTGAACGTTTTGCGCAAAAGCTCAAAGAACTCTTGGATTTGCACAACCATGTTTTGAAAACTTATTTGGGCTCAGAGAAGTTCATCTTTGGTGATGCACTCAAGCCGTATGTCAAAAATGGTGAAGTACAGTTTGACGTGGTTTTCAAAGAAGCCATGGAGCATGCAGAACTCTTGAAGCCCATGATGGCCGATGTGTCGCGCGAACTCAACGATGCACACCGCTTAGGTGCTAACTTATTGTTCGAAGGTGCGCAAGGCACGCTGCTTGATGTCGATCACGGCACATACCCCTACGTCACATCCAGCAACTGTGTGGCTGGCAATGCTGCGGCGGGTTCAGGTGTAGGCCCCGGTTTGCTGCATTATGTTTTGGGTATTACCAAGGCCTATTGCACACGCGTGGGTGGCGGCCCATTTCCAACCGAGTTGGAATGGGAAAAAGAAGGCACGCCTGGTTGGCACATGAGCACAGTGGGTGCTGAAAAGGGTGTCACAACAGGTCGCAGCCGCCGCTGTGGTTGGTTCGATGCAGCTTTGCTCAAGCGCAGTGCGCAGGTCAATGGGCTGTCTGGCCTTTGTATTACCAAGCTCGATGTCCTAGACGGTTTGAAAGAGTTAATGCTTTGCACGGGATATGAATTGGATGGCGAAATTGTGGACATTCTGCCTATGGGTGCCGACGACATTGCACGCTGCAAGCCTATTTACGAATCCATTGAAGGCTGGACAGACAGCACAGTGGGCGTGACACAATTTGACAAACTGCCTGTCAATGCGCGCTTGTATTTGCAGCGCATTGAACATATCACGGGTGTTCCCATTCACTTGGTGTCGACCAGCCCTGACCGGGATCACACCATTTTGATGCACCACCCTTTCTTGACACCCCTTTAATTGATGCAAACACCTCGCTTCACAAAGAAGTGAACTGAATAAACTCTGGAGAATCTGCATGCTGACTGAAGACGGCAAACACCTGTACGTAAGCTACGACGAATACCACAATCTGATTGAAAAATTGGCCATCAAGGTCGATCAATCTGGATGGGAGTTCGACACCATTTTGTGTTTGGCAAGGGGCGGCATGCGCCCTGGCGATATTTTGTCTCGCATTTTCGACAAGCCCTTGGCCATCATGTCTACCAGCTCTTACCGCGCTGATGCGGGTACTGTTCAAGGCCATTTGGACATCGCTCGTTTCATCACCACCCCCAAAGGTGAAATTGCAGGCCGTGTTTTGTTGGTCGACGATTTAGCCGATTCAGGACACACCCTGAAGGCAGTGGTCAACATGTTGAAAACGAATTACAAACCCATCACGGAGCTTCGCACTGCGGTCATTTGGACCAAAGGTCTTTCAGGGTTCCAGCCCGATTACTCTGTTGAATATCTGCCAACCAATCCTTGGATTCATCAGCCTTTTGAAGGCTATGACAGCATGAATCCTGAAAAATTAATGGAAAAGTGGAAAGTCTGAAGGTAGTATGGTGGGATGACTGAAAAAAACAACCCCCACATATCGACCCAGCTGATTCACCATGGCTACACGCCACCGGCTGATTTTCAGGCCCCTCAACCTGGCATCTTCAAAGCCTCTACGGTTTTCTTTCCCAATGTGGCTGCCATGCGGCAACGCGATTGGAAAGACAAATCAGCTTATACCTATGGTACGCATGGCACGCCCTCCAGCTTCACGCTTGAAGAGCGGCTTTGCGCGCTTGAAGGTGGCAAACATTGCGTCTTAACGCCCAGTGGCTTGACGGCCTTGGCAGTCACATCTTTTGCTGTTTTGAAAACGGGCGATCACATTTTGTTGCCTGACAACTCTTACGGCCCCAATAAGGTGCTGGCAAATGGTGAATTGGCAGCGTTTGGTATTTCACATACTTTTTACGATGCCATGAATCCTCAAGATCTGGCGTCCAAAATCAAATCCAATACGCAACTTGTCTGGTTAGAAGCACCTGGTTCTGTCAGCATGGAGTTTCCTGACCTCATCGGCCTGATGAAGGTCTGTCAAGCACATCGCGTTTTAACCGCCTTAGACAATACGTGGGGCGCAGGGCTTGCATTCAAGCCCTTTGACCTGTTGGGCGATGGCAGTTTGTCTGTTGACTTCACAGCTCATGCGCTGACCAAATATCCCAGTGGGGGTGGCGATGTGCTTATGGGCAGCGTCATGACCTGCAACGATGCATTGGCATTGAAACTCAAAATGACCATGAGCCGTCTGGGAATTTGTGTGGGCCCCAACGACATTGAAAGCAT
>Ga0214919_10011703_pt1 | contig 10915 bp, 5 predicted proteins | sample LL1503_MetaG_FD_177994 | JGI IMG/M metagenome (GOLD analysis project Ga0214919, IMG submission 177994) | Freshwater microbial communities from Lake Lanier, Atlanta, Georgia, United States - LL-1503 | ecosystem: Environmental > Aquatic > Freshwater > Lake | place: USA: Georgia | collected 2015-03-15
ATCAAACAAAAATGAATCATAAGTATACAATACAATTTTTGTATTCTTTTTTCGTAATAGTTTATGAATCTCTAATAATATAATAACATTCTGTGATGTCTCCAAATTTTGTAATAAATAATTAAATAATTTTTGTGGAGACATATTAGGTAAATTATTTTTATAAAACCTATAGTCAGATATAGGACATTCAATGTACCCTACTGTATTGAAGTTATCCCATAAATGATCTATATACTCTTGCACTTTCTGAAAGAAAGGTAAATCTTTATATTCTGAGTATATACCTCCATATAGTTGACGGAATGTAATATGTTTTGCTTCTTTGTAATCAACCCCATACATCTCAGCAAATGACTGGTGAATATCTTTGTCACCAAAATCATATCCTATTATTTTAGCTGCTAATGTTGGGTGGTAAGCTGAAATATCAATCTCACAAAATTTGTCATTCTCTGGTATAAACACCATCCGACCACCACTGTCTTTATTTAAAGCGGCGAAATTAATATTGTTAAAAGTGTTAGATGGTCGCTTAGTTGTTGTGAGTAAGTTATACTGTGTGAATATTTTACCACCAGATATTGAATATTCTTTATTATTAACTTTATAAAATTTATCAAATAATTCTTCATCTATTTTAATTCCATTTTTTTCAATACCAAAAAAAGCTAATGCTGCTTTATCATAAAAATTAGAACCTGTAGCTATGTAATTATATATTTTAGAGTACAAATCCTCACAATATTCATAATGTTTATATACTGGTATTATTTTGTTTATATCTAATTTGTCTGAGTATCTTGAGTAAAAGAAATTATGTGCTTGAGTATTAGGACCTTGCAACTCTGGAATGTTATAAGAAAAATCAAGAATATTTTTTAATGGAAAATAATACAACAGTGTTTTCTTATCTCTAGTACATATATTATCTATACTTTTAAGTAAACGGTTTACTAACGTTATATTAAGGCTTAATGTCTCACTGTGGCTGACGCACAGCATATAACCTTTCTCATCATATAACGGTTTTAAATAAACACAACTAACATGATTTAGACTAGGGTGAACATTATTATTGTAAGGGATAACCTCTACAAATACGTCTGTTAGCTTTTTATTTATTAGTTCTTGTAATTGTTCCTCTGTCTCTATCAACCAGTACATAACCTCTTTATTTACTTATAAAGATAATAAAGAAATTTTAGGAGGCCAAGCTTCTTTTTATTACTTGGTTATTTTGATAGAGATTTCTGATGATGTTGTCTTCAATGGTTTGGTTAATAGGTACTAATTGGGTTGGTGATTCATTAAATACTTTACCTATAGTAGCTCCTAATTTAGGATTGTAATTATAAAAACCTACATAATTATTTCCTTGTATATCTGAAAATTCATTACCATTTGTATATAAGTTATTAGCTAAAGGATATTGATAATATTCTAAATAATTTTTAAAGAATTGAGTTAGTCCTACTAAACCATATTGTTTTTCATATAATTCAACTACATTTTTATTGACTGTTTCAATATCAGTTTTAGCTCCACTTATTTTCCAATATATTTTTATAGGTTGATATAATTGATATAAATAGAATTTAGATTTTCCTTTTAATCCAACATAATCATTTTTATTTATCTCATAGAAAATAGGCTCATTTCGTTTTAATGTATAATATCTAACATACTCACCAACATCATAATCATTATCTGTTGGAAATATAATAGCCTGATCTGGTATTTTTTCAGCTTTATAAACTATCTCACCACCATTAATTAATGAGTTATAGTTAGGTACTTCTGTTTTACTAGAAGTTTCATTGGTATAAAGTGGTGAAGTGGTTGTTAAAATATAATTATCATATTCTGTGTCATCCTTAAAATAGTTTAATATACTATAATTAGGAGCATCAAAACGAACAGCCTCAGTAAAATTAACATTGGAAGTTGATGCTTCTTCTAAAGGTATTATTTCTAGATTAGGACCTAATGACGGGTTAGTGCCAGTATATAACTTACCATTAGAATAAGCCCAATAAAATCCAATATATTCTTCGCCAGTACTTTTAATTTCATACTCATCTCCTGAAGTATAAAATCCTGTGGACATTTGTGATTTGGGTATATAAATAGACATATTATTTCTTTGTTATGGCTGCTATATCTTTAGGATCAATAGATACTATAATTGAGTTTATTGAAAATGAAACATCTAAAGGAAACATTATTCTACCATTAGGCATTTTTCGAATATAATTAGTATAATCTCCACGTCCTGTATCTACTTCAATTATCGCTCCTTTTTTATATACTAATTGATCTTTAGGTGTTCCTTTTTGATAATCTGAACCAAGTGGATCTTCAACTCTTAATTGAATATTTTTATTAATTTCAATTTTACTATCATCTAAGTATTTTTTTAATAATACTACAGCGAAATCAGCAGTAATAACTTGTGGTACTTGATTAGCTGATTTAGCTACACCTTGTCTAAAACCAACATTAGCATTAGCAAATTGAGCAGGAACGCTAATTTTAGCTGCTGGATTAGCATTATTACCACCACTAGGAGCTCCATTTTTAAATTTATTACCTAAACGTTTTAACATAGCAACTATATTAGCTGTGGGCATAACGTCTGCTTTACCTCCAGTATGAGTCATTCTGTGTGTACATATTCCAGTTACTGATTTAATTTTATTTCCATTCTTTTTTCCACCATATGGTCCACTATTAAATGGGAAAAGTCTTTCAAAATCTTGTTCTGTCTCAAAAGTAAAAGGAATATTATATCTAGTCATAAGACTATCTAATAATGCTTCTAATTCTTTAATCATATCTGGTTTAATAGCTTGGGCGTGACTATAAACACCACAATATTTTTTAGGTTTAAGATTTATATCTACACATAATTCTGTATCACTTTCATTTATAAAATGTTGATCAGCGGCTTTTGGACCATAACCATCCATCCATAAACATCTTTTTTCTTTACACTCTCCTTTTGGCCCGGCAACAAATTTATAACCTCCCCCATAAGAACATATTTCAATTCCTATTTCTTTATCCATCTCATTAGAGGAATTACACACCCCACGAAAATATCTATAATCAAAAGCCTGTTCTATTAGAGTATTCCATTTTGCCCCACTTTGATCAGTATAATTCCTACCCACAATGAATTCACACATAAAACCGCGACCATCAAATGTATTTATAACTCCTCTTCTACTATCACCACCAGCAGTATGATGTAAAAATATACGCTTCACAACATCTTTAGGTCTTATTTTTAATTTCCCTTTGAAGCCCGGAGTATAAGGTATATTATTTGTAATAGATGCTTTTTGAGAGAATATATTTTTTTGTTCAGCAGCTGTTAAAGATTTATTATTAGCATTATAAGAACCCCCACCACCAGCATAAGCATTAGCTGATGGAGCGTTATTAGGAAATTCACCACCCCCATCAGCATTAGCTACAGATGATTCACCAGGTGGAACTTTTGCTGGTGGTTTTGGTGGTGCAGCTATTGTAGTTGATTTAGTTGTTTTTAATCCTGGGTTAGAAGCAACTCCAGAAATTAATTTATCATTATTTGGTATAGATAAACTTTCAATAGATGTAAACCATCCATCTTTATCTATTTTATGACTTATTCCTTTTAATACAAAATCGATATTTTTACTATAATTGCTTGGTAAAAAACTTTGATTAATTTTAAATTTTTCAAAAATTTTCATACCAGATAAACCTATAAAAGTTAAACCTAAATTTAAAGGTATGAAACCAGCTAATGGTGATGCTTTATCACTTTTAGCCGCGGCTATAAAATCACTTTTTAGTATATTATTTTGAATACTAACACAAGAATCAAATAATTCTGGGTCCCAGTTAGCATCATCGTCAGCGAAAAAATTATATAAAGCAGTTAAAATCCCACTACCTTTCTTAGCTGCTGTTAATTGTGATTGAACAAAAGCATCATATATTTTTTTATCTTCTTCAAATTTTTTAGCTGCTTCAGCTTGAGCATCTCCAGTAGTTTTTTTATTACCACCTGGTGCTACTTTTACTGGTACTATTCTATCTTTGAATCCTTTATTTAGTAAAGATGGGGCTGAAGCATCTACAGCACCATCAACTACCCCACCGGCTTGAGCTCCTACTGTTATTTCAGTAGCTAAATTATTAGTTATTTCTGTTTTTAAAGATATACTTTTTATAAAAGATGAGTTACCTGGTGTATATCCATAAATTTCAAATACAGCAGGAGAGGATTGTTTTTCTAATGCTTTTTCAATTCCAGGTATTTTAGCGTTATCTAAAATTTTTAATGTGTTGGTATCTTCATCAACTATAACTTCAAAAGTATTTATACCACCCATAGCTGTAGCTACTTTATCCATTAAACCTTGTAAAAAATCTAATAAAGGTACATTACCTTTATCATCTCTTTTTTCTTTTAATAAAGAAACAATTTGAACAAAACTAATATATATATTCATTAATTTACCACATTCTACAGGAGATGTAGAATAATATGAATCAAGTTTTGGATGTAACTCTCCTAGTCCTTCTACATTTTTACTACCTATAACACATACTCTTGGGTCAGCTGATATTTGCATTTTGTGAGTTAAACAAAAATTTTGATCAGCATCATATGCTATGTTTATTAATGGGGCATTTCGATCTCCTCCTTCAGTTTGATATATTAAAACATTTTTTTCTATAAATTCTAATAACCAACCTAATCTTATAAAATATTGATCTTGATTAGCACACCCATCAAAAGGTATACCTATTATATTAACACCACCATTGGCTGCTTTTGGACCAGGAACTCTATTAGTTAAATCAACAGCTGTTGATTCTCCTCCTTGGATATTTTCTACATCCAGACCTAAAGCTACTACATAATAATTTTCATTAGATGTGTCAGCGTTAACATCATATGTGATACACCTATAAAGATATTCATTTAAATCACTTTGAGCAGATTCAGCAAAAATTAACTGATTAGCATTTTCTTCTGAGTCGCTTTCTACAGCTTCTCCTTCCTCTGATTTTTTTATATTTTCCTCTCTCTTAACTTTATCAGCTGCTTCTCTAATACCTTGTTTCTGACCTTCTGTTAATTTAAGAGGTTCTATTCCTAATTTTCCATATCGAGAACCTACAGATATAGACTCAACTACATCCCCCATACTAACAATACTAAGAGATATTTTATAAGAACCGTCATTTTCAAATGACCAAGAATAATTTTTTATTTTACCAAAAAAAGCATCATAATTTCCTTTAGATAATTTTCTTAAATTTCTAGTTTCATCTAAAACTTTACGTATAGCATTACCTTCATACCCACCACCTAATATTTTATCTTTTAAAGAATAAGTATTAGTTGATCCATCAGGTAAAATATTATGGCCCCATTCTAAAAGTACAGTATAACCTAATCTTAAATATAAAGCATCAATTATATTTAATTGAATAGGATTATAAGCTATAATATTTAAATTTGCTTCTCTTAATGAACCTCTATTTAATGATTTTACATCAACATCTGTTAAATGAGGTAAAGGTGAGTAACCATAAGGATTACCACCACTAGTACCTAATCCATAAGCAGGATTTCCTGAGATACCAGTTACCCCATAAGGTAAATCACCCTTAATTATTGCTCCTCCCTGAAGTATAAAATCTTTGGCTAAAGTACTTCCATTAAATTCTCCAAAACCAGAAGTGTCAGCTCCATCAAGATCAACAGATGATACTAATCTAACAAAAGCTCCGTTATTATTTAAAAACTGTTGATCTTGTATACTTCTTTCAGTTTTTCCATATATTTTTTGTCGAGTGTCTATTTGACTTATAACAAAATCATCAAATACTTCACCAACTAAATTGTGTTTTCCTTGTGTTGCCATTATAACAAATTATTTTCTTGGTAATAACTATTTAATACATCAAATGGATTTCCAGGTATTCTCAATTGGACATTTTTTGGAGGAAATATTGAACCCTGAGAATATTCAGAATTAGCTATAGATATTATCCACCACATTGAAGCATCACCATAATATTGGTTAGCTAAAGTATCATACCTGTCACTATCTGTTGTATATACATAAATATCATTCTCAGTTGGAGGAATATAAGGATATCTAGTAGTCTGGTAATATTGTGTACCAGTTGATGTTTTTAATATTGGAGTTCTTGAATATCTATTTATCATGACCTTATAAATCAGCAGCTTTTATAAATGATCTACCAAATTGAGGAACAAAATTGTATATAGGTGTGAAATCAAATCCACTAACTTTAATAAGATTACTTAATTGTCTATCTCTATCAAATGTACCATCAGCATTTAAACCGATATTATGGGTTGCTTCTTGAGAGAAATAATCTAAACTTAAACCTTTTAAAATACCTACTTGTTCTTTAAAATAACCACCTATACTTAATTTTAATAAATTACCTCTCATAATACCTCCACTACCATAAGTCGGAGCTACAGTTGATGCTAAATAATTTAATTTTTTATACATTGGGGCTACTTCTTCAACAGATTGAGCCGCTACAGTGAAAGATAATGATACAGATCTACCAAACCCACTGTAACGATAAAACTTTTCACCTCTTCCTAAAACTTGTTCTTCATTCCATGAAGCATCATATTTGTCACTAAACGAATCAATAAATGCTCTAAATTGGATGTTATTAGTTTTACCACTATCTGTATCTATAACACCTATATAAAATACACAATAATCATCCTGAATACTAGCATTAATACCTGATGCTGTGATTTTATCTAAAGCCCCCAATCCAAAAATTGGACTATATGTAGTTACTTTTTTATTTCTTCTACCTGGATCTCCTAATTTTACTTTAGTTTCCCTATTAGTTCTAGTATAATCTGTAGTTGTTTGGAGAACATCATTATCTCCTCTATTAAAAAATACTGGATTTGATCTTGCTAATAATCTTCTAAAATCTTGAACACTACTTATACCCCCTCCTTTAAATGGAACAGCATCAAATAATTGTTTAGAAGTGTAAGTGACAGTTTTATTATCATTAATTCTATCAGAATTTTGATTTATATTATTATCTTTATAAACACTTAAAACAAATTTATATGTTCCATTAACATTGAAAGTATTAATTTTTATATTAGAATTAGGTACTAATTTATCAAATGTATCACTTAATCCTAAAACATTAAGGTTATTTGTTCCACCATCAAATAATAAAAATTTAGTAGGTGAATTTTTTCTTCCAGATAAATAAGAACCATTATTAGGTATTGTGACTGTTCTACCAAAAACAGCTCCGGCTATAGCACTAGCACCAAAATAAGTTGTTGTTGAGCCTTGATCATTAATACCTGTACCTAAATTAGAATTTTTTGGAAAACCAAAATCAACTGTACTTTGAATTTTATTAGTTAATCCTAAAGTTGATTTATAATTTCCTGATCTAGGATCACTATCATGAGATGTTGGTTTACCTTGTCCATAACCTGAACCTGATACTAAATTATATGAACCACTGTTATAGGTTAATGTAGAATTATCACTATCCGGTCCATATATTTTAACTTGTTGACCATCAGGACTAAAACCAGTATATTTTGAATCAACTAACGATGATGATTTACTTGCTCCTAATAAATCATTATTGTTTATTGGAGTTGATTCATGATCTGTAGGTAAACCTTGACCATATCCTTTACTATTAATAAATGTCTCTAAAGATGGTTGTTTTGATAAAGTTCCATTATCATCTTCAGGACCAAAAGCTTTAGTTTGTTGACCAACATCATTAAAACCTAATAAATTTTGAGGTATACCTTCTTTTTTAGAAGCTCCTAATAAATTATTATAATTTGTATTAGATATATCACTTCTATTGGTTGGGCTGTTAGCTAAACCATTCCCCCAAGTATATTTTCCATCAACTTTAACTGTTAATAGTGGATTATTTTCCCCAGTTCTTTGATCTGAGAATTTAATATATGTTTTACTTAATCCTATTAAAGATGTTGGTCCGCCCGCGTAACTTAAAATATTAACATCTGAATTTTTGACAACTTGTTTATCTTTATATATATTTACTAAATTATTTACTGGGGAATTTTTGTAAATGTAAGCATATTTTTGGGTGGAATCAATTAATGGATTTACACCTTTACCATCAAAGTGTGCTCCTAATTTACTAGCGCCTAATTGTAATAATGTAGTAAATGGACTGTAATTATAGTCAGGGGATGATGAGATGACATTTCCTGCTCTTTTAGCTTCTTGTTTAGCTAATATTTCTTGTTTAGTAACAAATAATATACCTTTAGTTGTTTTAAAAAACTTAGATATTCTTAAATCATCACTAATTACTCGTTCAGCATATGCTTGACCACCTCTTAATAAAAAATCTAATCTAAAATTATTATAATTAGTTGAACTAATACTTCCATCAGGGATGTCTTTAATAACAAAAGGTTGTCCTGAATTGCCCCCACCGGGAGTATCCTTTCCATACCTGAGTGATTTCAGATCAGTTTTTAAATCAATTAATCCCATTTTAATTACTTAGGAGGATTATCTAAATATTTAGGTGGTGTTTTTCCATCTAAATCCAAAGTTGATGGAGCTGGTTTGCCCACTAAACTTGGAGTATTATTGATAGAATATTCATTATGTAATGTAGATAATTTAGCTGTGTCTCCAAACTTAGCAGGTGAAGCACCTTTTAAACCTAAATTAGATGAAGGTAATTTACTTAAAAGTCCCATATTATTTTTTTATTATAAATATTAACCTTATTGAACTTTTACAGTTTTCAAAGATGTTATTTGACCTATTTTTTGGCTATCAAGATTAACTGTACCTTCTTTAGTTAATATTTGTTGTAATATCGCTTTAATTTCGTCTAACTTCGCTGCTTGTTGATCAGCACCACCCCCACCAACAGCATTTCCTATTGCGGCTATAGGCGCTGTTATAGCGCTTACAATACCAGATGCTGCATTAACAAACGCATTCTCAGTAGCAAAATCACCTAATGCTTCTAACTTATCAGTATCTATATCATTTAACGCTGATGCTACTCCTTTTAAAGCAGATGCCATTTGAGTTAATGAATCAGCTGTAGTTTTAATAGCTTTGGATTTAGATGCCATTTCTAATATTGTATCTAAAGGATTACCTAATAAACCTCCTATAGCCATCATTGCTGTAGCAGTTGCTAATCCACCAGCAAAAATTATTAAACCCGCGCCTAATGATATTAAAGCAGTACCTAACGCACCAACAGCTATTACTTTTTCAATAGTTATTGAATCTAATAATTTAACAAATCCATCCGCTACTGCTGTTATTATTCCTGCTACCCCATCTAAAACATTTTTTATTACTTTTCCAAATGCTTCTAATAATGGTGATAATAAAGATAAAGCATAAGTTAACGGAATCAAAGCAGCTCCAAAACCCGCTAATAAAGCTTCACCTAAGAGTATATAAGGGGCTACTTGTGTTAATTGTTGTGATGCCTTACCAAAAGCTACTAATCCCTCAGCTACACCTTTTAAAGCAGCTTTAACTAATGGACCTCTAACTAATTGTAATAATAATAAAGCTGGGATGGCTGGAGTTAAAGCAACTAAAGCTAAACCTGATAAAGCTAATTTACCTATATCAGCTATATTTACTTTACTGAATGATTGAATTCCTTTAGATAAATTAGTTAAAAATTCTTTGACTCCTTTACCAGCTTGACCTTTTACTGCTTGAGATTTTTTACCTAAATCTCCTGCTTTATCATCAGTTTTACTAGCAACATCAATCATTTTATCATCTTCATCACCTCCAAGAAGTTGGTCTTCAATATCTTCTCCACCGGACAATAAATTTTTACCTAAATCAAGTGCTGATTTTACTGAGTCTTTTAATCCTTCAGTCATTGATTTTACACCACTTACTATTTTAGGAAAATAAGATAAAGCTACAAGTCCTATTAATGGATATAAAATATACCATTTACTTAAAATTTCAGCTATAAAAGCAGCTACAGAAGCTAAAATTTCAACAATAGGAGCAAAAGCTTGGTTTAATTTATCCATAGCTTTAGCCATTTGTTCTTGAGCTGATAATCTTTTAGCTTCTTCTACATTAATATCCGCGGCCTTTGCTGCTTGTTCTGCTGTTAAACCACTATTCATTTTTTGTTGATAAATCATCTGAGCCATCTCATCTCGACTCATCCCCATGGCTTTAGCTATCGCTTCCTGTTGTATTCTGTTACCACTACTAAAAGCTGCGTTCACTTCAGCATTTTTACCTATTTCTTCTGCTACTGTGGCTAAGTCATTATTTAAAGCTGCTGATCGAGCTTTTTCAAGATTTAAATCTTTACCAGTAAGAAGTTCAGCTTCTAATTCAGCTGAGATAGATGATTCAAAATCTAATAAACTATTTGCTATTTTGTCTGCTTGTTCTAAACTTAAACCAAACTTTTTAGCTTGCATGGCCGCTTCAGCTATTTTTTCTGGATTGCTGCCTAAGCTTAATGATACAGAAGCAGATACATTACCTACATCTTTCATTATATCTCCAAAACTTAAAGCTGTTCTATTTGTAGTTACAAAAGATTTAAATGAACTTTCTATAGCTTTAGTATTATCAGCTAAATTAGTACCAGATGCTTTAGATAATTTAGCTAAATTAGCTGCCTCTTTAGAAGCTAACCCCATACCAGTAGTTAATTCTCCAACTTCAGCTATATCTTTTGGACTAAAAGCAACAGCGGCGTTTACTCCTAATTCTTTTGTTAACTCACTAGCCGCTTTAATATAGTCAGCGGTTGATATAAAACTATCATTTAATGTGTCTACAAATTCAATATTTTG
>Ga0214919_10011704_pt1 | contig 10914 bp, 11 predicted proteins | sample LL1503_MetaG_FD_177994 | JGI IMG/M metagenome (GOLD analysis project Ga0214919, IMG submission 177994) | Freshwater microbial communities from Lake Lanier, Atlanta, Georgia, United States - LL-1503 | ecosystem: Environmental > Aquatic > Freshwater > Lake | place: USA: Georgia | collected...
ATATCGTCGCTGTGCGCGCGCATACCCATGCGCTGCAAAAGTGGCTTCAAGCCCTGGCGTACCCACAGCAAAAACAGCAGCACCGAGCCGCCGACGGCCAGACTCAGTCCGTGCAGCGTGGGCAGTTGGCGCATCAAATCGAGCACCAAGGTGACAAAGTTCTCACCATGCGCGTTGACGCCCAGAATCGTTTTTAGCTGGCTGGCAGCAATCAACAAGCCGGAGGCAGAAATAAAACCGGCGATCACCGGATGGCTTAAAAAGTTCGCCAGAAAACCCAGGCGCAATACGCCCATGAGCAGCAACATCGCACCTGACATAAACGCCAGCGTGATCGCCACCGCCCAGTACTGTGCGGAGCCCGGCGCGGCATGCGTGCCAATGGCCGCTGCCGTCATCAGCGAGACCACTGCCACCGGCCCTACCGCCAACACGCGGCTGCTGCCCAAAAGCGCATACAACAGCAGCGGCGCCACGCTGGCATACAAGCCCGCTTGCGGCGGCAGACCTGCCAGCAAGGCATAGGCCAGGCTTTGCGGAATCAGCATCACGGTGACGATGCACGCGGCCAACAGGTCGCGCGACAAAGCGCTGCGGTCGTAGTGGCGCCCCCATTGCAGGGCGGGGAGGGAGGGCAAGAAAGCTTGCCAGCGCGCAGCCATTTAGTGCAGCGGCCTTGGCGGGTAAGCGGCCAAGGCCAGCGATCTGGGCCAGACTTGTCCGCTACTACGCTTGATTTTCACTACGGGTTTCACTTTGGAGTGCGCGATGTGCCGCGCGCTTAGACCGCTTGCGCAGCCTGTGCGCGCCGCTCGGCGACTTCGAAGATCACCATGCCGATGAGCATGAAGACCACAAACAGGGCAGCTTTGTTTTGCCCGGCGGCCATGGACACCCAAGCCGGGCCGGGGCAAAAACCGGCCAGACCCCAACCAGCACCAAACAAGAGCGAACCCACGACCAAGCGCTGGGTAATACGCTCTTGGGTAGGCAAGCGTAAGCCGACTCCGAAAAAGCTCAGACCGCGTTTTTTGGCTATTGCAAAAGCAAACACGCCTACGGCGATTGCGCCGCCCATGACCAGCGCCAAGGACGGGTCCCACAAGCCGGCCAGGTCCAAGAAGCCCAGCACTTTGCCCGGGTCGGTCATACCCGACAGCATCAGGCCCAGGCCAAAAAGCAGGCCGACAAAAAATTCAGTAATACGGTGTTGCATGGTTAGGTCTTTCAAAACGCGTGGCGCAGCAGATAGACGATGGCAAACCCTGCCGCCATAAAACAGAGGGTGGCGACTAGCGAGCGCGGCGAGAGGCGCGAGAGCCCGCACACGCCGTGGCCGCTGGTGCAGCCCGAGCCGTAGCGTGTACCCACGCCGACCAGCACGCCTGCTAGGGCGATAACTGGCTCACTGGCATCGATGCGCACCACCGGCAGCAATTCGGGCGGCATCACGGCGGCAAACACCAAAGGCGCCGCGCCCATACCCAGCAAAAAAGCCAAGCGCCAGCCGATATCGCCCGTGCGTGGCGCCAACAAGCCGCCCAAGATGCCGCTGATGCCCAAAATCCGGCCATTGAGCAGCAGGAACATGGCAGATGCAATGCCCAGTAAAACCCCGCCGCCCAGCGATGTCCAGGGCGTGAAGTGAATCCAGTCGATGTTCATAGCGCTCCTTTTTCGTTTGAACAAAATTGCACATACAGCACTTGCATCAGCGCCAGCGCCTGCGGGCTGCTGAGCTGGTAGTAAATATTTTTGCCTTCGCGCCGGGTGCTAACCAATTCCTCATCGCGCAAAACGGTCAGTTGTTGCGACAAGGTGGGTTGCACAATGCCCAGCGCTTCCTCCATTTCGCCCACCCGCATTTCGCCTTGGGCCAACTGGCACAAGATCATCAGGCGGTCAGGGTTGGACAGCACTTTGAGCAGGCGGCAGGCCTGTCCGGCAGACTGTCGCATGTCTTGCAGGCTCAGAGAAACTTCATTCATCGGCGTACTCCACAATTAATTTTTTCATAGTATATTGATTTTTAATATATCTGTAAATATACTATATGAACTTTAAATGAGGAGCTTGCCGCCATGTCTTCTGATCTGCTCACACCCCAGGTACACGGGATTTTTGACAATGCCACCTGGACGGTGACCTACGTCGTCCACCAAGGCCCGGGCACGGCGTGCGCCATCATCGACTCGGTGTTGGACTACGACCCCAAATCGGGCCGCACCCGCCATACTTCGGCGGACAAAGTGATTGCCTATGTGCGGGAAAACCAATTACAAACTGCCTGGATTTTGGAAACCCATGCGCACGCGGACCACCTCAGCGCCGCGCAGTACCTAAAAGCGCAACTCGGCGGTAAGACAGCGATTGGCGACCACATCACCGCTGTGCAAAAAGTATTCAAAGGCATCTTCAACTTGGAACCAGCCTTTGCCTGCGACGGCTCGCAGTTTGACCATTTGTTTGCCGACGGCGAAGCGATTGGGGTGGGCGCTATGCAAGGCCACACCCTGCTGGTGCCCGGCCACACGCCGGCCTGCGTGGCTTACCGTTTTGGCGATGCGGTGTTTGTCGGCGACACCATGTTTATGCCCGATGTGGGCAGCGCGCGCTGCGATTTTCCCGGCGGCAATGCGCGGCAGTTGTATGCCTCGATCCAAAAAATTCTGAGTCTGCCGCCCACTACGCGTTTATTCATGTGCCACGACTATCCGCCAGCCGGTAGAGAAGTGGCGTTTGAAAGCACCGTAGCCGCGCAACGCGCAAACAACATCCACACCCACGAAGGCATTAGCGAAGACCAGTTTGTGCAGATGCGCAGTACGCGCGATGCCACACTCGATATGCCGGTGCTCATACTGCCCGCCGTGCAAATCAACATCCGCGCCGGGCAATTCCCGCCCACCGAGGACAACGGCGTGGCCTACCTTAAGATTCCACTGAACGCTTTGTAAGCGCCATTGCAGACCCAAGCATCAATTTTTTTCGAACAAATACTTTTCAAAATAAAAATAATTAAATAGAATAAAACGCTCTCCCAAAGCGGGTTCCCCAACCTGCTTTTTAGCCCACCCCTCCGTGGGCTTTTTTTTGCCTGCTGCGGCCAGCGAGCACCGGCCTGGGGCCTGCCCGTATCATCGGCGTCTGCTTGATAACTCCGAGCCCCATGATCCGCATCACTGAAATCAAACTCCCCTTGGCTGCGTTGCCGGTGCATGCCCCCCGCGCTGCCGATTCACCCAGCGAAAGCGCGCAAGACCGCATGCCAGCGGCCCATCCGCTGGACGCGCTGCGCGAGGCGGCAGCGAAAACGCTGTGCATTACCTCCTCTGAAATTTTGGATGTGCAGGTTTTTAAGCGCAGCTTTGATGCGCGCAAGGCCGACATCTTGGCCGTATTTATCGTGGATGTGCAAGTGGTCCCGGCCAGCCAAGCGCGCCTGCTGGCGCAACACGCAAACGATGCGCATATTGCCGCCACACCGGACATGGCCTACCAGCATCCTGCGCATGCGCCTGCGAATTTCCACAAGCGCCCGGTGGTGGTGGGCTTTGGGCCCTGTGGCATGTTTGCGGCCTTGCTGTTGGCGCAAATGGGTTTTAAACCTTTGGTTCTGGAGCGCGGCCCGATGGTGCGCCAGCGCACCAAAGACACTTGGGACTTGTGGCGTAAAAATACGCTGCATGTACAAAGCAATGTGCAGTTCGGCGAAGGCGGTGCTGGCACGTTTTCGGATGGTAAGTTGTGGAGCCAAATCCGCGACCCGCGTTACTTGGGCCGTAAAGTCATGCACGAGTTTGTACAGGCTGGTGCACCGCCTGAAATTTTGTACGAAGCGCATCCGCATATCGGCACCTTCAAATTGGTCAAAGTGGTGGAAAACTTGCGCGCGCGCATTGAATCCCTGGGCGGCGAAGTGCGCTTCGGGCAACAGGTGGTGGATGTGCAATTACGCCGTGCAGCGGGCGACCCAGACGGTATGCAATGGATGGATACATTGCAGGTCTGCGACGCGGCCTCGGGCGGTTTGTATGCCATCGCAGCCAGCCATGTGGTGATGGCGCTGGGCCACAGCGCGCGCGATACCTTTGCCATGTTGTATGACCGGGGCGTGGCGATGCAGGCCAAGGCTTTTTCTATCGGCTTTCGAATCGAGCATCCGCAAGGTGTGATAGACCGCGCGCGCTGGGGTCGCCATGCCGGTCACCCGCTGTTGGGCGCTGCGGATTACAAGCTGGTCCACCACGCGGCCAACGGGCGCAGTGTCTATAGCTTTTGTATGTGCCCCGGCGGCACCGTGGTCGCGGCTACCAGCGAAGCGGGCCGCGTAGTGACCAATGGCATGAGCCAGTATTCGCGCAACGAGCGCAATGCCAATGCCGGTATCGTGGTCGGCATCGACCCCGCCGACTTTCCGCAGGATGCGGCCAGCTTTATCGCAGCCTTTGGCGAAGTCGATGGCGCGCGTTATGCCGCGCAAGCGCAGGCCATGCGTCCACAGGTGCATCCGCTGGCAGGTATGGTCTTGCAGCGACGTTTGGAATCGGCAGCCTATGTGTTGGGCGGCGCTAATTACCAGGCACCGGGCCAGAGGGTAGCGGACTTTTTAGCCAGTAAGCCCTCGGACGGTTGGCGCACGGTGACGCCGTCTTACCGGCCCGGCGTCACACCCGTGGACCTAGCGTCTAGCTTGCCCGACTATGCGATTGCCGCGATTCGCGAAGCGCTACCTGCGTTCGGGCGCAAGATCAAAGGCTTTGATATGGGAGACGCGGTGCTGACCGGCGTGGAAACACGCACTTCCAGCCCTTTGAAAATGCCGCGTGGCGAGGACTTGCAAAGCAGTAATGTGCGCGGCTTGTACCCGGCAGGCGAGGGCGCTAGTTATGCGGGTGGAATTTTGTCGGCGGGGGTAGATGGTATCCGCGTGGCCGAGGCGCTGGCTTTGGACCTGCTTATAGGGCAGCGCGTTTGAACAAAGCCAGCAAGCTGCCGGCTAGTACAAACAAGCTGCCAAAAACGCGGTTCATAGCGCGTAGATGTGCCGGGTTGCGCAGAGCCGTCAAGAGGCGCGCAGCCATGGCGGTGTAGGCCGCCATCACCACCAAATCGGTGAAACAAAGGGTGGCGCCGATCAGCAGGTATTGGGGCAGCATGCGCTGGTCTAAGAACAAAAACTGTGGCACTACCGCCAGCATAAACACCGTGCCCTTGGGGTTGACGGCGTTAATCATCCAGCCGCGCAGCACCAGATCGCGCCGCCGCATTACAGGCGCGTCTGCATCTTGCATAACCGGCGGCCCCGGTGCTGCGCGCCACTGGGCAATACCCAGCCACACGAGGTAGGCGACGCCCGCCCATTTGACGATCAGAAACGCGGTATTGGAAGCGGCTACCAAGGCGCCCAATCCCACCGATACCACCAGCAACTGCGTACAGATGCCCATGACCAGACCAAAAGTCGTGAAATAGCCGCGCTTGAAACCGTAGTTAAGCCCGGCGCTCATGGCGGCCACGGCGCCTGGCCCGGGCGAAATACTGATGGCCCAGGCTGCTACGAGAAACGTTAGCCAGTGCCAAAGGTCCATGGTGTGCTATCCCAAAAAATAAGCGGGCCCTGTCAAGGCCCGCTGGGTGTGTTTCGCGATATCGCTGCGCCGGTTTACATGCACTTCACATTAGTACCGTACACCGCGTGAACGCTGCACAAGGGCTGAGCAAAGGCGAGACGATTATGCGCTTTGTAACGCCGCGATACGCTCTTCAATTGGCGGATGCGTGCTAAACAATTGGCCGATACCACCGGCAATGCCAAAGGCTGCCACGCTCTTGGGCAGTTCGCCCGGCGTCATACCACCTAAACGGGCAAGCGCATTGACCATGGGTTGCTTGCGGCCCATCAGTTGCGCAGCGCCGGCGTCAGCGCGGAATTCGCGCTGGCGGCTGAACCAGGCCACCACCATGCTTGCGGCGAAGCCCAGCACGATATCCAGCAGGAAAGAGGTGATGAAGTAGGCCATGCCGGGGCCGCTATTTTGCTCATCGTTTTTACGCAAAAAGCTGTCCACTGCATAGGCCACCACACGGCTGAGGAACACCACAAAGGTATTCATCACGCCTTGGATCAGCGTCATGGTCACCATATCGCCATTGGCGATGTGCGCCACTTCATGGCCGATCACAGCTTCGACTTCCTCGCGCGTCATGCCGGCCAGCAAACCGGTGGATACCGCCACCAGGGCCGAGTCCTTGAAGGCACCCGTTGCAAATGCATTGGGCTCGCCTTCAAAGATGCCCACTTCGGGCATGCCGATACCGGCTTGCTCGGAAAATCTGCGCACGGTTTCTACTATCCAGGCCTCGTCGGCGTTTTGCGGCTCCGCAATGATCTGCACGCCCGAACTCCACTTAGCCATGGGCTTGCTGATGAGCAGCGAAATAAAGGCGCCGCCAAAACCGATGACCAGCGCATAGCCCAGCAGCATGCCTAAATTGAGGCCATTGCTGGTGAGGTAGCGGTTCACGCCCAAAAGGCTGGCCACGATACCCAGTACCACCACGACCAGCACATTGGTGAGCACGAGTAAAAGAATACGTTTCATATCAACTCCAGAGAAAGTGTGCGCGCCGCTCAAACACCGGTTTGGGCCTCTTGCGCAGCAACATAGACCTCCATGGTAGGGCCGGGACGTGAAATTACAAGTCATGGCCTCCAAGTGCCCAGGCAAATTGCGGGCTTTCTCCGCTTTGGCCTTGCGCTGCGCGTAGCGGGCGGAACACCGAAGCATCGTTGTAAAAATCCCTTGCTTCATTGGCAGGCCACCAGCCGGGTACGCCCAACACCGGTAAATGCGCAAAGGGTTTGTTGGCCAGCACATCGGCTTGCAAATGCGCCCCTAGCCACCCGTCCCAATCGCCTTGCCCACCGACGGACGTTTCCACACGATAGACATGCGCGGTAATCGCCGAGCGCGGGTGCACCAGCTTTTCAAATAAAGCATGGCCGAACAATTGCAAGTGGGTTTCTTTCCATAAAGGCCGCAGCGGGCCAAAGAGTGTTTGCCAGTCTTTGCGCACTAAGGCGTCCCACAAGGCATCGGGCGCATGCAACAGGGCTGCGTTTTCGTCAAATACGGTGAGTGCATCACGCGTTGGGCCGCGTACCGGCGCGATACCGCTGTGCGCGATTTGCGCTGCCTGCAACTGGTTTAAGCGCAGCTTGGTTTGCGGAAAATGCAGCCAGCACAGGCCATTGAAAAAATCATGCAAGCCATCGCGCGTGGGTACTTGCTGGGTTTGAAAAATAAAGGCCTCATAGGCCTGACCTGTTGCCAGTGCGGACTGAGGGACAAAGCGCACGGGGCAGGCTGGCAGTTGCGCTGCTAATTGGCTGAGTGCTTGCGCGCAGCTTTGGCCTGCGGAAACCGCTTGGGCCAGCAGCTGGCCGCGTGCGCGCCAGGGCGCGAGCCACGGCACGGTCCAATCAATCGCTGCTAAGCCCTGCGCCATGACAAGTTATTTTTTCTTCCAGACTGCCACGGAGTCAAGCAGGCAGGCAGATAGGCGGGCAAGCAGGAAAGCAGGCCATTCCATTCGCTAGGCCATGCGCCAGTGCAGCACTTCGCCACCGGCCAGCGGCTTTAAGCTGGTCTGCGCAAAAGCATAGCTTTCTGGGGGCGTCCAGCTTTCGCGGCGCAGCGTGATCTGCTCGGTGTTACGCGCCAAGCCGTAAAAATCCGGGCCGTGAAAACTGGCAAAGGCCTCTAGCTTGTCCAGCGCCTGTGCGGCTTCAAATGCGCTGGCATAGAGCTCGATAGCCGCGTGCGCGGTATAGCAACCGGCGCAGCCGCTGGCGTGCTCTTTCAGGTGGGTGGCGTGCGGCGCGCTGTCGGTACCCAGAAAAAAGCGTGGCGAACCTTGGGTGGCCGCGTCCATCAAGGCCTGGCGGTGGATTTCCCGTTTGAGCACCGGCAGGCAGTAGTAATGCGGGCGTATGCCGCCGGTAAAAATCGCGTTGCGGTTGTAGAGCAAATGGTGCGCGGTGATGCTGGCCGCAATAGCGCCTTCGGCCGATTGCACATACTGCGCCGCCTCGCGCGTGGTGATGTGTTCAAACACCACTTTGAGCGCCGGAAAGTCGCGCCGCAGCGGTATCAATTGGCGATCAATAAACACCGCCTCGCGATCAAATAAATCGATGTCCGATGAGGTCACTTCGCCGTGGACCAACAACGGCATACCTACGCGCTGCATGGCCTCTAGCGTGGCATAGGTTTTGCGCATATCGGTAACACCGGCATCGCTATTGGTCGTGGCACCGGCCGGGTAGAGCTTGACGCCAACAATGCCCGCGTCCTTGGCGCGCAGGATCTCATCGGCTGGCAAGTGGTCGGTCAGGTACAGGGTCATCAAAGCTTCAAACCCGGCGTGGCCCGCCGCCGTTGCCGCCGCGTGTATGCGTTCACGGTAGGCCAGCGCTTGCGCGGTGCTGGTCACCGGCGGCTTCAGGTTGGGCATGATCAGCGCGCGCGCAAACTGGGCTGCAGTGTGCGGCACTACGGTTTGCAAAGCAGCGCCGTCGCGCACATGCAGATGCCAGTCATCGGGGCGGGTGATGGAAAAGGTTTGGGGGGCTAAGTGGTCAGGCATAAGTGGCTTATTGTCCCAAATCAGGGTGAGCCCCGGGGCTCGCCTGCCGGCGCGATTTCAGGACTGTGCAGCCGTGTGCGGCTGATTTGCAGGCTTAACAGGATGTCCAGGGCCTGGGCGTAGAAGGTGGTGCCAGCCGGAGTCAGCCGCGTGGGGTAAGAACTGCGGTCGACCAAGGCGAATCCGGTCCAGGCTTCAAGCGACTGGATACGGCGCGAGAACGCCGGTTGCGTCACATGGCGTAGTTGCGCCGAACGGCTAAAGCTGCGCGTATCGGCCAGCGATATAAAGTCTTCCAACCACTTGGTGTTCATAGCCGAATCCTGCCTTGCTTGTGCCGCGCTTACGCGCCGCTTTGTTGTAGTGCCCACATGGCGGCGTAGCGGCCTTGCTGTTGCAACAAGGCCTGGTGGGTGCCGCGCTCGATAATGCGACCGTTTTCCATCACCAAAATTTCATGCGCATCGACCACGGTGGACAAGCGGTGCGCAATCACCAGCGTGGTCTTGCTTTGCGCGATGCGTTGCAGCTCGGCCTGGATGGCGCGCTCATTGGCCGAATCGAGCGCACTGGTGGCTTCGTCAAACACCAAAATCGGCGGGTTTTTGAGCAGGGTGCGCGCAATTGCCACACGCTGTTTTTCGCCGCCCGAGAGTTTGAGTCCGCGCTCGCCCACCATCGTCCCATAGCCGGCCGGTGTGCTAGCAATAAAGTCGTCAATATGCGCGGCGCGCGCCGCCTCTTGCACCTGCGCCAGCGAGCTGCCGGGTCGGCCATAAGCGATGTTGTATTCCACGGTATCGTTAAACAGCACGGTGTCTTGCGGCACGATGCCAATGGCAGCGCGCAAACTGGTTTGCGTCAGGCTTTGTATGCTTTGCCCGGCAATATAAACACCGCCTTGCTGTACATCGTAAAAGCGGTAGAGCAAACGCGCCAAAGTGCTTTTGCCCGATCCCGAGGGCCCGACCACCGCCACGGTTTTGCCCGCCGGTATCTCAAAGCTAATGTCGTGCAGCAAGGGCCGCGCAGGGTCGTAGGCAAAAAACACATGCTCAAAGCGCACACTGGCTTGTAGTTGACCTGCCGCGTCATGCTCGTGCAAACGCAGATCGTGCGCGTCAGGCGCATCGGCGATTTCTTGCTCACGCTCGAGCAGGGTGAACATCTTTTCTAGATCGGCCAGGTTTTGTTTCAGCTCCCGGTAAATCGCACCCAAAAAATTGAGCGGTATGTAAATCTGGATCATGAAGGCATTGACCATCACCAAGTCGCCCAGTGTCATGCGCCCATCGACCACACCCTGGGTGGCGCGCCAAAGCATGGCCACCAGACCGCTGGCGATGATGAGTTGTTGGCCGGCATTGAGCATGCTTAAGCTGCGCTGGCTTTGTAAAGCGGCGCGGCGGTAGCGCTCCAGGTTTTCGTCATAACGCCGGGCTTCGAATTCTTCGTTATTAAAGTATTTGACGGTCTCAAAGTTCAGCAGCGAGTCGATGGCGCGGCTGTGGGCTTTGGAGTCCAGCTCGTTCATGCGCTTGCGAAACTGCGTGCGCCACTCGGTCATGCTGATGGTGAACAGGATGTAGAGCACCAAAGCAATGATGGTGATGCCAGCAAACCACACGTCAAACTTAACCGCCAGCAGCGTCAGCACCAGCCCTACTTCAATCAGCGTAGGGACAATGCTGTACAGCGAATAGGACACCAGCGAATGCACCGCGCGGGTACCGCGCTCGATATCGCGCGTCATGCCGCCGGTCTGTCGCTCTAAGTGAAAGCGCAGGCTTAAGGAATGCAAATGCCTAAACACCGCCAGCGAGATGCTGCGTGCCGCACCCTCGGTGGCTTTGGCGAAGATCAAATCCCGTAATTCGGCAAACAAAGTGGTCGATAGGCGCAGCGCGGCATAGGCGATCAACAAAGCTACCGGCACCACCAGCACGGCAGCGAGTTGGCCGGGCTGGGGCGTCATGCTGTCTACCAGGTCTTTGAGCAGCAATGGCACACCCACGTTGGCTACTTTGGCGCCCACCATCAGCGTTAGCGCCACCACCACCCGCCATTTGTAGGCCCACAAATAAGGAAAAAGGCGCTGCAAAGTACCCCAGTCACCGGTCTGAGCCCCGGCGGCACCTAGGGTGGCGGGCGGGGTGTGGGTGCTGGAGGCGGGACCAAAAGAGCGCATGGGTGACAATTCGAAGCGTTAACCCGAGATTGTGCCCATGTCCCACGCTGCCGCCCCCACCACCGCCTTGCCCA
>Ga0214919_10011705_pt1 | contig 10914 bp, 9 predicted proteins | sample LL1503_MetaG_FD_177994 | JGI IMG/M metagenome (GOLD analysis project Ga0214919, IMG submission 177994) | Freshwater microbial communities from Lake Lanier, Atlanta, Georgia, United States - LL-1503 | ecosystem: Environmental > Aquatic > Freshwater > Lake | place: USA: Georgia | collected 2015-03-15
CGCATGGCGTTCCCTGCATATTGTCGTCAAACGTGGCCCTTGCGAGTTTGGTAACCAAGCACAGCGCTGGCATCGTATTTGAAGAACTAACCCCACTTGAAATCGAAAAAGCGATTTTAGAGATTTCTAAATTCGACAGAGAAGTTTCTAAGAGAGCATCATTGCTAGCAGCGTCAGAAATCCGGTGGGATGTGATTGCAAAGCAGTGGGAATCGATCATTATGATTTTGCTCAAAAGTTAGATTTTTGTGATCAGATGTTACGAAGAATTGAATCTAAGGAAAGAGAGTGCAATAAGTTGAAAATAGCAGTACTCATTACTTGTTTCAATCGAAAGAACGTTACTTTAACTTGCATTCAAAAAGTGATGGCTTCAAATTTGAAAAACGTTTCAGTAGTTATCTTTATTGTCGATGGTGGTTCGACAGACGGCACGGTGTTGGCGATACTAGAGCAATATCCCCAAGCAAATGTCATAGTTCATCAAGGTCTTTATTGGAATCGAGGCATGATTGCGGCATGGGAAAAGGCTGCAAATTCTGAGATTAATTTCGACGCATTCTTGTTGCTCAATGATGATGTGCATCTTTACGAAGATTCCATCAGTGAACTTGTCAAAATTGTAGATATTGAAAATGGAAGGAAAATTGCCGTAGGATTTACAGTATCGCCTACAACAGGTGCGATTTCCTATGGTGGCCTAAAGCGGCAAGCGGGCTTTTCTCGGATAAGGTTTGAGCGAAGTTCGAGCAATAATGATGAAATAGTTACCATGAATGGGAATTGCGTACTTGTTCCTAGGGTGATTTATGAAAATCTCGGAATGCTAAATTCAAGATTTCAACATAGTTTTGGCGATATTGATTATGGATTACGGGCAACTAAAGCGGGATTCAGCATTGTATTAACAAGCGAACCTGTTGCGAAAATGGAAACGAATGAGACGGCTTATTCAAATTCTCAAAAGGTAAGTGTTGCTGAGGTTTTCTCTCTAATGAAGCATCCCAAAGGGTTGCCATTCAATGAGTGGCTTTATTTCTGCTGTAAACATGCGGGGATATTCTGGCCAATCAATTTCTTCTCAAGGTATCTTCGAATTACAAAATTATGACTTGGATCCTTTTGACTCTTGTCATACCCCTGATGCAGTTTGGTCTTAGCTGGTGGTTCAGTATGGCCTCTGTTGGCAGCATCATAGGAATTGTTAAATTGCGCAATTCCTCAAACATTGTTGATAATCAAAATCCTATTTTGGTATTGGCAATTGTTGGAATGTACATGGCATACCTTGCACAAAGTTTTGGTGATTTTCATTCTTTCTTGAGAGTGAGCAGAGAAGTACTAATTCTCATATTGATGAGTTTCGTTGCAAATCGAAAAGTGTTAGTTGTCAATTTGAGCATGATTCGGAAATACTCAAGATTGCTTTTGCTGATCTCATCCGTCCAACTTATGCTCACCATTCTCCAGTTTGTTTTGTTACAAAATGGTAGGTGGTTTGGACCACCGGAAATTTGGTTTGCTGGTCGCGGAAGTTTGATACCAACAAATCTCGATCTAATCTATTCGTATATTCGGCCTTCAGGCTCTTTTTCTGAACCCAGTTTTTTGGGAATAGTCTGTTTGACAATCATAGTCATATCAATTCCAAGATTAGGAAAAGATCGTATTTTCCGAATTATTTTTCTGATTAGTTCAATCACGATTTTGATATCGCAATCTAAATCTTCAATCCTTTTTCTTTTTATAATTTTGATTCATATCTATAGAATTTTTCGAGGGTCTCTGGTTGAAAAGTTTCCTGTCTTGTTTTTAGGTGTACTTGTTTCTCTTGCTTTGATTTATACTCAGATATTTTCAAGAATTCAAGGTTCCTCCTCTAGTGAAATCTCAATAAATAATCGGATATTCATTCCCATAAAGTTCCTTTTGACATCGATAAGTGATCACCCATTTGGAACAGATTTCTACGGGCGAGTTTCCTCAGTATTGGATCTAACCACGGGCCTTACCTGGGAGACAATCTTGCACAATTCCATTTATAACTTGATTTTCTCGTATGGGCTCTTTGGATTTGTCGTACTTGTAGTTATTTTGCAACTATTTCGTAAATCATTTGAGTTGCAGGTTTATCTATTCGCGCTACTCTTGCAAAATGGCTCATTCCTTGATTTTGATAAACTTTTTTTGGTCTTAGTGGCTTCAGTACTCTATCGCCAGATGCGAAACGTGGATGAAGAACAAATAATTTAGGTGAAGCTTCACATACTATGGAGAATCTTTTCATAAACTTCAAAAGTTTTAAGAAAAGTTGTCTTCCAAGAATATTCTAGTGCTAATTTTGAAGTGGAGACTTTGAAAGGCTTGAGTAGTGTTGGATTATGAACTAAATTCATAATGTTTCTTGCCAAGTCCTCAGCAGATTTCGGACTAAAATAGAGGGATGAATCGCCTGCGATTTCTCGCGATACGGGTATGTCGGAAAGTAGTGTTGGTAGGCCGCTAGACATAGCCTCAAGAATAGGAAGTCCGAACCCTTCGGAAAGTGAAGTACTCACAAAAAGATCAGACCTATTCATTTCCTGGCGCATTTCCAGGTCACTCACTTTTCTTTGGTGGAAATTCGCGTTAATCCTCAGTTCTTCAAGTCGTTCCCTTTCCTTGTTCGTCCACGATGAGCCGCCGAGTGCGATGACTTCAACCCCAATTCCAGCTTCATGAAGAAGACCCACGGCTTCTATCAGTACGCCGAAATTCTTATAGTTGTCTCGACGTCCGATGAACACAATTCTGAAGATGCTATTTTGCTGCTTAACTGGATTAGGTGGATTTTGGTTCCAAAAATCGTCTACCCCGTGGTGGATGACAGAAGTCTTTTCTTGCAGATCTGGGTGATAATGCAAAAGTCTTTCTCGTGTAAATTCAGAAACACAGATGATATGGCTCGCAGCTTGAAGATATTCAGCCTTTGCTTTATGAGGATTTACTGGGAAATATTGTGGATAGTCCTCGGGAATCATGTCATGGACAGTCATTACGTGTTTTGCTCGCTTTAGTAACCGTAGATATTTCCCATCGTAATATGTGGAGTGGTAGAGATCGGGCACTTTCGTAAATCCAAGGATCTCTCGATTTATTGAGTCTGCAAAAAAGGAAATTCTGTTATGTGGAATGTGTATAGCTGTAGAGCCATAAAGCGGCCCTGTAGGTACGCATCGCGTAAAAAAAGGGCTCGGGGATATAGTCATCGATATTCCTTGGACCTTGCTGGCCTGTTCCAATAGATTGAGAAAATATCTCGAAATTCCCCCATTTGACTGGTAGGCGAATATCTGCGAGTCAAGGTTAATTCTCATGCGCAACCTTAGTTTTGAAATTAGAAACATCAGTTTCAATTTTAGAGCGAATCCAGTATACATAACATGGAATCAGTACAAGTGCCATTGTCATGATAGATCCAACAAATGGGCCAAAAAGTAAATTCTGGTATTTGGTCAAATAGAATGATAAGGCTACATTTGAAATAGTTGAAACCAAAGCTAGTTTTACTAAAAACTTCTCACAATGCAGGGAGTTTAGAACTATGGTTACGGGTTGGAGTAAACACGAAAAGATTGCGAATACGATGGCTAAGAGTATTAATGTTGAATCCCACCCTTGTGCATCCCCCAGAATTTTTCTCCCTATTTCATCTTGAAGAGTGATAAATACAAAACCGTAAACAACAGCAAGAATAGCAACGTCTCGTGTGTATTTGAGTAGAGAAATTCTTATAGCTCCGGTGAACTGAGGCTTAAATACAATGTCTAGTATCTCGCTCCAAAAACTAGCCAAGTAAATCGACCCAACTATGACCGGTACTGAGGCTATTTTCCAGGCCAGGCCAAAGACTGCGACAGACTCTGGGCTAAAGTATCTACCAATCAAAAGGTTATCTATTTGGAAACTCAATAGAGTCGTAACTTGCAGGACCAGGAAAAGTCTCCCGCGCAAAAAAGTTGACCAGATGGTTCCCAATTTGAAGGATTGTCTGAGAATCAATAACTTCAGTAAATCATACCTAGTTAAAACAAGGAAAAGTCCAAGCAAATTAAAGATTCCTGGAACCAGCAACTGTGCAAGGACCATGGCAACTAGAGGTTGTTTCGTACTCGCTGAAATTACAAGTAATCCAGAACTTAAGATGGTTTGAGCCGCATTGAGGACTGCGATCAATGTGAATCGATTATAAGAAATCAAAATCTTTTGATAGATAATTCCGTTAACAGTAAGAAATAGACCAAGACACCCTAACAATGCTGAAAGTTTGAAAATATTGATTTCTTCAGACTCTAAGTGAAAGACGCTCTTCCAGTCAAATAAAAATATGGCAGTGGAAATTATGATAACGACGCAAATTGATGCAGTGAGTGAAGTTACAATCGCGTCACTGAGCAATCTCGCAACTTGTGGCTTATCCCTTTTTCTTCCTGCCAGAATTAGTGCACTCTGGAGCCCTAATCCAATTCCAAAATCCGAAATTGTCAGGATAGCCATACTGCTCGTGATTATTATGAATAGTCCAAAATTCCTTGATCCAGAATAATGCAAGGCCATAGGGAACGAAAGAAAGGAAACAAATAGGGAAAAAAGCCTAAGAGCTATTTGCAAAGTTTGCGATTTCGACTTAGCGGAAAGAGCCACCGTGCAATTGTATGCCTTATGCCAAGAATGAATAGTCATCGCATTACCTGAAACTCGAACTCAAATATTTTCACAAGGGAGGCAGATGACCGCAGACAGCACTAGCCCACTCTTTGTCTCAGTTGATGACTTACCAGATGGAGGCGCTTCTCGGGAGTAGTCTTTGCTCATGCATTTAAGACTTCGAGCATTCTTGCGTTTAGCGTTGGATTACTTTGCTAAGGACCAAAGACTCCAGATTGGGAGTATCCAGATACTCCTTCCTAGTTATCACAAACTGCCAAAACTCAAAGCAACATATCCCAAATATGATCAGTTTTTGCCATTTCTCGCTGATGAATTCCCGGATGACGGCATTGTTATTGATATCGGTGCCAATTGTGGTGATACTTTTGCATCAATTGCAATAGTAAACCCAAATCTAAAGCAGGTAGTTGTTGAACCAGATAGTGAGTTTCTAAAGTATTTGCACATAAATATTGGCATTATCAAGAAAAGATATCCAGAATTAGAAGTTTCGGTTATTTCTAAAGCGATATTGCGAGCTCATAAACCGTTTCGTCTAGTAGGTAGTTCAGGAACCAAATCAATGGACTTTGATCAGAGTTCCGAGATAATTCCTTCTCAAACTCTTGATGACGTTTTGTCTGAGGTGGAAGTTGCAAAAGTCTGTCTAGTCAAAGTTGACGTAGATGGATTTGATTTTGAAGTGCTTCTTTCTGGACTTCGTTCGCTAGCCAACCTAAAAGAGGCACTAATTTACTTTGAAATGGATGTCTCAGACCTTGATCAGTTTGAAGGCTATTTAGAGTTACATGGTGCGTTGTTGGAGATTGGTTATTCGCAATGGTATCTATTTGACAACTTTGGAAACTTTTTTCAAAAAAGCGATTCATATAACCAAATCACTAGTGTCATGAAATACTCGATTGGACAAAAGAATTCAAGCAAACCTGCGATTTATTACTTCGATGTTTTAGTTTGCAGGCCAAGTCAAGTGGAAAAAGTTCAGAGAATTATTGAGAACTACGAAAATTCCGGTGATTAAGAGTTAACGGAAGTAAGGTCTTACGCACTACTAACCACGCACACTACCGCATGTAATAAGCCTAGTAAACGCTCAATCATCGATTTAGATACCCAATTGACTATCCGCGTTGCTACCTCGTTGCTACCTTTATCTTGTGGTTGAACCCGACGGCATAGTGGCGTTTTGTAAGACTCCTGACTGCAATAACCCTGTCGCTAAGCAAGGTCGCATTTGTGACCCCTGCTATTTGAAAATTCCTGGTGGGAGAAAACTTTGCCCTGAATGCAAATCAATCATTCATGTCAAGCAAAAAAAATGTGCAAAGCATATGTTGGATGCAAAAGGGGGCGTAACTCGGAGGTTTCGACCATCGATTCCAAAATCTGTTAGTAGGGCCGCTTACCAGCGAGACTCGTATAGCTGTGTCCTCTGCGGCCTTGAGGGAATAGGCGAAACGCACGAGGAGAAGACGAAGGGCTTCGCGTTAGACCATATTGTTCCTCATGCCGCAGGCGGAAGTTCTAACTTGGAAAACCTTCAAGTTCTTTGCCGTAAGTGCAATCGAGATAAATGGCTCAATTGACTCACTTTGGTAAACCAGGTGACTACAGACGTAGCCGCGGTCTATCTCAACCCTTATCTAATTGGTTAGTTGACCAATGAGCGAGCTATCCGCCGCCATGACCATCTAATCCCGTCATGGATTGTCAGTTCAGTGTTAGCGTTATTCGATGGTGGGTTATTTAGACCATGGGCAGAACTTGAATTCCCATGGTCTTTACTTAGGAAAGTTTGCCCCTTTCCACGTTGGCCATGAACACATGATCAATGAAGCGCTGAAGACTGTAGAAAATTTGACGGTTTTAATTTATGAAGCACCGGGTTTAACAGAGGTCCCGTTGGCACGGCGTGCAAATTGGATTAGAGAATTTAATCCAGAAATTGAGGTTATTGAATGTGTTGACGGCCCTACTGATGTCACATATGAAATCACTGGCATGCAGGAACACGAGCAGTATGTCATTAAGCAGCTCGGAGAAAGAAAGATCACTCATTTCTTTTCGAGTGAGCCGTATGGAGAACACATGAGTGCAGCTCTGGGAGCAATAGATATGCGCATTGATCAAGGACGAAGCAGTGTCCCCATTAGCTCAACAAAGATTCGCGAAGATCTCTACGCACATAGGAGCTACCTGAGCCCTAGGGTTTATTTCGACCATCTCAGCAAAGTTGTTCTACTTGGCGCTCCTTCAACTGGAAAGTCGACCCTGACTGAGAAACTTGCAATGCACTTCAAAACATCTTTTATGCCTGAATATGGACGTGAATACTGGGAATTAAACAATATTCAAAGGAGACTTACTCCTGAGCAGCTCTTAGAGATCGCAATAACCCATCGGGAGAGGGAACTGGCTATGGCATATGAAGCTGATCGCTACTTTTTTATCGACACAAATGCCATCACCACTAAGATTTTTTCGGAGTATTACCATGGCGACACTTTGCCACTCTTGCGAGAGTTAGCTAAGGATACGAAAGATAGATACGACCTCGTGATTTTGTGCGGTGATGACATTGCCTATGACGAAACTGAAGATCGCTCGGGTGAGGCAAATCGAACAGATTTCCAAAAAGCAACTATTGCTGAGTTAAATGAGTTGGGAATTGAGTATCACGAAGTAACTGGGTCAGTCCAAGAGCGCGTCTCTGAGATGTCACGAATCCTAGAAACAATGACGAAAGGTTAAGCACCATGCCAGCACTGCTTGATATTAATAACACCTTCTTCACAATAATTGGCTACCCGATGAGTTACATCGAATTTTTTGGAACAATTGCCTATCTTTTATCTGTGTGGTTGGTCGCCAAGAAGAATATGCTGACTTGGCCGTTAGGTATTTTTTCAGTAATTCTCTACTGCCTACTCTTTCTGCAAATTAACCTCTATGCCGACATGGTTGAGCAGATGTATTACTTTGGTATGAGTCTCTACGGTTGGTGGTACTGGAATAAAACTTTAAATCAAAAAGATGACCGTGGCTTCATAGCTAGTTCCCGCTCACTCATGGCTAAATGTCTTGCCATCACCATAGTTGGGGGAGTTGGCTTCGGCTTTTTCTTGATCAATGCCGACAGTATGTTGCCAAAAGTCTTCACTGAGCCAGCCTCGTATCCCATGATTGATGCGATCACTACTGTGGCCAGTTTCGTTGCTATGTGGCTGTTATCCAAGAAAAGGGTTGAAAGTTGGATCTATTGGATTGTTGTCGATTTGGTTGCAATTTGGCTTTACTTCATTAAAGACGTCAAGTTTCTTTCGCTGCTATATGTGATTCTCCTGGGCATCGCCATAAATGGTTGGATAACTTGGCGCAGAAGTAACTCTGATCGCTTACGCAGTTAAGCAATCGTAAAGAGATTGGAGTCGTCACTTAATGGCCATGCTTGATCGCGATCACGTCGATTTTATTGGAATCGAGTCTCTGATTCAGGAGAATGCCAAGCAACTCCTACAATTTAGAACTTTCGCCGAAAATCACGATTGGCATTCATTTCATAGCAACCACTATGACTGGTGGGCTTTTCCAATAGGTTCCCCCAGCAGTTACGGGTATCGATATTCAGTGACTAAGGAATCAGTCGAGACACTCAAGCAGTCTTCCCAATTTCTTTCTAATCTTTCTGAATGCGCTGATCTACTCTTACTATCCTGGGGCTGGGATTCAGCCAAGAATAAAAAATTAGCCAATTTTGAACCTGGACAGGCTTGGGCGCATTGGCCCATTCGGCTCTATAAGGCATGGAGATCTATGCAGATATTTGAATTAACCGAAAAAGAAATCTCTCTCAGTGCCTACGCTCACTACCTACGAGAAAATGGATATTCTTTCGAGTATCAAGGTCGAGATCTTTTTGAGTCCATCATGGCAAAAGCAGAAGGCTAGAAGGGGACAATCATGTTGAGACCACTACTGTTAATCGGATTAGGTGGATCTGGTGGCAAAACACTTCGCGCTATCAAGCAACTTCTGCATCAGAACCTTGAAACCTCTGGATATTCCGGTGGGATTCCCGAGGCATGGCAATTCTTGCAGATCGATACAACCTACACACAGGAAGATTTAGGATTTCCTGCTCCAATGCTTGCTCAGCAAGAATTTTACTCAATTGTGCCAGTGGGTATTCACCGCGATGAATTACTTTCAGCAATTGAAAGTTCTAGCACTCAAGGTGAGTTGCAAGGCTTCTTAGCTGGCTGGGGAATTCCAAGTCGTGTAGTCCATATAAATCAGTCTCATTCAGGGAAGCGAGCTGATCTTCGCCAAGCAGGAATTCCTAGCCTTGCGACAACAGCAAAGGCAATTGCGCACTCTGTAGCAATGATGCTAGGACCAAATGCTCAAACTGAACTTGGGGAGGTATCACATGTACTAAATGTTGGACTTCCTGAAAATCAGCCACAAGTTTTCATATTCACCTCAATTGGAAGCCCTTCTGGAAGTGGCTTACTTGTGGATATTGCTGAATTATTGAAAAGCACAACTACGGCTTCCTGGCCCCAAGAAGCAGTTTCATTTCTCTACACTCCAGATGTTTTTAGCAGTGTTCCGGGTGGAAACCGCAGAATGATTCCTGTGAATGCACTTGGCGCGATGAATGAGTTGATCGCGAGTAGATTTGTTGGTCTATCTGCGAGGAGCGAAGAGCTTTATTCTAAATTTGGGGTATTGCCGCGAAGTAATTTTGAGAATGAATATGGCTGCCATACCAATCTCCTTGTGGGAGCTAGAAATGTTTCGAATAATTTAAAGACTCAAACTATGGATGAAATCATCCTAAAGTTTGGAGCGCTCTTTGGGAAAGCTATCCTGGAAGGCGAGATTCCAAATTTTGTTGAACAGCAAATTGCTTCGGTTCGTGAACAGAGTTCTTCGGCTACAGACAATTCTGGTTTGACCGCAAAAAAGATAGAAATTGTGCGTTTTGGAGGGTGGATATACGAAAACTTGCCCCCTATTTGGACTTTTGCGCCACTCGCTGAGTCGATATTGGAGCAAGTCGCAATATCGGTGAACAGTGAGGCTGCATGGGCGCAGTTCGGGGAAGGGCGACGATCTAGACCCCTAGTTGAAGCGATTCCATTTGCGACTGAGATGCGCCGCTCTATCATCACTGGATGGTTTGTCGCAAGGCTCTTCGGATTAATAGAGATTGATTTTGACAAGAAATTAAAGCAAGATAATGTTTCAAAAACTAGGCCCATTAGCGACGAAGTAGCAGCTTTCCTTCATGGCCAAGGACTTACGGTGGAGGAGAAAGATCGACAAAAAGAAGTAGCAGTCCAATCAAGTGCCTCCACTTATATGGCTGGGCGGACAGCGCGCATTTGGAATCCAACTTTGCAAGTTCCAGGGTGGAGCATCTTTCCAATCCCCTTACTTCCAACTCACCAGAAGGACGAGAGAAAACAGTGGGTTCTTCCTCAATTATTGTTATCTGCAGGCATTGCCCTTGCAGAATTTGGTAAGTCTGGCAATCCTGACTCTATTGCTGGCTACCGCTTGCTCAAGTACATAGGCCGAGAAGTAACGACTTCAGTTGGCAATCATGATTGTTGGGATGGCGATGGGGCTGGTGACATGCTTCCTACAGGCTTGCGCGGACAGTCCACACTTCTACAAGACTGGGTGAGAAGTCATGTTCGACCGCTCGATGGCCCCGAGCTCACACGCTCACTCCAAGGTAATCTAGAGAGCCAAGAAAGTCGCATGCAAGCGATTTTAAAGACAATCGATGAGACTCGTAATCACTATCGAAGTGCATGGAAAGAATTGGGGGATGTACGCTGGCAAGACCTACCCGAAACTTGGGAATTGCAGGATGATATAGATCTAGCCCTTGCTTTCATCTATCAATATGTTGAGCAACTTAAAGAAACTGCCAAAGAGAATTAGTTTTAGGGTGATTAAGAGTCACCTGCTCTACCAACTGAGCTCACCACCCAAAGCATCCAGACGCAGGAAGCTCTTGAATGCAGGTGGAAACTTTGCGATGTCTGTGGACTTGCTGCTCGCTCCCGGCACCGCCAAGATAGTCGTATGAGTCACTGGGAAATAAGGATTGCCCTAGTGCTCACGCTCTTTCTTGCAGGGCTACCGCAAGGTGCTAGCGCCACCACACCATCAATTCTGGACGTCATT
>Ga0214919_10011706_pt1 | contig 10914 bp, 10 predicted proteins | sample LL1503_MetaG_FD_177994 | JGI IMG/M metagenome (GOLD analysis project Ga0214919, IMG submission 177994) | Freshwater microbial communities from Lake Lanier, Atlanta, Georgia, United States - LL-1503 | ecosystem: Environmental > Aquatic > Freshwater > Lake | place: USA: Georgia | collected...
CCCTCCACTTGCTTAAGACTGGCAATGGTGCGACCGAGCTCGGTCTCGATAGCATGCTGGTAGCGGGCGCTCTCCATGAACTGGCTGACGCCAAACCCCGGGTCCTTATCCATCAACGAGTAGCCACCGGATTCCGGCAAGCCTTTGGCAGCCAGCTTCATACGGGCATCGCTGACTTTATCGCTAGGTACCAGTATCGCGCCGGTACCCGGCTCCAATCGATAAGGAATGGCGGCCTGATCCAGCGATGCAACCACCTGCGCCTTGTCGGCATCGCCGAGATTGCCATATAGCAGGCTATAACTTGGGCCTTGGGACCACAGCACTACCCCGACGCCAGCGGCAACCGCAGCAGCAACGCCAATCAGCATCAGCAAGGGTTTGAGGCCGGCCGGGATAATGGATCCCTTCTCGGCCTCTATGACGACTTCATCTTCATTCATCGTGTGGCCTCATGCCGTCAGATCTGCATATTCATGATGTCCTGGTACGCACTGACCAGGCGATTGCGCACTTCAACTGCTGCGCGGAAAGACACGTTGGCTTTCTGAGACTCAAGCATGACTTGAGCAAGGTCGATATCGGGATCACCCCGCTCAAACTTCGTCGCCATACTCGAGGCGCTGGCCTGCGTCTCGTTGACCTTGTCTAAACCCGCTTTAAGAACATTGGCAAAGCTGCTGGCGGCCGGCGCCTGTGTAGCGCCTGGTGCAGACAGCTGGTCTGACGGACGAATACTGGGCGCACCAATACGCGTCTGCTGTTGCAAAGAGCGAATCTGGGCAAGAACGCTATTGATCTGCATATTGCTCATGGCTGGGATCCTGGGTCTGATCAGGCGACAGGAACTGCAACGCCGTCGGCGCGCAAACGAGCCAATTTGTATCGCAACGTGCGTGGACTGATGCCCAAGCGCACTGCAGCTTCATTGCGTGTGGCGCCACTGCCCAACGCATCCAAAATCAAGTCTCGCTCCGTATGTCGTAGAGACCCCTTCAACGCGGCCGCACCACCCAACGGTTCATCACCGGAGGGCGTACCCGCAGCGCTGCCCAACACCGACTCAAACCGTATGTGTTCAGGGCCCAGCACCGCCCCGGTCGCGAGAATCAGTGCCCGTTGCAACAGGTTGTCCAGCTCTCGTGCATTACCCGGCCAGGGATACAGCAGTAACAAATGCGCCGCATCGGCACTGAGTGCTGGCACAGCCTTGCCCGGCGGGCAGCGTGAGGCTAGCAACTGCATAGCCAACGGCAGCACATCATCACGGCGCTCACGCAACGGCGGTATCGCCAACGGGAACACGCAAAGGCGATAAAACAGGTCTTCGCGGAAACGACCGCCAAGCACTTCGGTGCGCAAGGTGCGATTGGTAGTGGCGATGACACGCACGTCCAACGCAATAGGACCGCGCCCGCCAATGCGCTCTACTTCCCGTTCCTGAAGTACTCGAAGCAACTTGGCCTGCAGCGACAAGGGCATTTCGGTGATTTCATCTAGCAGTAGGGTGCCACCCTGTGCTTGCTCAAATTTACCCGGATGGGCATTGGCCGCTCCCGTAAAGGCTCCACGCTCGTAGCCGAACAGCAGAGCCTCAAGCATGTTCTCTGGAATGGCCGCACAGTTGATCGCAACAAAATCGCCTGCGGCTCGCTTTGACTGGTTGTGGATGTACCGGGCAAGGACTTCTTTACCAGTCCCCGACTCACCAGAAATCATGACCGTGCAATCCGTCGCCGCTACGCGGCGCGCCACTTCATAGAGTGCCCGGGAATTGTCTGCTACGACCACCGGCTCGCGATCGAAGGCAATTACATTCAATGCATCAGTCATGGGTTCATCCACGTTATAAATCTATCGTGGCAAGTACAGAGCAAGATGCGTGCCGGACAGCCCTTGCCGTACCTGTGACGCCCATCACAGGATGCGGCAAGAATGCGTCAATCCTCCGTCACCTCATCAATGCCATTGATCCCGCTGATGCCGTATTTGCGCAGCTTTTCCACCAATGTTGTCCGACGCAATCCTAAAAGCCGTGCAGCTTGTGCAACCACCCCTGCGGTACGGTCCAGCGACTGTCGAATAAGTTGTTCTTCAATCGCAGCGATGTGGATTCGAAGATCGAGCCCTGCATCGGGCAGCGTTGCAAGGTTTGGAACGGGCAAGCGCAGCTCCTGCTCTAGAATCAACAGCGCTTCGCGTTCATTGAGGCCCACGCAATCGTATTCATAGCTATCGTTAAACCGCGTTGGTTCCTGCAATGATTCAAGCGGCAGCTCCTGAAACAACGGCGCTACCCAATCTTTGGGCCGGTATCGCGGCGGCAGGTCACCTATTGCCACCGGACGGGAGCCACACAGAATGGACAGCCGCTCTATCAGATTAGCCAGCTCACGCACATTGCCAGGCCAAGGATAGTCAGCCAAACACTGCAGCGTTGCATCGGTCAGTTGGACCCGCGGCCTTCCAGCTGCCACGTTGTAAGTGGCAAAGTCATTGACCAAAACAGGCAAGTCTTCCAAGCGACCACGCAGCGGCGGCATGTCGATAGGGAATACATTAAGGCGGTAGAAGAGGTCTTCGCGAAAACCGCCGCGGGTGATCGCCTCTTCTAGATTGCGGTGAGTGGCAGCAATGATGCGCACATTGCAGCGAAACTGCAGCGCGCTGCCCACCCGCTCAAACACTCGCTCCTGCAGAACGCGCAGCAGCTTCACTTGCATCGGCAGACTCATGTCGCCAATTTCATCTAAAAACAGCGTGCCACCCTCGGCCAACTCAAAGCGTCCCTTACGCGTAGCGACGGCGCCGGTAAATGCACCCTTTTCATGACCGAAGAGTTCTGATTCCAATAGATCAGCGGGAATTGCGCCGCAATTGACGGCAATGAACGGCCGGCTACGGCGCGGGCTTGCCTCATGTATGGCACGGGCGACCACTTCCTTGCCAGTGCCGGACTCCCCGAGCACCAACACACTGGACTCGTGAGCAGCCACTTGACCAATCAGCGTCAGAACATCGCGAATAGCGCGGGATTTACCGGTAGGCGTGCTTGCCACGACAGGTTCACGCATCACCGGGCCGCTAAACACTTCGCTTTCAATCGTTGCCATGAGTCCTGACACCACCTCTTTGAAGAGCAGTGATTGTCAGGCCATGAGAGCGTCGAGAAAGTGACGCATTGCCGAACTCAGTACCAGCCACGTGTGACGTGGTTCGCGAATCAGTCCCTGTGATGCTGACGCATGCCGGCAACTTGACGCCTGTGTCGTCGGAACGCCAATTTCCCGATGAGTTCTGCTACCGGCTCACCTGGTGGTGTGAACTGTGCACGCACCCGGCCGTCTTCTGCGCAACCCAACACTGTGGCAATAAATGTGAGCGGCTGAGCCAGGCACTCTTGCAGGTAGATCCGTAATAAACCTTGAGTTCCGGTCGCAGGCACTCCTTCCGGGTTATGCCACACACCACCCAGAGCATTAAACCGCACTGCAAGAGGTGCGGGTCTGGGGTCCTGGGCGGCCACAAGCTGTCCCAACACCTCTAATGCCATGTTGAGCTTGACCTCGACACGGTGCAAATCGCTGGCGTAAGGGTTTTTCTCGTCTAGGGCGTCGACTGCCACCTGGCTTTCTGCGGCAGCGCAGACCTGCAATACCTTTAGGTTCCGCTGAGAAAAATGACTGCACTCCGAAAAGGACGGCGCCGAGGAAAGCGGGCTCCAGTGAACCGAGAGCACATCCTCGTAGGCCATCTCGTCAAAGAGCACAACAGTATCCACACCCTCAAACCTACTCAAAGCATTCTCCAGGCAACCGTCACGGCCGCAACAGCGCTTCCAGCGCGATGTCGGATTCGTTGACTGCCGCGGTCATTGCCGCCAGACACCCCAGTGCATCGTCATCACGCACGCTAAATCCAAGGTCACGCAACATACGGTGCCGGTCGGCCATCATGCGCCGCACCTCTCGCTGATCCCGATCGAGCAGGCTTCTCGCCATCTGCTCGGTAAGGGCGACAACGCCCTGCGTCAGGAGTTTTTGCGAGGCGGTGCGCTGCAGTTGCAGCGCAGCACTCATGACCCAGTGCGCAGCTGACGGGCGGAGGATTGGATGCTGACCCAAGCAGTACGCAGCTCACGCAGCAAACCAGCCACCTCCTCCAGTGGCTCGGGTTTTTGGCCCAGCGAGGCCATCAGCAGGCGACGGCCGCAATACTCATACAGATCACCCAGATTCTTCGCAATGGCGCCTTCTTGCTGCGGTCGCAGTGCAGAGCGCAGTTCTTCGACAATGTCGACCGAACGGGAAATAAGCTCTGCCGCGGTACGGCGCTCGCCTGCGGCCATGGCGCCGCGCGCACGCTGGATCCGCTCAATGGCGCCGTCGTACAACATGGTTACCAGCTGGTGCGGATCGGCAGCAGCGACACCACCGTGGGCAGCATTTTGGCGGTAGGCGTTAAGACTAGAAGACTGCTGGCGTGCAAACATTTGAAACTCCCTGTGCTGCAGCGTAGTTAACGGCAGCAGCGGAGCGGACTTTAGTGAAAGTCAGGCAACAGAAAGCGTCTTAGCTGGAAGTCGATTTGGAAAGCGACTGCGACAGTTGGCTCGAAGTAGTCTGCATCTTGGACAACATGCCATCCAAAGAATTGAAGATCTTCGTCTGGCGCGCCTTATAGTCCGCTACTCGCGCTTCGAGGGCAGTTTTCTGCTTGGCAATGTCTTTGGTTCTCGCGGCGATGACTGCTTCGCGCGTCGCCAGATCTGCCACGCCGGTTTTTGTCTCGGTGTGTTTGTCCAAGGCAGTAGCAAACGCTGTCGCTATTCCGCCAGAGCCCGCAAGCACCTTGGATACTGACTGTGAATCCGCAGTCAGGGCTGCCTGTAACTTGGTGGCATCTACCTTGAGCTTGCCCGTAACGTCCGCCTTGTTTGTATCGTCACGCACAACACCAATGGCAGACAGTGTGTTGTAAACAGACGAGCCGCCCGATACGACCATCGTCGCAGTACGCCTTACCTGAGTTTGGATCGTCTGCATCATGCTGTCGCCCAGCATCGCGCCAGCGGTCTTGGTGGTTGCGTTATAGCCGCCCAGGCCAGCCATGGTAGTGATGAGGTTGTTATAGGCATTCACAAAGTCAGAAACTTTTGCTGATATCGCCGAATCGTTGTTTGCCACAGGCAGACTGGTCGTACTGCCCACAGTCGACACACCCGCCACGTTCACCGTGACCCCCTGTATCGCCCCAGAGAAGGTATTGGTGGCACTAGTTGCTGCAAGCCCATTAATCGTAATATTTGCGTTGGCTGCAACCACAGTCTGGGCAGAATTAAACAAAGCAGCAAGGCTGACATCGCCGGCAGCAGATGGATTGCTTGCTGCAACCGACAGGGCATTGGCTGAGCCGGTAGCCCCACCATTGAGCTGCAGATGTACGCCATCGGCCAGCGTCAACAGACTTGCAGTGACACCGGTTGTTGAAGCAGAGGAATTTATCGCATCCCGCAAGCCACTCAATGTGTTGTTGCTGGAGTTGATCACCACATTGAACGTGGTAGACCCCTGAGTCACTGCGAGCGTGCCCGTCTGTACGGCCGAGGTTGTCGTTGCGCCCAAAGAAACGGTCGTGAACTTTCCAGCGGCTGCCAGGTTCTTAACCTCAATATCATATGAGCCCGTACTGGCAGTGCTGTCTGCCGTGGCCGTAAACAACGCGGTATTTGCACTGGTTGCCGTTCGCAGCACCAGCGCCGTCGCATCTTTGAGTGCTGTCGCCTTGTCTTGAAACGTAGCCATGGCCCCGCGCAAAGTGCTTACCGCGGTGAGGTCGCTCGTATTGGCCTTATCAAGCTTGGTGATGCGCGCATCAGCCGGCGCACGCTCGGCGGCCACCAGCTTGGCGACCATGCCGGCGACATCTAGGCCAGAGCCGAGTCCACCTGTTGTAAGAGTTGAAGCCATACCCTCAGTATCCCAAAGCTGGCAATCACCACCGTGATCAAGCTCACGAAATAGCCAGTATCGTCAGATCAGTTTATCGACTAGCCCGCCCACTCCGGCCTCCAGATTGCGGATCATCCGTAATGCGTCTTCGGACGGATATTGCATGATGACCTCACCGGATTCGGCGTCACGCACCACCACCACCTGGCTATGGGTCGCCTCATCGACGCTAAATTCCAACGCTGTCGAGTTGAGGCGCGCAGCCGAATTGAGTGATTCTGCAACACCGGCTACTGGCTCTTTCTGCGAAGGTGCGGGAATCTTCAACTCAGTGGTCTCTAAACCTTGCGGGGCGACACCGGACGCACCGGTGCCAGTCACCGCTATGGCTGGTGAAGGTGACAACAACTGAATATCCATAAAGCCCTCCAACAACTCTAGAGACAGTCCCCGAAAACATCCCGGAACAACTCACTACCGGTAACGGCAAGAAGGGGGCAAGCTTTAGCCACTGTTTGTGACCTGCATCACATTTACGACCAACAGGCAAAAAAATGGGTGGGGCCGCTCACACAGCCCCACCCGTCCTCACCATAACTGATCGATCTAACTTAACGCAGCAGTGACAGTACCGACTGCGGAGCTGCGTTAGCCTGGCTCAGGATCGCAGTGGATGCCTGCTGCATCACCTGCGCCTTGGTCAGGTTGGCCGTCTCGGCCGCATAGTCAGTGTCCAGGATGCGGCTGCGTGAGGCCTGCAGATTCTCCGAGTTCACCAGAATCGACGAGATCGTGGCTTCGATACGACTTTGCACCGCACCCATCTGGCCACGCAAGCTCGACACTTGATCCAGCGCCGCATCGACGTTGGTGATCATGGAGTTGGCATTGGCCAACGTGGTCACCGAGCTTGACGACAGCGTGCTGGTGCCCAGCGCTTGCGTCGCGGCGGCATAGCCGATGCGAGCCGGTGTGGTGCCGCTGACCGTCACCGCACTGGATGAGGTCAAACGAATCGAACCGCGATCAGTCACCGCAACCGCCGTGCTGACGGCAGCCGTCAATGCAGTCGCCGTATTGCTGCTGTTATTGGTGCCGGATCTAGCACCGAGACCTTTGCCAACGTCACCAGCAACCGTAGCGGTCTGAGATATCGCAATGTCGCGACCATCAGCTGCCTGCAAAGTCATGCGGCTGGCAACAGAGTCGAAGGTCGCGGTCACACCGGTGCTGCCGGTATAGCCATTAACCAGGGTGGCCCAGTCAGCGCCCGTCAGTGCAGTAGTACCCGCCGTCGTGATGGCCTGGCCGTTGATGCTCAGCGTGTAGCCGACGCCTGTGGTGGCAACATAGGCGAACTGCGATGTTGTATCGGCCGTGGCTGTCAGCGAGCCGACACCCGACGCATTGATGGCCGCTGCCTTGGCGAAGGCACTGGATGAGCCCTGACCCGTAGCGGCACCGGCATAGGCTGCCGAACCGGTGATCGACACGGCGGCGCCAGTGCCAATGGCAATGCGCATTTCGCCCGCTGCCATCGCTGTTGCGTCTACTGCCGTGCCCTGCTGGCCGACGTTGAGGGCACTGTTATAAGAGCTGCTGCCGACACTGTCCGACACCTTGCCCAGGACGCTGGACTTGACGCTCTGCGACAGGTTGACCGAGATGGTCTCGCCGGCGTTGGCGCCGACCTGGAAGGTGCTGGTACCGAACGTACCATCGAGCACTTTCTGGCCGTTGAAGTTGGTCTGGGTCGCGATACGGTCGATTTCAGCAAAGCGCAGCTGCACTTCCTGATCCAGCACCGCGCGATCGCCGGCAGAGTTGGTTGCGTTGGCAGACTGAACAGCCAGCTCACGCACGCGCTGCAGGTTCTTGGTGACTTCACCCAGCGCACCTTCTGTGACCTGCGCCAGCGAGATGCCGTCGCCGGCATTGCGGGCAGCCTGGTTCAGGCCGGTGATCTGCGTAGTCATACGATTGGTGATGCCCATGCCGGCCGCATCGTCCTTGGCGGTGTTGATACGCTGGCCCGAAGACAAGCGCTGCAACGAAGTCTGCAAGGCATTGTTGGAGGTCGTCAGGCTGCGCTGGGCACCCAAAGACGCGCTGTTGGTATTGATATAAAGAGGCATTGTTAGCTCCTGAAGTATACAAAGCTTGGTGACGTTAAAACTGCGGCGATAGCGCCACGAAGTTCGTAGGCCGCCACACTGCTGTACAGGTTATGTAGCGGCACCAGCCAAACATTCTTGAGACTGCTGGCGTGACGCAGATCACGTTTTTGATTCGTCATGCGCCCCTGCAAAAAAGAGCGGGGCCGCTTACGCAGCCCCGCTGTTCACCTCATCAATTCCAGCTCAGCTGTTAACGCAGCAGTGACAGTACCGACTGCGGAGCAGCATTGGCCTGGCTCAGGATCGCGGTGGATGCCTGCTGCATCACCTGCGACTTGGTCAGGTTGGCCGTCTCGGCCGCGTAGTCCGTGTCCAGGATGCGGCTGCGTGAAGACTGCAGGTTCTCCGAGTTCACCAAGATCGACGAGATCGTTGCCTCAATACGACTCTGGATGGCACCCATCTGGCCACGCAAGGTCGATACTTGGTCCAAGGCTGCATCGACACTGGTAATCATCGAGTTGGCATTGGCAAGCGTAGTCACCGAGCTCGACGACAGCGTGCTAGTGCCCAGCGCCTGTGTCGCAGCGGCATAGCCGATACGAGCCGGCGTCGTGCCGCTAACCGTCACCGCACTGGATGAAGTCAGACGGATCGAACCGCGATCGGTAACGTTCGTTGCAGCCAAACCAACGGTAATAGCGGATGTGGTATTGGTGGCGTTGTTGGTACCGGCCTTGGCCGCTAGCCCCTTACCAGTGTCACCGGCGACGGTGGCCTGCTGAGTGATAGCAATATCGCGGCCATCAGACGCCTGCAAGGTCATGCGGGAGTTGGCCGAATCGAAAGTCGCCGTCACACCCGTGCTGCCGGTATAGCCGTTGACCAGAGTCGCCCAGTCTGATCCCGATAGTGCAGTCGTACCTGCAGTGGTAATGGCCTGGCCGTTGATGGCGAGTGTGTAGCCGACGCCTGTGGTCGCCACATAGGCGTACTGCGATGTTGTATCGGCCGTGGCTGTCAGCGAGCCGACGCCCGAAGCATTGATCGCCGCTGCCTTGGCATAGGCACTGGCTGAGCCCTGACCCGTAGCGGCACCGGCATAGGCGGCAGAGCCTGCAATAGAGACGGCAGACCCAGTGCCCATGGCAATGCGCATTTCACCAGCGGTCATGGCGGTGGCGTCTACTGCCGTACCTTGCTGGCCGATGTTGAGAGCACTGTTGTACGACGAGCCACCGACGCTGTCCGACACCTTGCCCAGCACGCTGGACTTGACGCTCTGCGACAGGTTCACCGAGATGGTCTCGCCGGCGTTGGCGCCGACCTGGAAGGTGCTGGTACCGAACGTACCGTCGAGCACCTTTTGGCCGTTGAAGTTGGTCTGCGACGAAATACGATCAATTTCAGCAAAGCGCAGCTGCACTTCTTGATCCAGCACGGCGCGGTCGCCGGCAGAGTTGGTGGCGTTGGCAGACTGGACGGCCAGCTCGCGTACACGCTGCAGGTTTTTGGTCACTTCACCCAGCGCACCTTCTGTGACCTGCGCCAGCGAGATACCGTCGCCGGCATTACGGGCAGCCTGGTTCAGGCCGGTGATCTGCGTGGTCATGCGATTGGTGATACCCATGCCGGCCGCATCATCTTTGGCGGTATTGATGCGCTGGCCCGATGACAGGCGCTGCAACGAAGTCTGCAGGGCATTGTTGGCGGTTGTCAGGCTGCGCTGGGCACCCAGAGACGCACTGTTGGTATTGATATAAAGAGGCACGACATTCTCCTGGAGGTTTTCATATTTCCGGGAGACCGCAATGTCTCCTCAGAAGCTCACAGGAGTACTAACGGCAAGGGGCGGCAAAACTTTGCACCCTCAGTGTGATCTGCGTCACAGGTCGGGCCGCAACACTGAAATTATTTCAGCCTCCGCGACAGGCAGCAAAACCACCTGTCGCGGAACTGACCGCCGCGTTACTTGAGCAGCGATAGCACACTCTGCGGCACGGCATTGGCCTGACTCAGAATGGCGGTTGATGCCTGCTGCATCACCTGCGCCTTGGTCAAGTTGGCCGTCTCGGCTGCGTAATCGGTGTCCAGAATGCGGCTGCGCGATGACTGCAGGTTCTCTGAGTTGACTAGAATCGACGAGATCGTTGCCTCGATACGACTCTGAATCGCACCCAAGCCGCCGCGCACCGACGACACTTGCTCCAATGCTGCATCGACCATGCCGATCATGGAGTTCGCATTGCTCAGTGTGGTAACAGAGCCGGCGCTCAGCGTGGAGGAGCCCAATGCCTGCGTACCTGCGGCATAGCCGATGCGAGCCGGCGTGGTGCCGCTGACGGTGACTGCACTCGACGACGCCAGGCGGATCGAGGCCCGATCTGTCAACGCAACCGCTGTACCCGCAGCAGCCGTCAGCGCGGTGGCCGTATTGCTGCTGTTGTTGGTGCCTGCCTTGGCACCTAGGCCTTTACCAACGTCACCCGCCACCGTTGCGGTCTGTGAGATAGCGACATCACGACCATCAGAGGCCTGCATCGTCATGCGGTTGTTGACCGAGTCAAAGGTGGCCGTCACGCCAGTGCTACCGGTATAGCCGTTGACCAGCGTGGCCCAATCCGAGCCAGACAGCGCGGTAGTGCCGGCGCTGACAATGGTGGTTCCGTTGATGCTCAGGGTATAGCCTGCACCGGTCGTTGCAGCGTAAGCGTACTGCGACGTGGTATCTGCCGTTGCCGTCAAGCCCGCAACGCCAGAGGCATTGATCGCTGCAGCCTTGGCATAACCGCTGCTTGCGCCCTGCCCTGTAGCCGAACCTATATAGGAGGCAGAGCCCAAGATCG
>Ga0214919_10011708_pt1 | contig 10912 bp, 12 predicted proteins | sample LL1503_MetaG_FD_177994 | JGI IMG/M metagenome (GOLD analysis project Ga0214919, IMG submission 177994) | Freshwater microbial communities from Lake Lanier, Atlanta, Georgia, United States - LL-1503 | ecosystem: Environmental > Aquatic > Freshwater > Lake | place: USA: Georgia | collected...
AGGGACTTGGTTGGCAGCGACAGGGACTTGGTTGGAAGGTTTTTTGACAGAGTTGTTGGCAACGACAGGGACTTGGTTGGCAGCGACAGGGGCGACGACAGGGGCGTTGGCGTTGGCAGCGACAGGAGCGGCGACAGGAGCGGCGACAGGTACAGCCTTTGTGATTGCATTAATAATTGCGTTATTCTTTTCGTTAGTTATGCTTCCAAGAGGAGGGTTCTGATTAGCAATTGTTTTTTGAGCATTATTCGGAGCGTTTAATCTGTTTATTTTTCTATTGGCTTCATCATATAATACATATTTTTCCGCGCCGGCACTATTAGTATATTTATATACTTTTGACATCCTCTTCTACATAATCCCCAGAAAATCACCCAGCAATATCGCTCAACATACGCGCTGTCGGAGTCTATCCATTATTTTCTGTTCGGATTTATCTTCTTAAACGTTCTCCTCCGTTTTATATTGCGATGATGAGACCTCCTCTTACTCGCTTTACGTATAGAAAAGGTAGGAGGTAAACGTCGCATACTACGTAGTGATTTCATCTGTTTATAACCGGTTACAATCGGTGAAGAAGGTATCCAAATCGGATTACCTGCCGCATTCTTGCTCCAGTGACCTGATGTACGATGATAGGTACGTCCTTGGGGCGCACCAGGAATGAAACGTGGTTTTGGCGCAGGGGTTTCCTCCATCACGTACTCTTCGGGTTGCGTAGCGTTTTGAGCGTTTGCTTGCGTAGCATTTTGTTGCGTAGCCTGACTCATTTCCCTACTTCTATAGTAGGCATGGAACTGTTCGATGTATTTCAAAAGGGCCTAGTACGTGGTTCCGCTCATTTACCACATGATCCCAAGAAGGCCTATGCCTACGTCGAACACCCCGTAGAGGGCTGGCGCGTGTACTTGCGATCCTGTATGTTCCTGCACTTGCACTTTTTAGAAAAAAGTGCCCAAAATATAGCAAAAAGTGCCCAACACTTCCTTGTGGTCAAACGCCGAAGGGCTCATTCTACATCGGCCGCCTGGGAACCGCCCAAAGGGCAAATGGAGGGGAAGGAAATCCATCACAGTCGGAAGCCCATCTTGGAACTCTTAAAGGAGAACGTGCTCAGGGAAACGGAAGAAGAGGCTCACATCACCAGCGTAGAAAACCTAACACATACGGGCTTCGTTTTTCAATCACAGGAAACAGATTACCCGCGGAATCATTTCTTTCAATATCACCTGTTTCAAGGGCTAATAACGCAAGAACAAGTGGATCAGTCGTTTAATACATTTGAATGGATCAAAGAACATCCTAAGGGTTTTGAACGCTGGAAAAGAGATCGGAAGGAGAAAGATGCCGTAGCCTGGTTTGATCCGAAGACCACACGACTAAATCCGAGATGGTGTCCTGATATTGTAGCACTGTATTTGCGCAATGCTGTAAATAATCAACACACGTCTGTAAAGCGCATCATGCGTATCTAAAAGGAGTTTACTGTTTACGCGTCTTTCTTGCTTTGTTCCCCTTTTTTGTTTTACGAGTATCTTACAACATATCGCCGAACACGTTTCGCACGATTTCTTTTTGGCTTTCGACAAAGAATACGCATGAATTCAGCCCATACTAACTCAAAAAGACTTGCATCATCGGAATCAAGTGTTTTAGGATGATATTCCATGTAGTATGAAATCAATGACATTATATTGTATTTAACATTTAAATCCTCCCGTACTACTTGGCTTATATGCCGATAATTTCAACGGACAATACGCAGTACGATTAGGCCACTTCACAATAACATCCGTACAAAATACAGTATCTTCTTTGGTTAAACAGGCGGAAGATTCATTGAAACGAATGGTATCAAAGACTTCTCGCCGAATACTGGCTTGTCCGTTATGAACCTGTAGACCAGCAGGTCGTCCTTTTAACACAGTAGACCCCCACGGACATCGTTCCAGTTGATTCAAGAGATAAGGAAACTCGGTATACGTAGAAAAAGGGTTACCACTGGATTCAAAGTTATGAACCAATATCATCGAATCGTGTTTCGTAAAACAGTCTTCAATGATTTCCAGTCGTTGCGGGTGCATTTGATCATCCGCATCAAAAAAAGTAATAATATCGGTATCCAAATGAGCCCCTGCAATGTTTCGGTTTTGTGCAGCGGTCTGTTTAATATCATGGGTTAGCACACGAAAGGGAAAGGGGTAGTCGGTTACAGCATAAGGGATATCGGAAGGATACGAAGAAGAACAACTAATAAACACATCATCTGGTAAACGTGTTTGTAGGGCAATGGAATCAAGTAACCCTTTTAAGGGGGCAATATGGCCTTTGTAGCATGGAATAGCAACGCCGATACGCATGGACCGTATTGGTTCTATTGATTTAAACAGTATTTAGGCTATGTTAGATAATGTCCTTTTGGGGAGCATACGTACCTTATTTAGAAAATACAGCATTATTTATAAGTCAGCCATTTGAAAGAAATATTCCTACAGACACCTTGGGACTAACCTATACGTGGATCTACCCACAGGATACAGCCTGTAAAGAAGTCTGTCAGTTTCTATACGACTATTTTGGAAATCCTCCGCAGAAACCGCGGTTTAGTATTCCTATACATCATCTCTTGTCAAAAACCGATTTGCTTCTTCTTGCAAGGGATAATTCAAATAGGATTGTAGGATGTATTCGCTATCACGATATAGGCGTATTATATCATAATAAAGAGCGTATCTATGCGGTGGACTGTTTCTGTATTCATCCTGCGTGGAGAGGGAAGGGTGTGGGGCGACAGCTTCTCTACCGATTGCACTGTTATGCCAATCAAATAGGTATTCCTCATGCTGTATTTTTAAAAGAAGGCTGTACTGTGAATCCGTTTGTTACCCCGTTGTATTCGGGAACGTATGTGTATAGACGCTGTAGTAAGCCGAATAGCCTATCCCTTCGCAGACTGTCTGTAAAAGATGCTGTAAAATGGCTTACTATCTATCAAGACTGTAACCCATCCTGCTGTATTATTCACAATCCACAGTCATTAAATCAACAGTGGTATTTTTATAAGAAAGAGGCTCATTCTATTTTAATAGGAGTACAGGATACATACCAACGAAAAGATGAATATAGTATGGGATGGGTTACCGCCTGGCTAGAAAGTCCGCTTCTAACCGATAAAGAAAGGGAAGAAGCATCGGATAAACTAATGGAAAGCACAACATTTGATTATTTATGGATGAATCAAGTGTGGTGTACAAGTGAAAGGGGATGGCAACAAGATGGTGCCTTTCATTGGTATACGTATCAGTGGTCTTATATAGGACTAGGGCAATCTTATTGCTTGATGCATTAATGTTATAGTTTGCAGGACTATTAGAATTGTGCTATCGGTGGAGCCTGTCGTTTTCTTGTTGGCTGCTCGGCCCTTGTTAGAATTGCAGAGGGTTTCTGCCAAAAGGATGATTGTGGTATAGGTGCCTTTCTTGGTGCCATTGGTCTTGGTGCCTGTTGCGGTTGCGGCGCCTTTGCTGCCACCTGTTGCGGTTGCGGTTGCGGTGCCTTTGCTGCCACTTGTTGCGGTTGCGGCACTTTTGCTGCCGCCGCCGGTTGCAATGGTTCTGGCCAAAATTGCTTGGCAGGACTTTCTTGTGATCCTAGAATAATATTGCGCCCTTTCAAGTAAGTAGATTCACAGTCTTTATAGTAATTAATTAATACTTCTCTCGCGTCATGATTAATTTGTGCAATTGCAGGAAATCCCTGTTGAATAATCCGATTATTGAGTGACACTTTAATACTGGAAGGCAATACTGTAATATTAAATAGTTGAACTAGAATTTTGCCACAGTTTACAGCATGAATCCGCTGGCGTTGAATTAATTGATTATACACATTTAATACTGCGGCGCGCTTATCACCTGTTAAGGAAATCGGGGTTTCATCTGTGCATCGTTTGTCTTTTGTACTGCGAATGTCATTAATGGGTTTATCTTGTGATGACCCTTCAAATAAAGTAGACATTTCTTCGCGAAAGAGTTTATATTGTGTAACCGCATCTTTACTCATGCCTAATTTAGGGCTGGAAATGGAAATGGTGTCATAAAAAAGATCGTCTAATGCAGCTATTCCAGGGCTTGATGTAATTTTCTGCCCAGATTCAGGTAGACCTCCGTCCCACATGATTGTCTCACCCTTATCCGATGTTTTACTTATAAATTTCGCTTTGCAGACATAAGATTCGGTTTTCTCTGACTCAAAAATGGGATATTTAAGAAGTTGCATGGCACGTGCCATACAATGGCCAAGAGGGCGATCGCGTGTTAAATTGGTATAAATGCGGGTATAACCAAGGTGTTCAATTCGTTCTACAGCTACTGTTGTACTTGCTAGTACTCCAATCTGTTTTTTAAGATAAGGTATAATTTTTTCAAATAGCTCTGTAAAATAGACAGAAATGGATTTTGTGCTCCCTTTAATCGTAGGAATATTTGTACGAGTATCAATTGTAATAGTCTTCTCGGCTAAAAGATAAGACAGCGAATCGCTCTTGAGCTCACCTTTTTGATAAGTAAGCTTCTCTATCTTAAGTTTCACCTCGGTAGTACCTGGTACAGAAGATGCTGTAATATAAAGTGTACCAATTTGAGAGGTTCCTTCAGGGAAAATAGTAAATTCTCCATGTACATACGTTCGTCCTTCTGCATCTTTGTCTTTTTTCATAAAGCGAACAACTGCTTTACTATCGGTAGTAGTTCCAGTATATTCTGTAACATACCCATACTGATTTGGCGTACTACCAGATGAAATAAAACTGGAAAGAACAACAAAATCTCCAGCACTGGTTTGATCGAATCCTCCACCACGTGTAATGGGTAATTGTCTTGTATCATATCCTGGAGCAACAAACCGATTAGATGGTTCAGAAAGAAAGACAGTAGAGGTTTTCACATCTTCAATCAAGGTAAGTGCCAGTGCCCCATAAATCTGAAAAATGCGTGTATAATAATAGGACAGAATCAGACAAAGACTCTGTTTCTCCTGTTCTGCCTTTGAACCACTCGGTAGCTCTGTTAAGTCTTTTGCTCTACGAAAGGCGATAACTCCTGTTTTTGCATCTGTTACAGGAAGGATACGCAGTTCATAAAAATATTTTGAAATCAGATTCGCCTTGAAGAGTACATAGGATTTGCATGTGGCAGGATCGGATAGAGATGCAAAATCTCTTATGGTTAGATTTGCCATCATGTACTCCAGCATTGCATTCATAATAGCCTTTGTACCTTCTTTTGATTCAAATTCTTTGATATAGGGCAATTGTACTGAGGTTGTGCCGCCCATCTTATTACTTATGCACTTTTTAACTTTAAAGAACCACCTCCAGCGTATCGCTATAGGATTCTAGGCGACGCAAGCATTTTTGCAAGGTAGCAACCGAGATTTCACTGGCTTCTGCGATTTTGGTCAGCGGAATGTTTAGGGTCTCACACCGTTTGATCACAAAGGCCAGACAGCCAGCCGCCAAGCTCGGCGGCATGTTTTCCTGTGACAATCCTGCTTCTTCGGCCTTTTCGGCAATCCGTTTGCACAAGACACTGAGATGATCCATTTGCTGGCGATCGATCGGAAGGCGACTCAGTGGTAGTTGAATGTATTCCGTGGCCTTTGTGCTGGACTGGCTCGGTTTATTGGTCGTAGTTAGCCGAAGAACACCCTTCTGACGGGCAAGTGCCATGACTTCTTGCATTTGCTTCAACGCCTTGGTAAAGGTGCTTGACGATAGACCGAAAATTTCGGAGATTTCTTTAGGCTTCCTCGGAGAGCCTGATTGTTTCAGGCTGGTATACAGACAGGCCGATAACAATGCGTCGCGACTAAGCCCTTGTCTTCCGCCAATTTCTTGCAAAGTCGTGTACAAATTTTTTGATTCTTCAATAATGGATTGATTGATGCCCGAATTAAGGCCGATGAGCGACAAATGCTCACAGGTTTGCAGAAAGGTTCGTTCTTTATAGGGAACCGTATTCCAGGAATGATACTTGCGAACACGATACATGGCCTTGGCAGTACCGTATCCATTCAGAATAACCGTGCCGAGCGAGGCTTCGGGTAGACGAGGATCTTGTGGAGCACCGACACGGGTGGGATCACCGCCACGATCCTCTTGGGAGAAGTAGCGATACTCTGCGGTATTGTCAAAGGGACGGGAAATGATGTAACCGCAGGCCTTGCAGGTTAGCAAATCGGTGGAATAGAGGCAGTCGGTGTTGAAACAATGAGGACACGTATCCATGTCCAAGGGGACAATTATTTTTTCAGGTTCCCAGCTTTCAAAGGACTCTTTGATAGGTGGAAGCGAAGATGCAGTTCGGTATTTGAATAATGATTCCATTTCTTGCTTACTTAAAACAGAACACACATTATCAATTTTTGGATAGTTACGCGCGGGTCTAAAATGCGCCAATTTTAGCATGAACCATATTGAGACAACTGACATATTGATATAGGTTTATCTTCAGGAAGTTATCTATTTTGTATCCGTACTTTTTCTTAAAATGCCCAAGTAGTAGGGCACCATGAGTACCAGTACAAAAAGTATTATCAATGCCACAAATAATGCGGCATCCCCATCGCCCAATCAGACTCCATTAAAACAAGGCTCGGAAACACGTACATCTGTCCTTCCGAGTATGGTTCCCGATGGTCTTGGTATGTTCGGCAGTCCCTATAAGCCAGCCGATGCCATGTTGACTCCGCCTCAAATTGGCGTGAATGTCGGCAGTTCTATGGGAGATGTCGTAAATGCCGTGAAGGGAGTGGGATTCTATATTGATCAAATTGGATTTGGTGCACCGTCCACTGGTTTAACGCAAGGAATGCCTCTCAAACCCCTTGGTGTGAATTATTTCATTAAAACGGGTGCCACTTGTTCAAACGGAGCAGATATGTGGAACTACATGCAAGGAATCACGCAGGGCGATGCACTTGGACCAAAGATAAAATCGGTCATGTCACAAATGGGCCTTCCACCCTTACAAGGTCTCGCTCCAGGGATGATTGAGGATGCCGAACACGCGCTCGATTCCAAGCCGTTGATCAATGCCTTGTTTGGATCGGGTTATCCACAGTGCAAACAAGTGACACTGCCGGTTGGAGATTCGTATGGGCGAATTAGAGACGATGTGACGGGCGAGTCATGGATTTCCTCGCCACAAACGGCGGTACGATCAGGTGATGGCTATGTACAGACCATGTGGGTACAAGACACGCTTCCGAATGGAGATCCTGTCAATTTATCGAGAGATGCATGGGTGGCTGCGCCGAAAACCTATAAGCCAAATGGTACAAAAAACGAAAGTGGATTTGAGAATTATATTTCACGGCCAGGTACGGTTATCACGGTAGGTGTGCTGTGTTTATTGGCATTTGCGATGCTTAGACGACACTAATATCATGTTTTCAAAAATCTCTATCTGTATTAAAATAGAGTAGGAGATTTTTAGGGTTTTTAGGGGATTTTTAGGGTTTTTAAGAGATTTTTAGGGTTTTTAAGAATTTTTTGGATTTTTAAGAATTTTTTGGACACTTTTTCCTAAAAAGTGTTAGTGCGTTTGGTCATCTGCTTATGAGCGTAGTACGCGCTGGCACCACCCATGAATTGGGCAAAGATGTAGCTGAACAGGTCAACCGGTTTCAGGCTGCCGTCCATGTACATTGCCAGCGATACCGCCGGATTCACGTGTCCCGAACTAATTGGTGCAATCAAGAAGATTACCAGTGCCAAGGCCGCACCAATGATCAGCGGATTGCCACCACTTGCAAAGATGGCGAGAATGAAAAAGAAGGCTCCAATGTACTCGGCGAGGTACGAGGCGAAGGTCACTTGCATGGTTTCTAGTAAAGAATAATAAAATAGTTAAATAGGTATGTCCTATCAAACTACATTAAATTGTGGGTTTATGTCATGTCTATGTCTACTATGCAAAGAAGACCCAATAACCGAAGAAGAACGATACAAAACCTTAATTGACAATGAACTCTTGCATGTCGTCAGTGGCTACAAGTTATCCGATCCTAAATTTATTCGTAATGCAAATGATATTCCGTATTGTTTGTATTGTGTAAAGCGGATTGATAATCAAAAACAGACATTAATTGAATGTGACAAATGCCATTATTATGTAGGACATTATGCCTGTTTTAGGAAGTGGAAGGAGGCGGGGAATACACGATGTAAGGCATGTAGTGGATAAATATACTATACCTTATTCCATTGGAGTAATAATATTCCATTCTTCCTCATTTAATCCAGACCACCCGTTATAGTATAAATAAATAACAGATAACAGTGCATTCGGCAATTTGATTCGTTGATCTTTTATATCTTGAATGAAATCACCACATGTTTTATATCGTTTTGTAATGGTATCTTCAGATAGTGCCTCATGTTTTGGTGTATAGGTATCAGGATTAAAGCGAATAAAATAGACAGGAATTCCTCCAAACATTTGACTGATATTTACCATGCGAGTTTGTTCGCATATACATGCACGGTCATTATGTTGATGTTCATCGCATTCCAAAATAACAATTTTATCATGAAAATCATACAAACGATCAGGTCTTTCTTTTCCGCATATTCCTTTATCAATGATACGATCTGTCATTTCGCCAGCAAGATCACGACTATCTAAATAGTCCATTAATGGTATCTGTTTTGCTAATAATGCAGACTTCCATGATAATGGGTTGCAATTTTCACATTTGTTATCTTTATCAAGTATATAAGGAAGATGACAAGAACTGCATGGCCGCTCTACTAAATTTTGTTCATCTTCATTTTTATGCAATTCACAATGAAGAGGTGTAAAATTAATACCCCATACTGCAAGTTCTTTACAGTTAGCGCATTTTCTATTAGAACGACGAATCATTCCTTTTTCTCGATGCACTGCACAGTGTGATACTTTACTTCCAAGCTTTCCAAAATTAGCACGACTGTAGCATTTGTCTACAATACAGTGTTTATTGGCAATATCAATCATGCCTTCCGCTTTATGCGTTGTACAACATTTGCCTTTTCCGTCTGGCAAATCAAAATTTGCACGTTTTTTACAATCGGTATGATCACAATAGGTGTGTGTAATATCAATCATATCATCGTGCTTATGTGTTACACAAAATCTACCATTTCCTCCTTTTATATCAAAGCTTGGTCTTATTTTACAATTCTCATGTTCACAGGTCTTATGTTTTACATCAATCATGGATGGCGTTTTATGTTGAATACAAAATTTACCACTGATACTTCCTTCAACATTAAATATGGGATTTACGACAGTACATCCACTATGATCGCAATATTTATTTTTAATGTCAATCATGTTTGCAAGTTTATGAGTTGTACAGAAACGACCACTACCACCTTTAATGTCATAGGATGGCTGTAATGTACAATCTGCGTGTTCACATGGTTTATGTGATACATCAATCATGCCTGGTTTTTTATGAGTTACACAAAATTCACCTTTACTCCCTTTATAATTAAATAGCCTACTCAAACTTGTACAACCAGGATATACACATCGCTTATTAACTACATTTATCATATTGTCTGTTTTGTGTTTTGAACAAAATGCAGGAGGCCTGCCAAGTATATTGCATGATGCACGTGTAATACATTCTGCATATTCACATAATGTAGAATGATGAAGACTTATCATATCTGCAATCCTATGTTTTAAACAATATTGTGGTTTTGATCCTTTATAACCATATATCGCTGTAATATTACACGATGCATCTTTACATATATTCAATTTAACGTTTACCATTTCATCTGTTTTATGATCTTTACATGCAATTGCTTTCTCTCCTTTTTTATTAAAACTTGGTTTTTTATTACATGTATTATGATAACATGACATTATTGTACTATTATATCGTACAATAAAAATAATATCAATTTTTGTAACGATACTATTTTTAGACTGCTTTAGCAGCATCATGACAAATCAACTTCTGATCCGTAATCAACCGTGATGCAATAGACATGGTTTCCAACTCTTGTAATAAAAGCTTAGTTGCATAAGGAATCTGAATCCTTGAGAAGTTCGTACTATTGTTACAACCTCGGCATGCCCAAATACTCTGTTCAGGATTAGCAATCGCCAATAATCCGCATTCCTTGCATGAATAACATGAGAAGGAATCTGAGCATTCCATTAAGCGTTCTTTTGTAAATTCTGCCATTCCATGCGCTACTACGCAGTCTCTTTCCATCTCTCCGACCTTTTTACCTCGCTCCGTTATGCATTTCCTCATAACATCATCACTATTCCTATCTCGTACATCCAATACATTGTATAGACACTGTATGTACTTAATAAGAACACTCTCTCGAGTGGGAGTGGACTATACCTTAGGCATATCTGTTCTGATATGCCCACTACCATCTAGTCTCTGCACCTTATTCATGCTCCTTCTGAGTTTAGAATCTTGGCTCAGGATTGTCTCTAGAATCACCTTATACCTTTACCTACTAGTTTTCCCAGTAGCCACACTATGCTTTCGCCATAGTGTTTAGGAGTGATACTTCCAACGAGAGTTTCCCTGAATTTGATAGTGTTGCCCTTCTATATAGGACTAGCACGGGTTTTATCCCGCACTTAGGCTAAGTAATGACCTAAGCCCGCCTTCGCGAGCCCTGCCTTCCGCAGGTTGCCGCGTCAACATCACCAGCGGACCCGACGCACGACTGTGCATCTTGTCGGCCGAGCAGTGACGCAACCTCTGATAGTAGCACGGGCCAATGAAGATGGATGTCTCCATTTGTCGCCCCGTGTACCCGTTGTACATAATTTCATTTCCATATGGCTCCATGCCATAGTTATCGCGTAGAATCGTTGACAGATCGTCT
>Ga0214919_10011709_pt1 | contig 10910 bp, 11 predicted proteins | sample LL1503_MetaG_FD_177994 | JGI IMG/M metagenome (GOLD analysis project Ga0214919, IMG submission 177994) | Freshwater microbial communities from Lake Lanier, Atlanta, Georgia, United States - LL-1503 | ecosystem: Environmental > Aquatic > Freshwater > Lake | place: USA: Georgia | collected...
AAATTAATCCGCCGCTTCCATTAACCGTGGAGTACCTAGAAAAAAATGGGGTACCGGGTGATACCTGGCCGAGCATGATGCTCATCAATGCTAATAAAATTTCAGAAGCTCTAAAAAAATAATGCCGTCCACCAGATCCCATTTTAGGAAATTACTATCGGAAGCATTCAATAATTTGTTTCCTGCGGTTCCGTACGCGCCAGCTGAAAGCAGTGAGTCTGGTGACTGGGCAGTAGAAGTAAAAAATCTTGCGGTGCAGATTAAATCTCAGAACTCGCCCGTTTTTTCTGACGTTAGTTTTGAAATCCCTGTTCACTGTCGCACGGCCCTGATTGGTCCTAACGGTTCCGGAAAATCAACCTTACTAAAAACCTTAGCCGGTTTGGTACCCGATTATTCAGGAGAGGTTAAATTATTTGGCAGCAAGCCACGACTCGGTCGCAGTCGAATTGCTTACCTAGCACAGAGTCCGCAATTGAATCCTGATTTTCCTCTGCAACTTAAAAGACTTGTACAAATGGGCACTTACGCCCACCACGGATGGTTTGAAGAGTGTCATCACGCCGATGAAAAAGTGGCTTCGGCACTTAAACTTTTAGAGTTAGAAGATTTAGTGGATCGCTCCGTGCACAATCTCTCGGGCGGGCAATTACAACGCGGTCTGTTAGCACGAGCCGCCGTACAAGGTGCGGAGATTCTCTTGTTAGACGAACCCTATGCTGCGCTCGATACGAAAAGTAGAGAGATCGTAGAAAACTTTCTTTTCCATAAAGATAATTCCTTCACCGTGATTATGGCGACACATGAGACAGCGGACTCGAAAAAATTCGATCGCGTGTTGGAAATCAACCAGGGCAGTTTAAAAACTATTCATGCCTGCCTTGGGCATAAAAATCATCATGCTTAACACGCTCTTATCCGCTTTTCAGGAAGAATTTTTTCTGCGCGCACTTCTCGCTTTATTTTTAAGCGGAATCTCTGCCGCATGCTTAGGTTCTTATATTATTTTGAGGCGCATGTCATTCATCAGCACCGCCATGACTCACTCCATTTTACCCGGCGTCGTACTCGCAGTCCTACTTGGATTCTCTGCTTATTGGGGCGCACTCATCGCAGCCTTACTCACCGCTGCGGGGATTGCCTGGATTTCATCGCGTAAGGGAAGTAGCGAGGATAGTGCGATTGGCGTAATGCTTTCGGTGATGTTCGCTCTGGGTATTGCCTTTATGGGGTTATCCCATTCGTGGCGTGATTTTACTGGGCTGCTTTTCGGAAGCATTGTTTCCGTCAGCACCGAAGATATTGGTGTGATTTTGGGCACCACTTTCATCGTCCTTTTTTGCCTAAGGCTGCTTCATAAAGAGTTAGAGCTGGCATCATTTGACGAAGAGTATGCCCATCTCTTGGGTGCTAGGCCGGCACTTCTTAGATCCGTGCTGCTTATCTTAATCGCCTTAGCGGCGGTGGCCAGCGTGCGCCTAGTGGGAGCACTCTTAACTACAGCTCTTTTTATTATTCCTTCAACGACTGGTGTTTTAATCGGAAAAAATCTCAAGGGAGTAATGTTCTGGAGTGTGCTCTGTGCCTGCGGCGGTGGCACACTCGGTCTGATCATTTCTTACACCTTCCAAGGAATTCCAGCCGGAGCGGCTATCGTACTCGGTTGTGCGATTCCCTACTTTATCGTCCGCATCAAAAACGCTTAACGACTTGAAGAAGAATCTTCGGGACCCGCTGGTGAATTATTACCGCCGCGGAATTCGCCTCGTGAAGAACGGTCTCGTGGGTAGTCAGAACCGCGTTCACCCCTGTTAAATCGGCGCGAAGAGGAAGAGTGCCTGGAGCGTCCCGATGAATGGCGCGATGAACGACGTGAGAAATCACGGTGTTGGCGTGAGCCACTGCGACGTAGATGGCGGCTACTGCGTTCACGCTTGGAGAGCATCCAACTTCTAAAGCCAAAGACTACAGCCATGGTGACGGCCGCAAAGGCTAAAATGTATGAGAGGACGCTATCCATATCCTCTATCTAACATAATATTTCTCGTTTTGCAAACAACCAGTGAAGGTTTTGTGATAAATCTCTAATGAATTTTAGGTTAAAGGGAGCCATCACTGATGAATTATGTGCAACTCAGTTGAGCGATGAATGACTCCAGGTTCAAGAGGCGGCAGAAATAACTCGTTCATTATTCTAATAAAACTTTACTATAATTTTTTGGTCGGTAGTTTCTAGTCGGTATAAAAATTATGGCAAAAAAATCGCCGCAGCACAGAGATTCTCATACCAAAGAATCACATCTCGTCATCCAAGATGCTCTTTTACATGTCGGAAAATTAAGCACTTCGAAAAAGAAAACCCAGTTGGAAGTTCATCGCGAAATTGCTAAGTCGCTTAATATTTCTACAGCTATGTTATACAAGTGGCGCGAGCAACCCCACAAGGGATCAGGCCACACTAATCCCTTAGATCGTGTCGCCACCCTGATTAGTGCCACCGGCGATGAACGTATTGTCGACTGGCTCGCCCATAAATCTGGCGGCCACTTTATTCGCGATGAAGTACACTCAGCTTCACCCGAACTTTTCCGTGCCTCCAATGCACTGATCAAAGATTTTAGCCTGTTAATTACGGAAGTGGTGAATGCCTGTGAAGATCAACAGATTTCTCCAGCCGAGTCGGTAGTTTTACGAGAAAAATGGAATTCACTAAGAAAACGAGCGGAGGGTTTTGTCCGGGCCTGTGAAAAAGGTACTTACGGATCTAAGTAAAAATAGTCTGTTGATTCACCTAAGAAAGGTTATTGTTTAACACGATGACCGCTCAACCCATCCATCTTTACGGAGACCCAGTGCTTCGTGCCCAAGGTGATGTCGTGCGCGAATTCGGTCCAGCGCTGCGTGCCATTGGCGACGGCATGCTCGCCTCGATGAGAGCCGCGCGCGGTATCGGTTTAGCCGCGCCCCAAGTTGGACTCTCGCTTCAGCTTTTTGTCATTGATGTTAAAGACAAAGAAAATCCGCTGATTTTAAACGGCAAAGTAGTTGATCCAGACGCCGTCATGCCGATGCTTTTTGCCAATGCTACGGTAACTATTCCAGCGGGCGAAAAAGAAATTTACACAGAAGGATGTCTATCTTTTCCCGGCATCACGGGCGATGTCGAGCGTGTTGAAAAAACGATCGTCCAATTTAGAGATGTATCCGGCGCACCTCACACCCTCGAGTGCGCAGGCATCTTAGCACGATGTGTTCAACACGAACACGACCACTGCCAAGGTGTTTTATTTATTGATCGAATGACTCGCGCGCACCAGCTACTCGTTTCATCTAAAATTAAGAAACTAAAAAAGAAGACTTTGTCTGAATTAAAAAAGACTAAAACGAAGTCTTAATTTATTTAGTCGGACGTGTGGCCGGTGTACCCACAGACTTTGTGGCTTCGCCTGGTTTAAGCTGTTCTTCTAATTTTACTGAAAGAAGACCAACATCAATCGCGTCAGAGCCACCGGCCTCACAGGAAATTTTAAAGTTTTTGTTCAAATTATTACCTTCTAGTGAAGTAATTTTCCAGGTAGCGATAGCACCGTCAAGGCCCGGAGCATCGCCACCCAAAATATCAACCAGCGATTGGCTGGCACCGACTCCGACCTTGCTGTCACTTAAACAAAGATGTCTTAAGAGTGCATTCCCAAGAAGTGAGTTGGCACGAGCATATGATACAACTCGATCACCTGAAGATGAAAGACGTGGTAAAAAACTTTTTTCGTCATGCAGGTTTACAATAGCGTTATAAACTTTGGCCAGTGACTCGGAGGAATTGAAAGTGGTTAAATACATTTCTGAGCCAATCAAACGCATGGTATAAGCATCGGCCATTCTTACCATTAAAAGAGTGAGACTATTGTCTTGGGTGAGGCCGTAGACCTCAATCCAGACCACCGTAGTATTACGCGGAGATGACACCTTCCAATCTTTACTTAATTGCGGAGCAGTAGCGCCTGAACCCACTTTATAAGTATAACCGCCTTCAGGTACCGCGGCCAAACCATTGGCGTCAGCCTTGGTCCAAGCAGCTCGCAGGGATTCGGTAACCGCGGGTGTTTTTAAAATTTTGCCGTCATTAAGAACCGTCATTGATCCCACAATATGATGAGTTTTATAACCACCATCGCGGGCAATTTTTTGCAGTCGAACAGAAGCTAAGTTCAAACAATAACCCACCTTGGCCTGTGCTAAATTCTCAGTTAAATCTACAGTTTTGGTTAAATCCGTATAACGCGATGTGGCTAAGCGACGTAACCGATCCAAAGTTGCTGTAGCCGACGTGACCTGAGTTTTTCCTTCATCAATAATTTTTTGGGCGCGAGCTTTAGCCTGTTCGGGAGTTTCCTGAAATGCCCCCGTCGTCGTGATGCGTGGAGCATTTAAAATACTATTACCCTGTTGAAGGCGCTGCTGACCCTTCTCTAATTGTTGTAAGGCTTTACCCCACTCGATAACCTCTCCCTGATTGGCTTTGAGGTACTGTGGTACCTCGGGATCGGAAATGGACTTAACCGGTGCTGGCGCAGTCTCGGCAGCAGCAAGAAGAGCAAAACTAGCAAGGAGTGCGTACATTTTTAGGACTCGTCGAACTTACGATTAAAAAGTGTTTCCATTTCCTCGAGAAATTGCGCGGCCTCTTTGCCTTTAACGGAAAATTTTAAGCGAGATCCTTGGCCAGCGGCTAACATCATCAGTCCCATAATGCTTTTGCCGTTAACGACTTCATCATCTTTCGAAACTGTTATCTCGAGGTCTGCATAACGATTGGCCAGACGCACAATCTGCGCAGACGGACGCGTATGAATGCCCATTTTGTTTTGGACGGTGAATTCGCGGGCAATAACCTCAGGGTTTTCTTCCATGGAATAGGGCGAGGGGGCGGGGAAAAGTATAAAGGAAGGGGCATCGGGAAGGCTAAAGGGTCAAGTCTAAACCCCTACCCTGCGGGTTCGCTTGACCTTCCCGCCCAGAGTCCTCCAATCATACACCTAAATCTGCACTCCCGTGGCCAAGCCTGCTGTCATCACCCATCCTGAATCTCTGAAAAACCCTGCAGGGCCATCGGACTATTCTAAACACCCGGTCAATAGCTCTCTTACTAAAGAGGCTAAAATTGCACTCTACACCAAAATGGCACGCATCCGCCATTTTGAACAGCGTTGCATTCGCGTCTACCAACAAGGAAAAATTGGTGGCTTCCTTCACCTCTACGTTGGCCAAGAAGCCGTCGCCGCTGGAACGATTTCACTCTTAGGCAAACACGACCATATCATCACTGGCTATCGCGATCACGGTCACGGTCTGATGGTCGGCATGGGCATGAAAGAATGTATGGCGGAGTTGACTGGAAAAGTCACCGGATGCTCAAAAGGTAAAGGTGGCTCGATGCACTACTTCGCTCCTGATAAAAATTATTGGGGCGGTCACGGAATCGTCGGCGGACAAGCTCCCCTCGGAACGGGACTCGCTTACGCCGTAAAATATCGTGGCGAAAAAGGTTCATGCCTCACCTACATGGGTGACGGTGCCGTCAATCAAGGCGCTGTGCACGAAGCTTATAACTTAGCCGCTCTCTGGGATTTACCCGTAATTTTCGTCGTCGAAAATAATGGCTACTCGATGGGTACATCCCAAGAACGCTCCACCGCTCACCCAGGCTGCCTAGCTAAACGCGCCGAAGGTTACAACATGGCCTGGGATGTGATTAACGGTCACGATGTTTATGAAGTGCGTGCTAAGACCGCGGCTGCTTTAAAACGCGCTCACGAAGAATCCAAGCCCACCGTTTTAGAAATTTTCACTTATCGCTATTTCGGTCACTCCATGGCCGACCCTGATAAAACTTATCGCGATAAAGAAGAAATCAAAGATTACCGTGATAAAAAAGATCCCGTACTGCTCTTCGAAAAAGAATTACTCGCGGAAAAAGTTCTGACTCCTGAACTCGTCGAATCCATCAATGCGGCCGCAATGGAAGAAGCCGATGCCGCTGCAGTCTTCGCGGATGAATCACCCGAGCCGACCCTGGCCGACATCACTAAACACATTTACTGGGAAGAAGATAATCGCGGTAAAAAATCCACCAGCAGCGGAACTATCATTTTCGAATAATTTATTTCATGGCTATTATTTCCTACAGAGAAGCACTCCGAGCCGCAATGCGCGAAGAATTAAAGCGCGATGAAAACGTTGTCATCATGGGCGAAGAAGTCGCTCAATTTAACGGAGCTTATAAAATTACCGAAGGCTTACTCAAAGAGTTTGGACCTAAGCGCGTCGTCGACACCCCGATTTCTGAAGCAGGTTTTATTGGTCTAGGTATCGGTGCTTCCATGTTGGGCATTCGTCCCGTCATGGAATTAATGTTCTGGTCTTTCTCTTACGTCGCCTTCGACCAAATTGTAAATAACGCCGGCAACATTCGTTACATGTCGGGCGGATTAATTAATTGCCCAATCGTAATCCGTGGACCCGCTAACGGCGGAACCAACGTCGGCGCCACGCACTCACACACTCCTGAAGCCATTCTCGCTTCCCACCCTGGAATCAAAGTAGTTTGCCCTGCCACTCCTTACGACGCCAAAGGATTATTAAAAGCGGCTATCCGCGATAACGATCCGGTGTACGTGATGGAGAATACTATTCTTTATAACGATAAGGGCGAAGTGCCCGACGAAGATTATATCGTTCCCATCGGCGTTGCTGATATCAAACGCGAAGGAACCGATCTCACCATCGTTGCCCACGGCCGCGCGGTCATCACTTCACTCAAAGCCGCTGAGATTCTTGAGAAAGAACACGGTGTCAGCGTTGAGGTTGTTGACCTTCGCTCCATTCGTCCACTCGACGAAGAAACGATTTTAGCCTCTGTGAGAAAAACTCACCGCGCCCTACTCGTTGAAGAAAATAAACCCTTCTGCGGAGTGGATGCCCAAGTCGCCTATTTAATTCAAGCACGCGCGTTCGATGAATTAGATGCGCCCATCGGTCGCGTTTCTTCCATCGATGCTCCCCAAATTTATTCCAAGAAATTAGAGGACCTACAACTACCCTATCCTGCTCGCGTGGTCGAAGCAGCCCTCAAAGTTCTCGCCTAATTTTATAACACACTTTCACCATGGCTGAAATTATTGATATGCCCAAACTTTCCGACACGATGTCGGTGGGTACACTTGTTAAATGGAATATTAAAGAAGGCCAAGTCGTGGCCTTCGGAGATATCCTCGCGGAAATCGAAACCGATAAAGCTACCATGGAACTTTCCTGCACTGTTCCAGGAACCATCTTAAAAATTTACGCCCCCGCAGGCTCTCAACTTCCCGTGGGCGATCCTATTTGTGCGATTGGTAAAAAAGATGAAAAGGCACCCGATCCAAAAGCAAAAGCTGCGCCTGCAAAATCAGCTCCAGCAATCCCTGAGTCTACCGGTATTCCTTGCATTCCTGAAGCACCAAAATCTTCTAACTCTCCTGCCCCCGCTCAAACCGATGGCAGTCGCACCAAAATTTCTCCGTACGCCAAACGTATGGCAGAAAAAGCAGCGATCAATGCTGCATCACTTTCTGGAACTGGTCCAGGTGGTCGCATTGTAGCACGTGATGTTGCAGCCGCAGGCTCAGCTCCCGTTGCACCCGCCGCACCTAGCGGTCCTGTTAATGTTGCCGTAACGCCTCCTGCGGACGGTAAAGGAATTCAAGCCGATGCCGATCAACCTGTCAGCGGAATGCGCGCCACGATTGCTCGTCGCTTGGTAGAATCTAAAAATACCGTTCCACACTTCTACCTCGAAGTTGAAGTGGACGCTGCTCCGCTCTTAGCGATGCGCGAAACTTTAAATAAACGTCTCGCCGAAGCCGGTGGTGAATCCGCCCTCAAACTTTCAGTGAATGATTTCATCTTAAAAGCATCGGCGGAAGCACTGCGTAAAATTCCTGCCGTTAACGCCTCATGGGCTGGTACGAGCATTCGTCAGCACTCCGCAGTTCACTTGGCCTTTGGGGTCGCTCTCGAAGACGGCTTAGTCACTCCTGTTATTCGCGATGCACACTCGAAGTCGCTTAAGGAAATTGCTCTCGATGCAAAAGCACTGATCAGCAAAGCACGTGCGAAGAAGCTTTCGCCTGCAGAAATGTCTGGCTCCACCTTCACCGTAACTAATCTCGGTATGTACGGCGTCACCGGTTTCTTTGGTATCATTAATACACCGAACGCTGCTATTTTATCTGTCGGTGCTACTATCAAGAAGCCTGTAGTTGATGCTTCGGATCGTATCGTGATGGGTCAGCGTATGATCATTGGCCTATCGGGTGATCACCGCGTGGTCGACGGTGCTAATGGCGCGCAATTCCTCCAAGCTCTAAAACAAGTCCTCGAAGCCCCTACTTCGATCTTAATCTAGTTTTAGTTTAACTTCACCTAAGCCCAGAGTGCTCAAGCATTCTGGGCTTATTTTTTTAGAAAAGTTTTACGGACGATAAACCGCCGTCGACGTGGATAATTTGCCCAGTCATAAAACGCGCAGCATCGGAAAGTAAAAACTCGGTGAGTTCAGCAAACTCATCCGGTGAACCAATCCGTTGTAAGGGATGGCGCTTAGCTGAAGCCTCTTTCTTTAAATCGGAATTAAGTAATCCGGCAGCTAAAGGTGTATCGGTGAGAGATGGTGCAATCGCATTTACTCTAATGACCGGTGCCCATTCCGCGGCTAAGCTTCGCGTTAATCCTTCTACCGCCCCTTTAGCGGAAGCAATACTGGCGTGCATCGGCATTCCTTGTGAGACGGCTACCGTTGAAAATAAAACAACGGAGGCATTTCCCGAAGCTTTGAGAGCTGGAAGAGCTGACTGCAGCGCAGCGACCGCCCCTAATAAATTTACCTGAAAATCTTTTTGGAAATCTTCCGCCGTTAATCGATGAAAAGGTTTCAACTGAATGGTTCCCGGAAAATAAATTAGCCCATCGAGTTTTTCGGGCCAAACGAGCGAAGACGGAGATAACGCATCAAATAATTGCGGCTGAATATCTAGCTCAGCTAATTTTTCGCTCGATCGACAAGCTACATGCAGGGCATGACCTTGAGACTTAAGTCTCTTGAGTGTTTCCCAGCCTATTCCTGATGTACCACCAATGATTGCGATATGCTTAGACATTGGCACAAGATTGCTGACCTTTGCAGCAGGTCAAACGACAGCGGTTATTTCTAAGAAAATTATTTGCCTGGATTAGGTTTACGCGGCTCTTTCTTGTCTTGATTCGCTGCCAACTCAGCCTCTGAAAATTTTGTGGTAACGCCACTTAAGGGGACCTCGGCTTTTGCCGTCCAAAGAATGGCGTTCAGAACTAGCATGCGCTGATTATCATCCGCCCAACCCGAGTGATAATGACCACCCGTAAAACCAAATCCGCGACCACCATCGTTACGGCTGACAGCCCAGGCAAGGATTTGGGGTTTCTTTTCTTCTAACACCTCCCTGCGGACATCAGGATTACCCACGTAATCTCCATCCTTAGCGCTAATCACTTCAGGCGGAACAGGGGAAGTAAGAATAGGCGTAACACCTTCCATCTTATCTTTAAAACGCATATGAAAATACCACTCGTCTCTGGAGCTAAACGCTTTCACTCCGCGACTAATGGGGTGATCGGGTAATGATTTAAAATCTGCTGTCCAATGTGGATTCACAGAATAGTAGGGCTCAAAATATCCACCCAGCCACTCCTTGAATTCTTTTGCTCCTTTACCGACCGAAAATCGTCCCGCAGGCGGCGGACTCACGGGTTTACCATCCACACTCAACCAACCCGCGCGTTCGTAAGCAGGCTGGACCGCATAGTGAAGACAAACAAATCCACAACCGGCTGACATCTTCTTGGCTAGTTGATCGAGATAAGGGAGCGCTGGATGTTTTTTGCCGCCATCAGAATAAATCAAAATCGTGTCCGCCGCAGCGATTTGTTCATCGGACGGCCATTCACCGTTTAACGAAAAACTAATATTCACTAAATCGGGTACGGCCTGCTTTAAACCAGCAGCAAGGAGTTTCACCCCTGCATTGTGTTCATGTTCGCCAGGACCATGGCTAGGCGATCCCGCAATCAGTAAAACATTCTTTTTATCAGCGGCATGAATCACGACCGCATAAAAAATAAACAGGAAGTAAGATAATTTTTTCACACTAAAATGGGTATTTTTTGAAAAAGTATTTTAGGTTTTTTAAACCCTTAACTGCAATGTCATTTTTTTGGGGAACAATCGTTCGCCAAATCGCTGCCGCGCGTGCAATCACTTTAACATCAGGCGTAAAGGATTCAATCACCACATCTCCACGATAGCCCACTTTTTTAAGTGCAGCGACGATGGGCTTCCAATCCAAGGAGTCCTCCCCAGGGATACCTCGATCGGTACCACAGGCGTGAAAATGCCCTAAGTGCTTACCGGCCTTAAGAATAGCAGCGGCCTGATTTTTTTCCTCAATATTCATATGAAATGTATCGAGGTGTAATTTTACATACTTCGAGCCGATGGCCTTAACTAATTTTAAACCTTGGTCGACGGTATTCAGAAAATCTGTTTCAAATCGATTAAGCGGCTCAATGCATAATTCAATTTTTCGTCGTTCGGCGTAGGTTGCTAATTTTTTGAGATTTTTGACCACACACTTAAAATGTTGAGCTTTGGTTTTTTCATCATGTGCACCCGTTAGTCCGACCACAGAATAAATGGGCCCAATCACTCGCGGAGAATTTAAAGCCACCGCTTGGTCAATCAGTGCCATTAAATAAACCATCGCGGTTTTTTGGTCTTTAACACTACCACGAAAATCTCGGCCTGGACCCATCGCAGCACAAACCGCTCCAATTTG
>Ga0214919_10011711_pt1 | contig 10908 bp, 11 predicted proteins | sample LL1503_MetaG_FD_177994 | JGI IMG/M metagenome (GOLD analysis project Ga0214919, IMG submission 177994) | Freshwater microbial communities from Lake Lanier, Atlanta, Georgia, United States - LL-1503 | ecosystem: Environmental > Aquatic > Freshwater > Lake | place: USA: Georgia | collected...
ATATATTTCCACGATTTTTATTAAATAACAATTTAATTCCTTCTACTATAACTATTAATAATTCAACATTAAATCCTTTTGATGCTGTTCCTGTTGGAAGTGAAGTTGGATTTGAATTTTCATTTGACCAAAATATAGGGGTCATTAATCCATTTTTAATAGCACTTAGTTCATTTTCTTCTTTAAATCTTGCTAATCCTGATTATGTAGATGTTCCTAACACTGCTCAAAGAACTTTAAGATTTAGATTTAGATCTGGTACCGGTGGTACTATTTTATATCAAAGAGATTATAATGTAAATGCTTTACTTGAACCTTATATTACATCTGTGTTTCTATCAGATTTAAGTTTAGATTTATTACTTGGACAACCCTATACATTAACAATTCAAGATGTTACATCTGGTGGAAACTCTTTAGGATATACTTGGTTTCATGGTATTGATGTATCAATACCAGTACCACCTTATAATTCATTTAATACAAATATATATCCTTTATTATATTTGTCACAAGTATTTTATTATGTAACAATTTCACCACCAATGCCTTTATCTGGATTTTTAAATAACGGATTTGATTTAATTTCTTTCAATAGTTTAATTAGGGAAAATTATAGACCTTTAAATTATAGAGGATTACCTTATACTGAAGTTAAATATTATGAAATGAGATTAAAACATTTAACAATGCCAAATAAACCATTAAAAGTATGCTATGGAGGCAATTTAGATAATTATCCATTTTTTTATGTTGAAATATTTAATGAAGGTGATAGAACTACTTCTAGTCTTATGTTTTCTAATAATACAAATCAAAATGTTATTTTTAAAGTTTATATAGATAAAATATATTACGATCAACCCACTTCTTTTTATGTTCTTAAAACATACGATAATAGTGAACAAAGACAAATATTTGCATATAGACCTGATAAAGATACTAGAATAAGAATATTAATGCCAGATGGTCAAACTGTAGTTCAATATAAAGAAGATGATAAATTAAGTCCATTTTATCCAAATCCTTTATTACAAACTAATATTTTGTTAAGTTTAAGACCTGTAAATAATTTTAATGCTATGATAAGTAATAATTTTTTAGAAATTGAATAGATTTAAAAAAATCATATATTTTTTAATATTTACTTATTAAAAAATATAATAAATGGCAAGAAAATCATATAAAAATAGCAAAAGAAGCAAAAGGAGCAAAAGAAGAAGCATTAAAAGAAGTATTAAGAAGAGAAGTAAAATAAGTTCCTTAAAAGATTTTTGTAGAGGTAAATTAAGTAATAAAATTAAAATAAATATGAAAGAATATAAAAAAGGAAATAAAAGAATAAAATCACATATTCAAGCAATTGCAATTTCTTATAGTCAAGTTAAAAAGAAATATCCAAAATGTTCTAGAAGTTTGAGAAGAAAAAGTAAAAAGTAAATTTTTATGTATTTATATAATAAAATATTTATACAAATACATAAAAATGGGAAATAGACAATCATCACAATCATCAAAAACTAGTGTTACAGATATTGTTAATAAAAATATGTTAAATTCATTTACACGTAATTTAAATGAACAATCTTCAAATTGTAGTGGAACACAATATGCTGAATTTTTATCTGGTCCACAGTCTGAAATTATTGGTTGTGATTTAAATATAAATCAAAAAATGGCATTAGATTGTAAAGCTCAAGCTTATTTTGCTTCACAAAATGAAAATTCATTAAAAGGTGAAATTAAAAACTCTTTAGACCAAAGTTTTAAATCTGATCAAAAACAAGAAAATCCCAGTTTTACACTCGTTCCTTACAGTGAACAAAATTCTTCAGATAGAGTAAATGTTTCAAATTATATTAAAAATATAGTTGAAAGAAATCTTACAACTGAAAATTTAAATAAATGTTTAGCTATAGCTAAAGGTGCACAAGAAGGTAAAATAACAATATTAGGTAAATATACTTGCAGGGAAGGTCAAGGTATAGATTTAACACAAGATATGTTAATACAACAATACGCACAATGTGGTTCAGATATTATTAATAAAACTCTTACAGATGATAAATTTGTTAGCGATTTAAAAACTAAAGCAGAATCTTCTCAATCTAATTTAACAAGTGGTTATGGTGCTATTATTGCCTTAGTTATTATATTAGTTATTATTGGTGCTGCTGCGTATTTTATGTTTAAGAGAAGTCCTGCTGGTATGGCAGCAGATATTAGTAAAATGAACCTTCCACCTGAACAAACAAGCGATTTAATGAGTCAATTGATTTCAAAAGGTAGTGATGTTGACTCAAGAGGTTTATTTGGATTAAGAGGAGTAAAACCTAAATAATTTTATTCTTATTCTTTTTTTTTCTTTGCATCATCTTCTGATATAAATGTAAATTCATTTACATCAACATTTGGCCCTTTCATTTTCTTCTTTGGTGCAAATAAATTTCCATTATTTGGTGATACATTTTCTTCTGAAACATTATTACCCATATTATTTGAATTGTTCATATTACCCATATTGTTTGAAGTATTTGAAGTATTTGAAGTATTTGAAGTATTATTTGAAGTATTTTTTGAAGTATTTTTTCCAAATCCAAAATTACTAAAATTAGAAACATTATTCATCATACTTAAAAGATTTGCACCTGTTTTATTAAATATCATTTTAGAAACTATAAATACAACTGCATTTATTACAACCATACTCAATAAACGTGCTTCTACTGGCCAACTACTTTCTGTTTCAATATATGTCTTTTCACCTAATTCTATTAATAATCTTTCATATGAATTCATTGATAATAATTGTTGCTCTGTAAAACCTTTCATATCAAATTTTAACCATGTGCTAAATGCAAATTCAACTGCTAAAAATCCTCCTATCAAATATTTTTTATAATTTTCTACTGTAGAATCTAATGATAATCTTCTAACTGTATCATCGTATGATTTTTGCAAAGTTGCTAAATCAGTATATTCTGAAAATTCTGGTATATTTGCACCTTTATATGATCTTTTTAATATATCAAAACGAAATAATAATTCTCTCTTTTTATTCATTTCATCTTCATCTGGTCTTGATACTTTAGAATAATTTAATGGATTTGCTTTAAAATTAACATTTCCCTTATCTATTTCTGATAATTTTGGTGGCATATTTTTATTTGATTGATTGTCTTGTCTAGGAGAATTTAAATCTCTATTTTTATCTCTTGATTCTCTTTCTCTTTCTCTTGAATCACTTCTATTTTTTTCATATTTGTCACCTTTTCCATTTAATACATTAAATACTTTATCTTCGCTATATTTATCATCTGTAGCATAATCGTATTTTTTATATTTATCATCTCTATCATACTTATCATTTCTATCATATTTGTCATCTCTATCATACTTATAATACTTATCATCTCTATCATATTTATCATATTTATCGTATTTATCGTATTTATCGTATTTATCGTATTTATCGTATTTATCGTCTCTATCATACTTGTCATCTCTATCATACTTGTCATCTCTATCATATTTATCGTATTTATCATATTTATCATACTTGTCATTACTATCATATTTATCATCGTAGTCATCATAATCATTTGATTTATATCTATCATATTTATATTTATCATATTTCTTATGTTTTTTATCATCTCTGTCATATTTATCAGTCTTTTCATCTTTTGAATATTCATCATTATCACCACTGTAAGAATCATTATTATCAAATTTGTATTTATCATATTTACTATTTTTAGAATAATCATAATCAAATCGTTCTTTATTTTCAGATGATGATAATTTTAATTCATTTATAACATCATTATAAATAATAGATTCAGTATCTTGATCTTTATTAAGGGATTCATCAACAACTGGAGGAACATAATCTTTATTACGTAATTCAGGTTTTATTTTATCTTTATTTTCAAGTAATTCTAAATATAAAACAGGCATAGGTGGAAAATTAGGAAAAACATCCTTACTTTTTGTCCTTAATGGAACTTTTACAATTTTAATTTTATTATCTTTCTTCATTTAAAAACTAAAAAAGTATTTATATATGTATTTTTTATTTAAACAAAAATTTACCTTAAATAAAAAATAGTATTTATAAAAAAATAAATATTACATATATAAAAACACAAATCAAAGAAATGAATTACGTAGATGTAAAATCAATAAATAAAACATCTTATTTATATCCTCCTCCAAATAATAGTATATTATATAATTATTACAATAAAAATAAAGAAAGTTCATTAGAATCTCATAAATATAAATTTGTAAAATATAATAACAATGAAAATATTAACATTAAAAATGAAAATAAATATGCATATTCTTTAATATGGAAAGGAATTCATTATATAAGTAATTTTTTAAATTCTATACCAGGTGAAGAAGTACAAACTGAAAAATCATATATCAATTTTATTAAATGTATCAGTGAATTATTACCAAATGAAGAATACAGTAGACATATGAAAGAATTTATAAATAAATATCCATTAGATAATTTAAAATTGATAACAGATAAATTTAAATGGTCTTATAAATTACATTCATATATTAATTTTATGAAATTTGTTAAAAATTTAAAATATTATATATTAAATTACAGTAAAAAAGAAGTTGAATTAATTTTAAATAATTATTGTGTCAGTTTAGAATTAAATAAACAACAAGTTCAAACATGTAGTGGTTATATAAATAATAAAATAAAAATGATAATGAATGAAAATATTGGTTCAAATGAAAGTTCTAATATGTATGAAGATTATATATTTGTTGAAAATATTTCATATCAAGAAGCATTAAATAGATATAGTATAACAGATACTAATATTATAACAAAAAATGATTGGGGACCAGCTGTTTGGATGATGATTCATTTTTTTGCAGCAAATATAAAACAAGATAAAATAAAATATTATATTGAATTTATTAAAACATTAACATATATTATTCCTTGTGAAGAATGTAGAAAACATTTAAGAAACAATTTAAAAAATGTTCCTTTAAATATAAATTATAATAGTAATAATCATTCTATATTTGAATGGAGTTGTAATTTACATAATACTGTTAATTATCAATTAAAAAAAACTGTTTATCCATATTGTAAATCATTATTTTATAAATATTTGGATAATTATAATTCTGTTTATGAATATGTTTAGTTAAATTAATGTAAAATATTTTTTATTTAAAAAAAATAAAAAATATATAGTTTAAATAAAGTTATAAAATTTATCTCTAATTGTTGTCATATTAGTTTAAGGATGAACAACTTCTTCAGATACAGATGAAACATCAGTAATAAAATGTTGTTGGATATGTTGTTGAAGACCAGGATAAGTCAATGGTGTTTCACTACTAGTATCAACCTTTAACAAAGATGCTAACTTTTCATCACATAAAATTTGACGTCTATCTTCAGGATTTTGAAGAGAATTGCTCTTAATATAACTACATAAGAACTTAGTTACATCAACACGAGAATATAATAATGAATGGTCCCAATTAGTAAATAATGCCATTTCACTTGAAATCTTAACAGGCTTCATGAAACCTGATGAAGTATTCTTATTACGAGTAGTCTTAGTCTTTGACTTTAATACACGATTCAAATCACCAGCAAGAGTCTTCAAGTGCTTATTAACAACCTTTAAAAACTTAACACCCTTATTCTTCTGTTGATCAGTTCTTAAACGTTGAATTTCGGATTCGACTTGTTGTTTCAAGTGTTCAACATCGGCCTTTAAAGTTTCTTGATTTACCATCTTACGGACACGTTTTTCAGGAACTTCTGAAGTTTCAGCTGACGTTACAGGTGAAACACCTGATGTTTCACTAGAAGTTTCAGTTTCTAAACTGTTAGTCTTCTTCTTAGAAGCTCTTTTCTTTGGCTTTTCAGAACTTGATTCTCTAACTTCTTCAGTACTTGAAGTAGTTTCAGTTGATTCAACTACTGGAGAACTTTCAGTTTGTGACTTCTTCTTAGAAGCTTTCTTTGGCTTTTCAGCAACAGGTACTGATGCTGTTTCTTGTTGTTCAGAGACAACAGAACTAGAAGCAGCAGAAGGTTGTTCACTCTTCTTACTCTTCTTTGGCTTTTCAGAAACAGGTGCAGGTGAAGTAGAAGAAACAACAGGTACAGAAGGTGTAGAAGTAGTAGCAGGTTGTTCGCTCTTCTTACTCTTCTTTGGCTTTTCAGAAGCAACAACAGGAGCAGCAACAGGAGTTGCAACAGGAGTAGAAGTTTGTTCAGTAGATTTCTTAGGAGCCATTTTTCTTGTTAGTTTAGAGTTATATATGTTATTTGTTATATACATTTAGTCTTTAAACCTTTTTTATTTAAAATAAACTTATTACAGTCTAAATAAAAAAATATATTTTTATATATTAATTTATTATATAAAAATATAAAAAAAGGTTTAAAGTAAATAAGAAATGTTTTATTAAAAAAAAAATATTGATAGATAATAAAAATGGGATATCTTTTTAATAAATTTATTTCTTCAAATAATAATTCTGACACAACTTATGAATACTTTAAAACTAATAATTATGTTAAAAGCAATAATATGTTTTTTAAAGATCTTTATTCTTCATATACTGAAATGATATCTGATATAATTATATATGTTATTTTAGTTTGTAATATATTAACTATTTTATTTTTTACAATAATAAAAGATATCGAAGGTGAAATTGTGAAACAACAAATAAATAATTTATTAGATGATATATTTAGTACCATTAAAATCAATAATAATGCTAATACTGATAAATTTAATAATTTATTTATATCAAATACAAATAATTTAAAAGTAGAAATAACAAAAAAAATAGAAAATATAACTTCAGATAAAGAAACTGAAAAAAAGATAAAAGAAAATAACGAAATGATATTTAAAAAATCTATGACTTTTTTAGGTGTAATAAATATAGTATGTTTAGTAATATTAATTTTATTATGGAAATATAAAAAATTTGACTTTATGTATTATATAAAAAAGAACTTTATATTAGGTTTATTTGTAATAATGACAGAATTAATATTTTTATATATTATATCAAAAAATTATATTTACATTGATAAAAAATATGTAATAATGGAAACAATAAAAAAAATATCAAAACAATAAAAAATTTTATTTTGTAAAAATTAAATTTATATTTTACAAAATAATGAAAACATTGTATAATAATAAAAATTATATTTTTTCTATTTCAATAAAAGTATTATACTTATTTGTATTTTTATCTTGTTTTTTCTATATTATAGTTCAAAAACAAGTTACTGAACATTTATCTGATAATTTATCAGATATATTATCTGATAGCTATAAAAATAATCAAACCGATAGTAAAATGAAACTATTGTCGGTCGAAAATAATATTTTATTAAATTATTATAATTATAGTTTAAATGATAAAACTGAACATGAATATAAAACTATAAAATATAATAAATTATTATACATTTTAAATATATATTTTATAGTATTTTTTTTAATTGTGTCAATAATAATTTATTATGTATCAAAATTTGTATTTGATAAAGATATACCAATTGGACAAATAATAATATTTAATCTTGTTCTTTACATATTAGTTGGAATAATAGAATATACATTTTTTACACAAATTGCTTCAAAATATATACCTGTAACTAATGGAGAAATATTAAATGTTATTAAAGATTATTTTTTAAAATAAAAGTATTTAAATTGTTATAAGATATATTTTTAAATAATTCTGTTCCATTTTTTTCATCAAATTCTCTTAACTCCATTATCATATCTAATATAAAGTTTTGATGTTCTAAAATAGATAGATTATTATAATTTTTATTGTTTGGAATATTTATATTTTTTTTAGAATTTTTTTTAGAATTTATATCTATATCTCTTCCCATCTGTACAGTTTCTTTTTTATTATCATGTAAGGATCTTAATAAAATATCTACTTTACTATATTTAACAAAAGAATCTTTTTTTAATAGACTATTCATTTTTATAATTTTTATTTATTTTTTATATTTTATATTTTTTATTCTTTAAGAATAAATATAAGAGATTATTTTTATAATTATATTTTTTTAAATTATAAAAATTAATAACATAAAAAACAAAATTCTGAAAATTTTTCAAAGTTTATATTATTATTAAAATACTTTGTAGATAAAATATAATAAGCACTTTGTAACAATTCATAGTTAGAATTTAACCATGAAATATATTCTTTTCTATTTAATTCTTTTTTTTGATTATTAAGTATATTTGTAAATAATAAATGTTTATTATTTATACTACTATTAATCTCTTTAGAAAAAAGTTCATCATCTACATTTAATATTTCATTTGTTATATCAGTTTCAATTAACTTTATATTATCATTTGATAAATATAAATTATTGTCTTCAAATGAAATCATATTTTCAATATTTTCCTTATAAATACAATTTATATCTTCTGATTCATTTTGATATTCTAATTTGCTTTCAACTGTATTATTCATTTTTAATAAAAAATATAAAATAAATTATTTATAAATTTAATAAAAATATTATTTAATAATAATATTATTTAAATAACATTAAATATATATCTTTTATTAAATTAAAAAATATGTTAAATTTAATATTTTGTGTTGATGATTCTGGTTTATTTGGAAGAAAAAATAATTTACCATGGAATTTTAAAGAAGATTTAAAATATTTTAGAGATATAACTACCAATTTTAATAAAGTTACTAATGATAATAATGTAATTGTTATGGGTTATAATACATGGATTTCCTTAAATAAAAAATTACCAAATCGTATCAATGTTGTAATTTCTAATAGATACAAAGAAAATAAAGAAAACAATCCTGATTATATTTATAATAATTTTGATAATTTTATCATTGATTGTAAAAAAGATAAATTATTTTATAATAAAAACATATTTATCATAGGTGGAAAAAAATTATTATCTTATGTTATAGGAAAATATAATAAATTTATTAAACATATTTTTATGAATATTATTGATCATTCTTTTCCTCAATTTTTAGATGATGTAATTTTTAAAATATATTCTTTCAGTGATTTTAATATTGTTAAATTATCAAGTAATATGATTTATTGTTTAAATAATAATGATAATAAATATTATTATATTAAATTTAACCAAATGATAAATAAAAATTTTAATATAAATGAAGTTATAAAATTTATAGATAATGATTATACTAAAAAGAACAATGATAACTATGGAACTATTAATCATAACGATCATAATGAATATACAATTTTAGAAGATGTTCAAGATGTTCCTTTAAGATATTGCAATGAATGTGATTCTATTATAAAACAACCTGTTTCATGCAGTCAAAAATATATTATAATATGTAACAATTGTATAAAAACTAAATGTAAATGTTTATTTTGTTAATTTTTTTATTATAAAATAAAAGTATTTTAAAATTACACAATTTTAAAATAAAATGATCAAAACTAATACTAATAAAATTTATTTTAGTAATTTTTGGGATATTAATAAAAATATTTCTAAATTTAATTTCTGGAAACATTTTTTTAACAAATTAAACTATGAGTTTACTGATAATCTTGAACATTCAACCATAGTTTTATATTCTGTATTTAATATTAATAAACCAATTAATATATATAAAAATAAAATAAATATATTTATAACATTTGAACCTTTACATATTGACTCTGAATTTTTTAATATAAATTTATCATTTATTATAAATGAAAAAAATAAAAATAAAAAAAACAATATATTATGTCCTCCTCAAATGCTTTTGTCAATTTATAATAGTGAAATTCCAAGAAGTAATTTTTTAAAAAATAGACCTTATAAAAAAAATATTCCTAAAAAATTTTGTTGTTTTATAACTAGAGTTGAAAAACCTGAAAGAATAAACTTTTTTAATGAATTATCAAAATATAAAAAAATAGACTCATTTGGAGAATGTCTAAATAATACTGGAATATATGCATCTCATGATAGATATGAATTTGAAAAATTAGTTTCAGAATATAAATTTATAATTACATTTGAAAACTCACAAAAAGATATGTACATAACTGAAAAAATATTACATGGTTATTATTCTCTTTCTATCCCTATATATTGGGGTGCAAAAAATATACATACTTTTTTTAATCCTAATAGTTTTATTTATATTGATGAATATAATGACCTTAATATTAAAAATGCTATTCAAAAAATTAAAGATATTGATAATAATGATGAACTTTATTTAAATGTTGTAAATCAATCTGTTTTTAATATAGACATTGATACTTATTTTGACGATATTAAAAATAAAATTAATACAATTATTGATTCTGAACAATCTTCTTAGGTCTTCCTCTTTTTATTTCTGGTTGTGATATATATCTTAAAGGACTTGATTTATCACCTTTATCATTACTAACTTCTTTATATATTTCTGATCTATCTATATTTAACAATGTTATATTATTATCTTTATCTTCAGAATTTAGACCAATTTGGTCAGATTCTTCATTTTTATTATTATCAAAATTTAATTTACATACACCATTTTCACATATATCTAACATAGGCATACTTGATGTTAATGCTAACTTTGGTGTCATAGTTGGTGTATTCATTGCACTTGTAACATTTGAACGTAAATCATTTAATTCATCTTTTAATTCGTTATCTAAAGTTTCACTATTGATATCATCATCTTCAATTTCTACTATTTTTTGTTGGTTATTTAATTGTGCTTTTATATCTATATTTTCAAATACTTCATTTGGATGTAGAGGTTTTGGTTCCATAACTACTTTAAACATTGTTGTAAGTGGACCCAACATTGACAAAGTATTCATTAAAGGATTTGATACTG
>Ga0214919_10011712_pt1 | contig 10907 bp, 25 predicted proteins | sample LL1503_MetaG_FD_177994 | JGI IMG/M metagenome (GOLD analysis project Ga0214919, IMG submission 177994) | Freshwater microbial communities from Lake Lanier, Atlanta, Georgia, United States - LL-1503 | ecosystem: Environmental > Aquatic > Freshwater > Lake | place: USA: Georgia | collected...
GCGATAAGGTTTTTGATGTGGAGATATGGTGGTACAACGGTGGAGGGCCTGGATCCTACCATCTTGGCTGGGCTATTCCAGGAGGATGGACTGGCGCAGGATGTGACTACGCTGGAGATCCAAGGGTTTGGGGACAAAACTTTAGTTGTAATCTAAATACATTTTCTTCTGGATCTGGAGCAACACAAGAACAAACCAACGACTACAACAATGCACTTGCCGCAAAGAACGCAGCCCAAGATGTATACAATGATAAACTAAATGTTTATAACCAAGCAGTTTCAATATTAAACGGTTACAATCAAACTTTAACTAATAAAACAACTGAATATAACAATTCAGTTTTAAATGTTGAAACGGCATTGCAAAATAAAAATAATGCTATTGACGCATATGAGCAAGCAATTAATAATGTTAACAGTGCAATTGATAACGCATGGCGTTACTATGATGAACAATCACAAAGAGAACTTAATGCTGCTATTGCTCAAGCAGCAGCCAATGCTGCAGCCAACCAGCCTACACCAGAGCCCTCTCCAGAGCCTACAGTAGAGCCTACAGACCAGCCTACACCTGAGCCTACAGCTGAGGAACCACCTACACCAGAGCCAAGCCCTGAGCCTACAGCAGAAGAGCCTCCTACACCAGAGCCCTCTCCAGAGCCTACAGTGGAGCCTACAGACCAGCCTACACCTGAGCCTACAGCTGAGGAACCACCTACACCAGAGCCTACCGTAGATCCAATTGTTGACCCTACACCAGAACCATCTCCAGAACCTGGACCAGACCCAAAGCCAGAAGAGAATCCTTGGACTACACCAGATGTAGAAATTAAAGATGCAGTACTTGCAGCATTGGTTCCTGAAAAAGGAACTGGAACACAAGAAGACTTGTCTAATGTTATTGCTAACCTTACAAGCAAAGATAATAAATTAGTTAAACTTTCTGCAGAACAAATTACAGCAGTTAGCCAAACCCTTAGAGCATTGACTCAAGAAGCAAAGCAAGAAGTTGCAGGTAATCTTGGTATCAAGGCTTCAGAAGTTGCACAGATTGCTGAGCAGATGAAGTCTAACCCAGCACTTGCTTCAGCATTTGTTGAGTTTAATGACAGAGCAGATGCTGCAGGGAATACAGCAATGCCCTTCACATTAGCAGATGCAGTAACAGAAGTACAAACAGAAGCATTCTTAGCAGACCCACTCGGAGCAGTATTTGCGGTGGACCCAATAGAACTACTATCTAATTTCTCTGAATTAGGTATGGATATGACAGATGATCAGAGAGAAAAAGCGCAAGAAGTAGTTGTCCCAGTGATCATAGTATCACAAATTGCAGGGGCAATGATAAGGAGGAACAAATGAAAATAATCAAAAAAGCCATCAATCTTATAGGCAAAATGCTAAAAGGATTAATTAAATGGTTTAAAGATGCAGGAATGGAATTAATTGCACAAGCATTCACCCTCCTTGGCTTCTTTATTGCATGGCTAACTTTGACAGGATCAGCAAGAGATATTGTTGGTATTGCAGTCCTTGCAGTAACAATAATTTGGTTAATTACAATCCCATTAAGAAAGGATAAATAATGGCAAAAGCATACATAGAAAAACCAACACATGTAGGTGGGGGAGCAATAGCAAGTATTAATAATATTGTTATGCGTATAATTGCAGTATTTGCTGCTTCAGGACTATCAGTAATTGGAGCAGGAGCAGTTGTAGGAATTAGCACAGCTAAAGCAGTTATATTGGCTGGGACTCTTGGCGTTGCCACTGTAGTTGAAAAGCTTGCACGAGGATTCTTGGATGACGGCAAACTAACAGTAGCAGAAATCAACTCAGCATTTTTAGCGGTAGATAAAAAAGCTGCAAAGTAATGATATAATTGTATTATGAATAAATATCGCATTAAATTAGACGTAGAGGTTGAGGTAGAAGCCTTTAATGCAGAAGATGCAAGTGAATATATTCATGACATTTTTAATATAGACGATGAAATAAAAAAAGTTAATATAATTAAAATAACAAGCAAATAGTCGTTGACAAAACCGCAGTTCACCCTGTATAATAATATATAGGAAACTGCGGTTTCTGCTTTGGCCCATAGCTCAGCAGGCAGAGCGGGAAGCTGTTAACTTCTAGGTCCTAGGTTCGAACCCTAGTGGGCCAGCAATACTAGGCGGACTTACATGACACGGAGAAAAAGTGCTTAACCTTACACTTGATGGTGTAGAACTGTTCATAAAAAGATCCCAAACTAAAAATCAAGAATCATTTTGGAAAAATTATGATTTGATTATATGGAAAAAAGATAACGGCGGCTATACTGACATAACTGGCATGTATAGGAAAGATACTTGGGGTAAAGCAGAAAAAATTTCTGTCAACCATGAAGGAGTCTGGAAGTTGCCAAAAAAATATGTCAAATATTTTAAATGATCTAGGTATAGATGAATCAAATATAAATTGGTTTGATCTAGCTCTGTGCCTTGGAATGGATACAAATCTATTCTTTGACAAATACGAATCAGATATCTCTATTGCAAAAAATATAGATGAGGCATGCCTTAGCTGTCCAGTTAGAAAAATATGTTATGATATCGGTGTTGAAAATAAAGATTATGGTGTATGGGGCGGAGTTTATTTAAGCTCTGGAGAAATAGATAAAGTAAGAAATGCTCACAAAACAAAAGAAATTTGGAAAAAGTTTAAATGACTTTTATAGATAAAGATAAAGACCATTTTAAATATGGAATAAATCAATGGACGGGCGAACCAAACAAGCCAACATTTTACAATAAAGAAATGGCTTTAAAGATTAGAGAACTTAAGAAGCCCACCCCAGATTTAAAGATGGACATAGTCAAGTACCCAGACTTCCTAGCAATTAGACTTTATGAAGATAATTTTGGAAGATATGATGGATCATTAAAAATGAGAGTGATTGATTATGTAGAGATGGTAAAAAAAATATTAGAATCTTACGGAGTAAGAGTAGAGTTAGAAGGGAAACCTGGAAATGGAAAATAGTATGGATCAAATAATTCCTGCAAAAAAAGAAGGCGAAAGAACTCAAGATGAATATTTAGCTGAGCAAAAAGAACTTGCCCTAAAACAACTAAAGCCAGAACACCAATTGATACTAGATCGCTTTATTAAAGAAAATGGAAGTATTAATGCAAACTGGATGCTAACTACCCAGCGTGACGGAGAGCCTATTCCAAGATCAATTTATAATTACAGAACAGTTTTTGATGCCATAGCAGGCTATGATCAGTATCAAGATTGGGGTTTTGCAAAAGACCACCTCACAATAAAATTGTGGGGGCCAGGAGGTTTGATTGCAGAAAAGACTCTAAAGAGACCACAAGGTGGTGACTGCACATTTGTTAGATCTGACTACATAGAGGCAGAAAACATAATACTAAAAATAAAACAACATCTAGACGAAGAGACATACAAGTCCTTGGTAAAAGATTTTGCAGGACTATTTTCAAGAGACAGCATCAGGTTCGATGTTAGTCGTTTTTTTAAACAAACTGAATGTGAAGAGGTTTTTGAATGAGTGAAAAGATATTGTGCTATTGCTGTAATAAAACAAAAAATAGCTTATCTGCTAAAAAATCTACACTATTGAATATAAACCTTTTATTGTGTGAGACATGCATTGATAGTAAATTAGAGCCAAGATGGGTAGTAATTTTAGCTGGCAGACAGATGGGACATGAATTTGTTAAAGAGCATGTATCTAAAAAAAGATATCCTGGAGATGAAATTCTTGCATCTGAATTATTAATTTAAGATTGATTTTGCTGTATAATATAAGATATAATGAATATTTCCTATGCTCAAATAATAATTACATTAGTTGCCTCACTTGTGAGTGGAATGGGCACTGGCTTAATTGCTGGCCGAAGGTCTAAAAAAGCTGACAAAATAAGGGCGGAAGAAAAAGCAAAAGATGAGCTTAAGCTTGAATTAAAAGACCTTCAAATTAAATTATATAAACTTGAGCGTGATCTAAGTGAGTGGAAAGACAAATACTTTGAGGCACTTCAGGAATTGATACAGGTAAAAGCCGAACTTGAGCATACATTAATGGCATTAAACCATATAGAAATACATAATTTAGAAATTAATGATGAGCACTAGCACTACAAATATATAAATAGTATACTGGTAGTATGACTTGTATTGTTGCTATAGCTCAAAATGGTGTTGTGTATATGGGATCTGACCATGCCGCTTCAGATGATAAAACGGGATGGATCCTGTCAAGAAAAGAACCCAAAGTTTTTAAAAATGGTCAATATGGAATTGCGTTTACAGATTCATTTCGTATGGGACAAATTTTGCAATACATGTGGACTCCTCCAAAATATACACCGACTAAAACAAATTCTGGTTTAGATAAATTTATGCGAACTAAGTTTGTTGATTCTGTTAAGGCTGCATTTAAAGATCATGGCTATGGAAGTATTGGCTCTGCATCAGAAGAAGATACTGGTGGAATTTTTATAGTTGGAGTATGCGGTAGACTCTTTACCATAGATGAAGACTTTCATGTTGGAGAAAATATTGTAAACTATATGGCGGAAGGCAGCGGTGGCCAGATAGCTTTAGGCGCATTGCATGCAACAAAGAAACAGCAAAACCCTAAATTACGTTTAAAAGCAGCATTAGAAGCGGCAACCGAGTTCAATATGAGCGTAGCAGCCCCCTATACATATATCCAAGTTTAGTGTATAATTGATTTATGTTGGTACTTGTTTTTATTCTGTCAATCGCCCTAACAGCGTTTTTGATTAAATACTCTAAATCAATGTTGAAAAAATATGATTTTGGATTTTACTACATAGATAAAGTACAAGAGCAGATTGAGACTCAAAAGATGCAAGAGGCTATGGCACAAGATGGAGCTATAGACATCAACATGCTCAGACCAGAAGATTATAGTCACGCAATGGATCTAAGAGGTACGCCTACTCACATTTGTCCATGCGGATGTAATATATGGAATGTTAAAGTAATGTTTGAATCAAATGAAATCGCTACATATTTCTTAGATATGGAATGCGCTAATTGCGGAAGCGTTGCTACCGCTCCGACACCAGTAGATAAAGGGTTTATAAATTGAGAAAATCACAAAGATTAAGAGAGCTTGAGTTTGCAGTAATTAGAATGGAAATGACTATTCAACTACTTGAAATGACATTAAATAATCTATTAGAAATGCAAGGCATGTCTCATGCGCCTGAGCTAGACGGCGGAAAATGGTATAAAAACAAACCAGATAACTCTTGACATTCTGTTCTTATTTAGTAGAATATAGTTATGAATAAAAAACTAATAGCATTAATTACACTAATCACATTAATTGCGCCTATCAAGGCTATTGCTGCAGAGCCAGCACCAACAATTGCAATTCTAGATACAGCAATCGATACATCGCTCCCAGAGTTTAAGGATAAGATTGTACAAGAAGTTTGTCTTATTGATTGGACAACTTGCCCAAATGGTCTTTCATACATGGAGGGCCCAGGAGCAGCAACAATGCCTTCTAGTCTTATCAACCTAAATGGTTTTGATCATGGAACTCAAATTGCATCGATCTTTCTTAAGAATAACCCTAATGCAAAAATTGTTTTTATTAAAATTATTGGAAATACTCCAACTGGTGCACGACAAGTAGCACTTGAGTCAACTGTATTTAATGCTCTTAATTGGGTAAAGAAAAATGCATCTAAATATAATATTAAGGCTGTAAGTATGTCTCAAGGTCATCACAACCTAGGTGCTGCTGGTACAGATTACTGTCCAAATACACCAATTACAAAGCAGTCAGTAATAGATCTTGCATCTATGCAGATTCCAGTTTTCTTCCCATCAGGAAATGGTCGTGACTACAATAGAATTGATTGGCCAGCATGTATTGATGAATCAGTCTCCGTCGGGTACGTAGATCAGCAAGGCGAAATGTCTATCTCTAGTAATAATGATGCTACAAAACTTGATTTTTTTGATTACGGTTTTTGGCAAGCAACGGCTCCTGGAGGTGTTGTAAAAAATGTTGCTGGATCATCTGCTGCGGTTGCAGTCTCGGCAGCAAAGTACATTCAGCTACAGCAATCTAAACCAAACTTAAACATGAATCAACTAATTGATGTTTTAAAACAGACATCAGTAAACACAATTGGAAGACAGGGCCAGTTTAAAAAGCTTATTAGCATTAGTGCTGCGCTTTCTTACCAGTATGTTGCAGTCTTAACCCCTCAACAGATTGCAGATGCAAAGGCAAAAGCAGATGCAGCAGCAAAAGCGGCACTGCAACTAGAGATTAATAAGTTAATTGCAGATGCAGAATTGCAATATCAATTAGAAATTAAAGCTGCATCAGACAAGCTGTCAGCCTATAAAACAGCACAGTTAGCAAGATTAAATGGATAATCAATTAACAGTACTAGAGGAAATTATTAAACAAATTGGCGAGGAGTTGTATCAGAAATGGTACAACGCCCTTGCTATTGAAGATAGAACAGAAGAAGCTTCAAGAGCAATGTCTTCTAATGCTGGAGAAACCGCTGTTTGGGTTATTCAAACCTTTATGAATAAATTTAATGCAGCAGCGGAAGAGCTAAAGGGGCAGTAGGTTGATAGTTACAGATGAAAGCTTTGATAGAGTTTTAGATTCTCATAATTTAGTACTCATTGACTTTTGGGCACCTTGGTGCGGACCATGCAAAAAAGTATCTCCGATACTAGATGAGATATCAAATGAGCGTGGATTATGGGTCGGAAAGTTAAATGTTGATGAGAATCCAATTAAATCAACAGAATACTCTGTAACATCTATACCTTATATGGTATTATTTAAGTCAGGGAAACCAGTAAAAACTATTACTGGGGCTAAACCAAAGCATGTATTGCTTGATGAGCTTTCCAAATGGATCTAGAAGATATCAGTGCAGACCACCTAGAGTTTGAAATATGGCTCAAGAATGGTTATGACAGAGGCTGGGTATCAGATGTATTTTGTGACACCCACGATGGTCCACCGTTAACAGATGAAGAAATGCAAGAATGGGAAGAAGGAGGAGATCCCTGCTCTTTCCATGTAAAAGTAAATGCACTACACTAAATTTCTGTGATCATAAAGACGCAGAGGAAATAAGGAGAATAAATTAAATGAACTCATTTAAGAAAATCGCACTAAGCGTGGTTGCAGCCATGACTTTGGGCACCATGATAGCAACACCTGCAAGTGCTGCTGTAATGACAGTAGCTGTATCGTTAGACGGAACTGCCAATACAACGGCATCTGCTATCGCTACACCAGCTTCATTGCCAGTCCCTGCAGATAACACAGTTGATGCAGCTGACGCACTGAAGTTTATTGCAACAGTTGATGTTGGAACAAACGTAACAGTAGCAGCAACAAATGCAACAATTGTGTCTGCGCTACACACATCTGCTGCACCAGTAGGAGCAACATCAGGATCATCATCTTTGACAATTGCAACTGGTACAGGAACAACAGCAACATTTTATGTCTACACAAAGACAACAGCAATTGGTACGGTTGTAATCACCAATGGTGGAACACAACTTACATACTACGTACAAGGAACTGCTGGTAAGATTAATACTCTTACAGTATCTGCTCCTGCTACAGGTGCTGCTGGTACAAAGCAAGATATTACAGTAACCGCAACAGATACATTTGGTAACAAGGTATCTGGTAAGTCAATTACTGCAACAGTCTTTGCTGCAACAGCAACACTAGACACAGCAACAGCAACAACTGGCGCTACACTTTCAGATTTTGGAGTTGCAAAGTTTGTTGCAACACTTCCAGCAACTGGATCACGATCACTAATCACATTTGCACCTACAACATCATCAGATGCAACATCTGCAGATGTAGTTGGACTTCCTGCTCGTGCACTTGCACCGTTTGCAGAAATTGCAGTTCGTGATCTAATCTCAGAACTTGCTGCTGCTAAGGCTGCAACAGATGCAGCAAATGCTGCTAAGGCAGTTTCAGATGCTGCAGTGGTAAAGGCTGCTTCAGATGCTGTTGCTGCTAAGGTTGCTTCAGATGCTGCTCTTGCAGCAGAAAAGGCTGCTTCAGCAAAGGCACTTGCAGATGCAAAGGTTGCTGCTGATAAGGCTGCTGCTGATGTAAAGGCTGCAAACGATAAAGTTGTTCTTGATAAAGATGCAACTATTGCTAAGCTAACAGCAGATAATGCTGCAGCACTTGCTTCTCTAAAGAAGTCATTCAATGCGCTAGCCACAAAGTGGAACGCAAAGAATCCAAAGGCTAAGATTACCTTAGTTAAGTAATTAATGTTGATGGGGCGGTGAAATATCCGCCCCATTTACATTTTATTAAACAAAGAGTATAATAGAATTATGGAATCAAACAAAAGAAGTTTATATAAATCAATTACTTGGCCAGCAGTTCATATTGGGTTTGTTGGCACATTAGTCTATTTTTTTGAAAAGGCTATCACTGGCGAAGCTCATTGGGAGTACGCTGGCACATTTGCAATCATATATACTGCATGTGAAACTTTAGGATTCTTTTTACACGAAAGAGCTTGGAATAAATTTGGCGGGAAAGTAAAATAATGGGAAAACATCTAGATAAAATGCAAAGAGCTCTTGCTCAAAGACAGGCTGCCACATATGCAAGTGGACAAAAAAAGCCTGGATCAATGAATATTAAAAAAACTGGATATAGAGGACAGAAAGCAAAAGGTTCTAAATAGTGTTTAGTGGTTTTTGTGAAATTAAAGATTGTAAAAATAAAGCTACAAGATTATCTGCAAAACCAGAAGGAAGTATAATAGACATTTGTGATGAATGTTGGCACAAACAATACAAGTCTTAAGGAAAATTTAAATTGAGATACAATTGGTTTGCAAGACTAGATGATACTAGCGTTGAGGGTATATCTTCTTTATGCAAAGAGCTAGATGATAAAAACTATTATTCATTTTTATTTACATATCATGCATATGATTCAGATAATTGGATTAAAGCTGCTCACACTATTCAAAAAGATCATAAAATTAAATATATGATTGCGATTAGACCGTATGCAATATCTCCTGAATATTTAGTTATGATGATAAATGCATTTGAAGAAATTAGTCCAAATAGATTAATGATTAATATTATTTGCGGGTTAGGTACTGATGAAGAAAATATTATAGATAATTTAATTTTAAATAAAGAATATTTTGACAATTATGCAACTAGACAAGAGTATACAAGAAGTTTTATGAAAAAAGTAAGAGAAATTCTTCCAAAAGATTCTAAAGTAGAATTTGTTTTAAGTGCACTTCAAGATTATGATATAGAAACATCGAATATGTATTCTGATTGCAATGTAATGTTCTACTCAGATTTTATAAAAAATCATAATAAAGTAAAATCTAAGGTAAATATGGTTGTCGTTATGCCAATTATTAGAGATACGCATCAAGAGGCAAAAGAACAATATGATTCCATGATAAAAAAAGGAATACAAATGGATACAATTTATGGAACAGAATCTGAGATAATTGATCAAATTAATAATTTAGAAAAAATGGGTGCCACGGATATACTTGTAAATGCTCACAAAATTAATCCACATAGCTATAGAGTAAGGCTTTTAATGGATAAGCTTGCATCTCAAACTAAGCTGCCGCATTCTAATCAACCAGATGCTATAATTATCAGGTAGATGGACTTCTAGAACCATCTAAATAAATAACCTATAGGAGAAATAAAATGACAGACGGAATTAATTTAACAGGATTTAATGAGACAGGCGAGCAGTCAGGCTCAAACAACTTGGATCTCAATCCAACAGGACAGTCGCCAGCATCAGCTTTCCCATCAACAGATAAATCATCACAAGATGGATCAGGTCTAGGTCAGGGTGGAAAATAATATGGAAAACGTTAAAGTGGAAACCCCAGTAGCACCAGCAGCACCTGTTGCACCTAAATCAGCAGTACCAGCGCCAGGAACACCTGAATTTGCTGCATGGGCTTGGGAAAATAGAAACGGCTAATGTGTTACGAATGTGGATGTGAAACTCTAGGAAGCACTATGGGTGGAACGCAGGCAAATATTCTTGATGTTTCAAGAGATGGAGATTCAGGCTTAACATTAAGCATGAGCTCCACACCAGAGCAGACAAGACAATTTATAAATGAGTAATTTTAAAAAAGATGATGGCACTGGCATGGTAACACCTCCTACTGGTGGTGCACCTGCTGGCGCTGTTACCAGCAGAGAAGCAACAAGGAAGCAGCCAAGACAAGGTATGAAGGTGGATACAAATAAGCACGGCATTAGAAGAGAAACAAGTCTAATACCTAAGCCACCCAAGAAGACTGGTAGAAAGAAGATCTAATAAATGTGCATTAAATGTGGCAGCTGTCATAAAGAGCATCAGCGCACAATTGATGATGCAGTAGATTTTATTGAAGACTTGGATTATAAAAATTAGAAAATTGTTAAATGGATCAACCGTCTCTGAATTTGATGAGGCGGTTGATCTCATTATACACACTAAAGCCCCAGGAAAATATAAAATAATAGATCTTGAAACAGGCGAAGAGTATATCGGCTCAGAGATTAAAAATGAAAGCTTTGCGCCAGTATTAATAGAAAAAGTTAAAAGAGGCAAAATAGGTCAATGGATTAAAATAAAAGCAAAACAAACTATTGACCAGGCTTAATATTTACTGTATAATATATAATATACATGGTGTATGTTTGAAATACAAGAAAGAATATTATGAAAACAATCGGAGATAAACTCAATCAATTTTCAGTTGTTGGTGTTAAGCCAGCAAGACTTGATTATGCAGAAGATGCATTTGAAACCTTAACAGAAAAATCA
>Ga0214919_10011714_pt1 | contig 10903 bp, 9 predicted proteins | sample LL1503_MetaG_FD_177994 | JGI IMG/M metagenome (GOLD analysis project Ga0214919, IMG submission 177994) | Freshwater microbial communities from Lake Lanier, Atlanta, Georgia, United States - LL-1503 | ecosystem: Environmental > Aquatic > Freshwater > Lake | place: USA: Georgia | collected 2015-03-15
TGACTCCTTGTGAGCCTGGGACAGCGATCGCTCTGATTCCTGAAGCCACTTTACGGCCTTTGAGGAATTTTGATGCCTCAACAAAGTCGGAAACACGAGCGTTGGTGCATGAACCAAAGAAGGCGACTTGAATCTTTTGTCCTGCAAGTTTTTGTCCGGCCTTGAACTTCATGAATTCAAGCGCCTCTTTAGCCGAGGAGCGGTCAGCCTCGGGAAGTTGTTCGGGGGAGGGGATCGCTTCATCAATGAAGATCCCCTGACCGGGATTGATGCCCCAGGTGACGGTGGGTCGGATTTCAGAAGCTTCAAAGACCTTCACATCGTCGTAAATGGCATCGGGGTCGGAAGCTACTTTTCGCCACTCGGTAACCGCCGTGTCCCACGCATTTCCCTTGGGACAGTAAGGACGGCCCTTGAGATAATCGAAAGTCTTCTCGTCTGGGTTGATATAACCCACACGAGCTCCGCCTTCGATCGACATATTGCAGATAGTCATTCGCTCCTCAATCGAGAGTCCCTCGATCGTCGGTCCGGCGTATTCGTAGGCGTATCCCGTTCCGCCGTTTACCCCGAGAGTGCGGATGATGTGGAGAATGATGTCCTTGGCATAAACTCCTGGGCCGAGTTTTCCTCGAACCTCGATCTTACGAACCTTTAACGGGGAGAGAGCCATGGTTTGGGTGGCTAGGACGTCGCGGACTTGGCTAGTGCCGATGCCGAAGGCCACCGCACCAAATGCGCCGTGGGTTGAGGTGTGGGAATCTCCGCAGGCGATGGTGGTGCCAGGTTGGGTAATGCCTTGTTCAGGTCCGACGATGTGGACGATTCCTTGTTTGCCAGAGGCAATATCGAAGAAGGTGATGCCAAAATCGGAGCAGTTTTTGCGAAGCTCCTTAATCATCGCGTCGGCTAGTGAGTCTTGGAACGGCTCGACTCTCTTATCGGTTGGTACAATGTGGTCGACGGTAGCAAAGGTTCGCTTAGGGAAGGCAACTTTCAGCCCGAGATCACGGATCATTCCGAAGGCTTGCGGGCTGGTCACCTCATGAATCAGGTGGGTTCCAATAAAAAGCTGGATGGAGCCGTCCGGAAGTTTTCCGACGGCATGCCGATCCCAAACTTTTTGGAAAAGAGTCTTACCCATAACAAACTAAAATAATTCATCCCCCTCAGGAACGCAAATCAGCTTTGCCCCAACCCCTCAGCCCTCAAGGGCTCTTCCTTAAAATGTTACAATTGTAACAATTTAGTGGAAAAGGGTGCAGGGGGGTGTTTTGGCGTTTGTCTCGCTGGAACGGAAGGGGTGGCTAGATCTTTTGCCAGAGGGTGGCATCGGCGAAGGTGTACTGAAACTTGCGGCGGTGCTCGCGAAGTATGAAGGGGAGGTGCTGGCGGTGGATCAGCCGGAAGTGGGGGCGGAGAAGTTTCTTGAGAGTGGCAAAGGAGTCCTGAAACCACTTTGACTTGGGGGTGTATTCGGATGTCCAGGTATAGGGTGAAGTCAGAAGGAGATGACCTTTCGGACTGACTAAATCTGGCAAGAGCTTGTCGAGGAACTTTTTTGGGTCGGGCAGGCGATCGATTAGGTTAGCGGCAAGAACAAGGTCGAAAGAGCCAAGATTCTTTGGCAGATGAAGCGCATCCCCTTTTCGAAATGAAACCCTCGCACGGTCAATTTTGGGTGGAACTCGTGCGACCACTGGACGGGTGGCATTTCCCTCCTCACGGAGTCGAAACTTTATCATCCCCTTTTTTTGCAGCTGGTTGGCAGCACGAATAAAGGAGCGCGAGAAGTCGATGCCCACAACTTTTGGAACGAATCGAGCGAGTTCGAAAGAGGAGCGTCCGACAGCACAACCGAGATCTAAGGCGCGGGCGCTTTGTACTCCTGACTTGGGTCGTAGAAGCCGTGCGCACGCCAAGGGAAAGTTGTGAACCCCTGGTGGGGGCTTCACCCCCTTAGGGAGCAAAGATTGGGGATCGAGATAGTGAAACGCCAAATATTCCGCTAGGACATCAGGCTTTTCGTATGTCGGGGATTTCAGGTGAGGAGCTTTTGGAGGTAGGGGGCGGCCTTGTAATTTTCAATGACAACGTTGGTTTGGCCGTCCCGACTCATTCGGACCTGTTTGAGCTTAATCTCAGGGGTTTTGTGAGGCGCGTATAGAATATCGTCGTGGGTGGCGTTGAGTTTCTCGGCAAATTTATCGGGGGTTAGGTGACCGCCCAAATGATCCGAGCGACCAGTGGCGACATGGATTGTGCCGAGGATTTTCTCATCTTGGATATCCCGTCCGCTAAAAGGAAGGAGTTGGGTTCCGAAGCCTAGTTCGCCTAGTTCGCCGACGACGGGGTCACGTTTTAGCTTTGCGACATGATGCTCGAGGGTTTTTGGGTTGCCTGAAATGAAGATGCCACCGACTTGACGGCCTTTATTTACATCTAAAATTGCGAGGGTTCCGTCCTCAAACTTCATGGGCATCTGGCCATGGGCATCGGTCGGGACAAAATAGACTTCACCCGCGGGCAGATTTGCCACGTCAGGGGTTTTTCCTCGGCATAGGCCGTGGGACTTCTGGGCCTCTTGTTTCCCTAGATCCAGATGAAGAGTGCACTCTTTGTCGCCGACAGCGTAGTCGATCTCGACCCAGTCGGAACGAGTTAGACCGAGTCGGAGCTTCTCGGCCTGTTTACTGACTTCGTTATAGTCCACAGCGAGCCCGGTACTGAGAATGATTTCGTTCAGGCCGTGAAGGGTGGCTCCACGAAAACCGTGCTTTTTGGCTGAAGCGGTGAGTGGGGCAGTGGCTGAATAGGTCGAGACGCAAAGGATGATGTCGAATTTTGGATAGATGTCTTTTTCAAAAGAGAGGCGGTTGCCATGGGTATCGACGGCCAGGTCGTCCATATCGAGATTACTCCCGCCTGTTTTGCGGTAGGCGTAAAGGTTGCCCCCAGTGAGGCCGAGGGCTTTGCCGGCCCCGTTATTGATTCCCTGGTAAAAAATGTCGTGGGCATATTTTTGCACGGTCAGGGCTGGGTTTTTGAGGAAGGCGAAATCTTTTACTTGGGAGGGATCATCAAGATCGATCAAAACGCAGGTTTTTTCGCCTTTTTCTGGCTCGAAAACGGTCTGAAGCAGACGGACCAGGTCAAATGATGGGAATGTAGTTGGAATCGCCAAGGATGAATTAGACATTTCGAAAGCTTAGCGATGTTTTTGGTGTGGGCAAATCTGGGGGCGAAACTTTTTCGCGGGGCTGGCCTGCGGGGGTGTAGCTGGGGCAAAATGATCTATGGCTCTTTCCAGCAAGAATCAGGCGGATTATTACGATTTTTTAAGATTTGCCACGGTGTCGGCTGATCCAGCACGAGGGCAGACGATGAGGGATTGTGCCGGATGGTTGCATCGAAAGTTTCGGGAGATGGGGTTGGAGTCGGAAATCGTGGAGACACCTGGGGCCCCCGTGGTTTTAGCAAAGTGGAAAAAGAGTGGAGGCGGTAAAAGAAGGACGGTTTTGATTTACGGGCACTACGATGTGCAACCTGCGGAGATGGGGGATGGTTGGACAGGGGACCCCTTTGAGCCTCGTCTGGTGGATGGGATGGTGGTGGCCCGGGGATCGACCGATAATAAAGGGCAAATCTTCGCCCATATGATGGGGGTGGCAGAAAAAATTAGAGCGGGCGGGCCAGAAACGGACGTGATCTTTTTGGTCGAAGGGGAGGAGGAGGTTGGCAGTGATAATTTGGAGGGAGTGTTGCGATCAAGGAAGGAAGAGCTGAAGTGTGATGTGGCCGTCATTTCCGATACGAACATGGCTGGACCGGACAAACCGACATTGACCTATGGTTTACGAGGAATCGCGGCGCTGGAGGTAGAACTGACGGGGCCTTCGCACGATTTGCACTCGGGGGTTTACGGGGGTGCGGTGGTCAATCCGATCACCGTGCTCACTCGTTTGCTTGCGGGGTTACATGATGAGAAGGGAAGGGTGACGGTGCCTGGATTTTATAAGAAGGTGCGAAAAGTGGCGGCCTGGGAGAGAAAAGCAGCCAAGGCATTAGGGGTGCCAGATGCGGAGGTGCGAAGACAAGCGGGGAGTCCCGCGCTGGGAGGGGAAAGCGGTTTTTCAGCGATTGAAAGAGTCGGAATGAGGCCAACGGCGGAGATCAATGGAATTACGGGAGGGTATCAAGGGCCAGGACCGAAAACGGTTTTGCCCAGTAAGGCCTCGGCAAAATTGACGTTTCGTTTAGTTCCCCACCAGGATCCGAAAGAGATTGCGACTTTGGTGGAGAAGGACCTGAAAAAGCGGTGTCCGAAAACGGTGAAGCTGAAAGTGTTGCGGCATCACGGGGGCTTTCCCTATTTCTGCGACCCTATGCAAGGCTTCGGGCCAGCGGCTTCTAAGGCGTTGAGTCAGGCTTGGGGAGGGAAGAGGGTGGATTATTTGCTCGAGGGGGGAACCATTCCGATCGTCAGCGTGATTCGAAAAGTTTTAGGCGTGGAGACTTTACTCGTTGGGCTGAGCTTGCCGGACTGTCGGGCACACGGGCCGGATGAAACTTTTCCGATCGAATACTTAGAGCGAGGGGCAAAGATGAATCAGGCGTTGCTGCGAGAGATTGCGGCGGCTTAAGGGGAATATATTTTCTCTAAATCTTTACCAAAGCTTTCAGCTTTTCGTGTAGCTGCTTGAGACAAGGCATCGAAACACCTGCGGAGGTTCCTTGGCGCAGAGGTTCCTCCCAGATTGTTTCAAGTTCGACAGGTTTTTTGGCGAGATAATCAAGAAGACTGGATGGTTGGTATGCTCCCATCTTTCGGGTCCGATCAATCTCCATCTGCGGGTGTTCAGGGTCTTGGGGAAAGCCGAGGGCGGCGGAAGCAGCCATCACTTCTTTCATGAGGGCGATGGTTTTGGCGTACAGGGCCGGATTGGCAAGAATCTGAGCGGTATCGATTCCGCCTTCGGCAATGGCTAGGCCATTAAAGGGAATATTCCAGACAAGTTTGTACCATCGTGCCGAGCCTACTGAGGGAGCGACGGAACAGCTTAGTCCTGCGTTCTCAAAAAGTTGAGCGAGTGAGCGTGCCCTCGGGGTATCCCCGCCAGTGAGATCGGAGAAGCGAATGTTTCCGCCCGACATATTCAGGGCGACTCCGGGCTCGGGTCGAGAAACGCAGACGTGACAGACCCCACAAAGAATCCGATTTTTTCCAACCAGAGAAGCGAGAAGATCCTCATTTCCTAAACCATTTTGAAGGGTGCAGACGAGAGTGGAGGGGCCGAGAAGTGGGGGGAGGAGGGTTTGCAGCTCGCGGTTCGCAGTAGTTTTCAGGCAGACGAGGACGAGGTCGACTGGGCCGATTTCTTGAGGAGAGGCGAAAGCGGTGACTTTGGGCAAATGAAAGTCTCCTTGGGTGCAGCGAATTTGCAGACCTTTTGTTTGCAGGTGGGCGAGATCTCGCCGGGCAAGAAAAGATACGGGAACACCGCTCTTGGCCAATTTTGCCCCGTAGTAGGTTCCAAGGGCACCGGATCCAATGATGGCAGTGCGTGGGAGCTGGGGAATGGGGTGCTGGGAGTCGAGGGGCACTGCATTACTTTACGGGAGGTTGACTTTTTTCCCAAGCAATTGAGCAGTTTTGTTTAAGGGGAGAGTTGAGTTTCGATGGCAGGGAGTGGAGGATAGAAAGGTCGGAGTCGGGTCCATAGCTCAACGGTTAGAGCAGGGGACTCATAATCCCTTGGTTCCTGGTTCAAATCCAGGTGGACCCATCCTTGAGCTTAAATCGGCATATACTGCCATTCACCAGTTGTGGACAAGTTTCCAAAACAGAAAAAAGATTTTTGAAGAACGAGTGCCACTCTCAAGGTGATATAGGTGAATGTTATTGAGAATCATCTCACTATTTCTTTTGGGGCTTGTCTCGCTCGGTTGGGGACAAGGGAGCGCCGAAAACCTAGCTCGGGCACAAGAAGGTAGTGGAGAGGAGTCTTCGCTTAAAGAACCCACTCGCAAGACCAGCTCATTTGCGGGCAAGATGTTTGAATCTAAATCAATTCAAATCAAGAGGCATGAAGAGGAGCAATCTGAGTTAGGGAAACGACTTTACGCAAGTGCGGGAAATTCCACTTATCATGCGAGGCAGCTGCCGACTTCTCAAGAGTGCCGTTACAGCGGTCAGAAGAACGAGTGGTCTGAATCTGGGAGATCGGACTTCGACGGAGTCATCCAGGAGAATTTAAGGGATCGACAAGAGCCTCTCTTTCACAAAAAGAAGGAGATTCAGATGATTGATTTACAAAGTGAAGAGGGCCCGAATTGGGTGACACGCAGGAGTCCTCAGTACCACCAAAAAAACGGTGAACTTCGAATGTATGAGGGACGGTTAGTCCGGGTGCGCGAGAGAGTTAACCGGCAAGAAGATTGCACCACGCGCGACCTGGGCGCTGGAAAGCAGGAGGTGTTTGGGCCAAACGAGGTGAAGGAAATGCTGAAGCTAAAAAAAGAGCTAGACGGCCCTCAACCAGCTCTCCCTTCGGATCAATGGGTTAAGGCTGAACCACAATCGGCATCTCGGCCCGTAGTTGCGGATAGTTCACTAAGCTCGCCGTAATGGTGGACTGACCGACGGGAATTTTTCCTCGGAGGGCTTGGTAGGGAATGGTGATCTGGTAGTTGAGGTGCTCCCCTGCATTGAGGTAGCTATAGCCAGCGTCTGGTGCGAAGTCGTAATCCTCTGACCAAGTATAGATTACCTTACCGTCGGAACCCCGAATGATCGCTTCACAGCGTTGGGCGGTGGGGAAATAAAGGGTCGATCCCTTATCGGACTCATTTTTAAGGGTGAATTTGAGAGTAATTTGGTCGTTGGGTTGGGGTTCGCGAATGCGAATGAGGGAGACTTCGGATGGTGCGATTTCGAGTCGTGTTTGATACGACTCAAGATTGAGCTCATTGGCGCCTTCGAATCTTTTTTTCGAGCCTTGCATAAAGAGACCTCCTTTGATCAGGCCAGGTGCGGAGAGAAATTTATCGGGTTGGCTAGTACGGGAAGCAGTATCGGAAATATCAGCGGCCTGAAGGGTGGGTGATAGAAGGGTAAAAGCGGATAAAAAGAGGGCGATGAGGGTGAGCCAGCTCATGAGGTATCTTAGGTAGGTTTGGAGACAATGACAAATCAGGTCGTTTTCAAAATGGGGTTGGGATAGGGTCTGGGACATGAGATTTGGAGTGAATTTTTTACCGTTTTTGGTCGGGTTGGTGCTGTGGATGGGTGCGGCGGAAAAACCGCCATTTTTGTTAAGGATTCATTTGCAAGCGACGGAGGGCGCCAAGGGATCGACTTCGGCTTTGATAACCCTTTATCAGCCTGATGAAACGATCGCGATACAGAGCCTTCCTGAGGTGACGGAAAAAGAGATTCTTAAGGTTTCGACCCGTGTGGATGGAACAGTGCTCGTCGAGTTCAATGATTTTGGACGGACAAAATTAGAAGTAGGAACAAGCACTGGGCGGGGCAATATTCTCATTGTCTTGGTCAATGGGCGGGTGGTTTATGCACCAAGAATCGATACCGTGATTACCAATGGCTCGATTTTGTTGCCTCCCGGGTCGGTGACTCCGGAGGAAATTGCGCAGGTGAATAGTCAGGTAGAAAAGGGGCAAGAGCAGAAATTAAAAGATTTGGGAAACGGAAAATAGATTGGGCTAGTTATTCAACAAAGATTGGGTCGGTCAAAAGATAGTTGTGGACGAGCCACTTTTTCTGACGCAAATGAAGTGAATGCGGAAATACTATAGGTTGTGTCTTTTGTTCCTTATAGTTGGATGGGTCCATACATGTGCGGCATCGACTCCCGATCCGGCGGGCCAGCAAGCGGCGGGTATTGTGGCGGGGTTGGAGCATGGACCGGGGGGAAAAGTCCTGTTCAGCGAAAAAACAGGGAGATTGGAGGTGAGGGACGAGCAGGGAAGTTTGATAGATGAAATTTCTCCCGGAACGGCTGGCAAGGCGGTGGACGTGGCGGGTCAAGAGTATCGGCTAAGCTTCGGAAAGGATTACATGGGTCGCCGCTCGGTATTGGTTCGGGCAGGACCGTCGATGCAAAAGCCGATCACGTTGGAAGTTCTTGGAAGAAAGGCAGTCTTATCCCCAGAAGCCTCTTTACTTGCAACGATCGACCAAAAAAATCGAATTTACTATGAACCGTCGATCTGTGGGCAGGTGTATTACGTCGAAGGGAACCGCACTTTTGGAGGTGAGGTAAGTCGGCGGGCCATTCTTCAAAAAGAAAGCGCCATCTTGGCTAAACCTAGCCCACCCGCCTCGGAAGCTGCGGGGACTCTTGATCCAGCGATTGCCTATAACGAGGAGATGGAGAGTGCTGGGAATAAGTTTAAATCTGCCTTTCTGACCGTTTTGGGGCTACCCGACAGGCAGGCCTCGCCCAAGGCGAACGTCTACCGGTTAGGGGGGGATTCTCCAAAATCGGTTCAATCGGGGTCACCAGCCCCATCCGCTCAGGCTGGGCGACTCACCCCCCCCAATCAGTAGATCCTACCACCCCAGCGATATTCCATTTGGACCCCTTGACAATGGGAAAGAGCAAGCCACGTTGTAGATAAAGAGCTGTATTTGCTATTGTTAATTAAATAATATTGTGAACCTTTATCAATTTAAAACCCACTCCTCTAGGGCTGTTCGACGGACTGCAGTTTGCTTAAAAGTTACTCTTCATCTTTTTGGAGGGGTTGCCTTTTTATGGACGAGCACGGTGCAAGCCAATCCTGTTGGAGAGCAGGTGGTAGCGGGGGCTGCTGGGTTTGAGCGTGTGGGTGGAGCCTTAACCATTACCCAGGGAACAGATCGGGCAGTAATCAATTGGAACTCCTTCTCCATTGGAGCTGGTGAGATCACCAAATTTGTGCAGCCGAATTCCTCCTCCGCTGTTCTGAATCGGGTGATTACGGCCAATAACCCCAGCGCGATTTATGGAACGTTGCAGGCCAACGGGCAGGTCTACTTGATTAATCCAGCGGGAATATTTATCGGTCCAGGCGGGTTAGTTGATACGGCAAGTTTTGTGGCGAGCACACACGATGTGGGCGACAAAGAATTTATGGGAGGCGGCGACCTCAATTTTACCGGAAGTTCAGGTGCCTCGATAATCAATCAAGGTCGAATTGAGGCCAAGCAGGGTGATGTCTTCCTAGTGGCCCGGCAGGTTTCTAACGAGGGCCAAATTATGGCTTCGGACGGGACAGTTGGCATGATCAGTGGAACCGAAGTGTGCCTGCACTCGATTGGTCCCAATAATTACAAAGTTCGTTTGATCGATGTGGCGAATGATACGGGCGTTAAGAAAACCGATAATGGGATAGCGGATGTGGTCAATGCTGGGGTGATTGAGGCTGCGAATGCCGAGTTGGAGTCCACCGGAAACTATCTTTCCTTGGCCATTAAAAACACGGGAGTGATTCGGGCTACGGGGGTGGTTCCCAACGCAGATGGCACGGTGACTTTGACGGGTGGAGAGGGCGATATCCTTAACACGGGTGTGGTGGCGGCGATCCAAAAGAACATCCAAGGGGAGACTGTGGGTGGGAGGATATTGGCCTCGGCCAAAAACATCACCACCGATCCGGGCTCGATTATGACTGCGGCTGGGACGGAAAAGGGTGGGGAGATTGGGTTGGCGGCAAAAGATACCGTCTATGCGAGTGGTAAAGTTGAGGCAGGATCGACAGCGGGTAAGGGGGGCAAGGTGCAGGTTACGGGAGAGCGAGTGGCTTTGATTCAAGCGGAGGTGGATGTTTCCGGAAAAACCGGGGGCGGGACGGTGTTGGTGGGAGGGGACTATTTGGGCAAGAATCCGGACGTGCCTAACGCCAAGGCGGTGGTCATGACTTCCGATTCGGTCATTCGGGCGAATGCGACGGAAAATGGGGATGGGGGGAAGGTGATTCTCTGGTCGGATGAGTACACCGGATTTTACGGTGAAATCTTTGCTCGGGGCGGGATTGAAAGCGGGAATGGTGGTTTTGTGGAAACCTCTAGTAAAGACAATCTTCAGGCGTTTGGGGCAGTAAATGCATCTGCTGTTAACGGACAGGGTGGTCTCTGGTTGTTGGATCCTGCAAATGTGGACATTGCGTTGGCAGATGCGAACGGCTCTTTCAATTCCAGCACACCGAACGTGTTCACTCCCAATAATACCGGATCCGCAACGGTGAACAGGACCACAATTCAAAATTCGCTGAATGCAGGCACGAGTGTGACCATTCAAACAGGGGTGAGCAGTGCAGGGCAGGCGGGCAACATCACCATGTCGGCTGCGATCAGTAAGGATGCCACAGTGACTGGAACGGCATCCACACTTACGATGATTGCTGCGGGTACGATCACTATCTCCCAGGCTATCGGATCGGTGGACGGGGATCTTACGCTGGTTCTTGGCGCCCAAAGCGGGGTCACGATTGGGGCAAATATTACCACACTGGGTGGAAATTTAACCATTCAAGGGGCAGCCGCAGATGGGGCTTCCACCTCCTCGGCGGCAAGTACGACAACGGTTACCATCAACAGCGGAACGGTTTCGACTCTTGGTGGATCCGGTTCGGGTAATTTTAGCGTCGCTGCGACCGGGGCGGTCAATCAAGCGGGAGGAACTCTTTTAATCAAGGGAACATCCGCGATCACAACAGGTGCCGCGACGATCACATTAACCCAAGCAGCGAACGACTTCACTGGCGCGGTGAGCTTGAATAACACCGGAGTTAACAACGTATCCATCACAGACGCCAATGCACTCATACTTGGAACATCTGGCGTTGTTGGAGGCAATTTAGCGATTATTACAGGGGCAGGGGCCGTTACTGGCGGGTAAAC
>Ga0214919_10011715_pt1 | contig 10902 bp, 9 predicted proteins | sample LL1503_MetaG_FD_177994 | JGI IMG/M metagenome (GOLD analysis project Ga0214919, IMG submission 177994) | Freshwater microbial communities from Lake Lanier, Atlanta, Georgia, United States - LL-1503 | ecosystem: Environmental > Aquatic > Freshwater > Lake | place: USA: Georgia | collected 2015-03-15
AGCCACTAAGAAACTTGTAGAGGAAATGTTCATAATGGGCTACTTTTCGGGCGTAAGTGCCCGATAATAAATGCTAACAATAAATTAAGCTAAATAACATTAATAATATTTGGAGAAGTCATAAATGGCCAAAAGTCAGATTAGAAGCTACGTTTTTACCCCAGGTGCAGCTGGCGTAGGTACTATAAAAGTTCCGGGTAAACTTGATCTTAATCAGTTATTGATTATTACAAACACCACCCGCAACGTTATTCTTTATAACTTTGCAGACACAACAAACGCTAGCACAGTAATTACATTCAACAGAGCCAACGACGCTAACTTTGTAACGGCACTGGATAATACAGATGGCATTACTACTATCACATTGCAAGTTAATACTGCAAGTCATAGTGCTAACGATACGCTTCAAATATTCTACGAAAAACCGTTCCAAGATGTTAGACTTCCTGAAATTGGTACAGATGCGTTTGAACGTACTAGAGTTTCATCACCACTGTCTATGCTTGATGCTGACTTTGAATATGGACTACAACCTACCAAATGGCAAGCAGTTAGCTTAATGCGTGGTTACCCGAGCGTTTATGAAATTCCAGGTTCCGATTTGACTGTTACTGCGGCAACAACAAATGCTGCAACTGGCGAAAGTTTAATTACTATTACAACAGGTAGTGTTCATGGTTTAAGTGTGGGCCAACCAATTACTATCAAAGGATTTAATACTTCTATCACCGGTTTTAGTCGTGCTGAAGGTAGCTTTATTATTTTTAGTGTTCCAACCACAACAACATTTACATTCTATGCTAAGGCACAAGTTGGCATATCAAACGGTGATAATTTATTCAGCCCAATTGTTCAGTTACGCAAAGCTGGATTCTATACAGGTGCCGCAGTAAGTGCTCCACAATTTACATATACTGGTGCTGCAACTCCTGTAATCACAGTTACCTTTCCAGCAGCACATGGTTTTGTCCCTGGCGACACAATTTTAGTCGCTATTACCAGCGATCAAAGCGACACTCAAAATCACAAAATTGCCGCTGGCCCGTTCTTTGTTGAATCAGTTCCAACAGTAAACACTCTTACATATACTGCAAGAAGTGCCGCAGTTATTACTGGTACAATTGGTGGAACAATTTATGCCCGCCCAGACGCATACTTCTTGCATCGTCCAATTGACGGTGGCGTTATTTTAAGCACAGGTAGCCCAAGTTACGGTAGTCATGCAATTCGTATGAGTAAGAAGTACATTCGATATCAGTCTGGTAAGGCCATTAACTATAATACAGGTGCATTGTTTGCACCTAACTATGACATTAGAAGTGTAACAGCATCTGGTACAAGTGTTGGTAGTGTTATTACTATTATTACTGATGATGTAGATCACGCATGTCAAATTGGTGCAGGCATTGAAATTAAAGGTGTAATTACATCTGGATATGACGGCACATATACAGTTGCTAGTATTGTCGACGAAAGAACATTGACAGTTTTGGCTACTCAAACACTTGGTGCTACCACTACAGATTTGGCTGGCCCAAGTTATATTGTTGTTAGAAATTGGACTGGTGCAGTAGTTCGTGCAGGAACATTTGACGACCAAAACGGTCCTTTCTTCCAGTACGATGGTCAAACTATGTCAATTGGAAGACGTTCTAGCACATTCCAACTTTCTGGAACTATAGCAGCAACTCCAGACAGCAATATTATCACCGGTACTAACACTAGATTTATTGCACAGTTAGCCGCAGGTGACCGTGTGGTTGTTCGTGGTATGACTCACATTGTTAGTCAAGTTAATACCGATACACAAATTACAGTTACACCAGATTATCGTGGCGTTAACGCAGTAAGCGGTGTCAAGATTGCTCGTACCATTGACTATATTATTCCGCAAAGTAAATGGAATGTAGACCGTTGTGACGGAACAGGCGGTGTGTTTAATCCAAGCGGATACAACATTGATGTAGGCAAGATGCAGATGATTGGCTTGCAGTGGACATGGTACGGTGCTGGTTTTTGCGACTGGATGATGCGTGGCCCAGAAGGCAAATATATTACTGTACATAGACTACGTGGTAATAACTTGAATAGAGAAGCATATCAGCGTACGGGTAACAGCCCAGTTCGTTATGAAGTTCTCAACGAAGGTGCTAAGAGTTCGTTAACAGCAGATATTACTGATAGTCAAACAACTATTCCAGTTGCGGACTTGACTTATTTCCCAACTGCTGGCACTGTGTATATTAATAACGAACTAATTAGATATACTGGTAGAAGTGCTACAACAGGTGCTGGCAACTTAACTGGTGCAGTCCGTGCCACAACATTTACACATTTTGTTGCAGGTTCTGCAAGAACTTATAGTGCAGGTACAGCAGCTACCCATCCAAAATACGAAGGTGTATTGCAAGTGGCCTGTACAGCAACTCCAAACATTAGTCACTGGGGTAGTGCGTATATTCAAGACGGTGGCTTTGACTCAGACCGTGGATATTTGTTCAACTACCAAGCCACAAACTTGTTGGTAACTACTACTAAACAAACAGCGTTCATGATACGTCTAGCACCAAGTGTGTCTAACGCAATTATTGGTGACTTGGGCGACAGAGACTTGATTAACCGTGCTCAGTTATTGTTGCAGTCGCTTGAAATTACATCAGACGGATACAACGGAAGTAATGCACAGTTTACAGGTGGTATTGTTGTTGAAGGTGTGTTAAATCCGCAAAACTATCCAACCAACGTGTCAGACGTTACATGGAGTGGTTTACAAAGTTCAGGTGCAGGCGGGTTGCCTAGTTTCTCACAAGTGGCTTCAGGCGGTGGCGTTGTTTGGGCAGGCGGTGCAAGTCAAACTACATCAGCTATCACAACAAATGCATTTTTGACAGGTTCGCTTGTTATTGAACTAGTTCCAGGTAATAGTAACTCTGTTATCAGCGGTTATCCAAACTTGTTTATCACGGCAGCTAACTATGCAACATATGTGGCACAAGGTTTACAAACCGGCCAGGTTATTAGCGGTACTAATATTCAAAGCGGCACAGTTATTAACAGTATTCAATTCTGGGGTAACTACAGTGGAACGAACTACTATTACTTAACGTTAAGTAAAAACCCAAATAACTCAACAGCTGGAGCAACCACACTGACTGTAACCAATAGCTATCCAGTAACAAGAACTAGTTTAATCTACTTCCAGAAAGCAAGTTGGGAAGCAACTAATGCTACTACCGGAACTGAAGTTAATACAGGCGGTATTTTTCCAGGCGGTACATTCGTTTCATCAGCAACATTAACTAGCTACCTTGGCGGTACACAGTATTATCGTGTAACATTTACTCAATCTTCGGATAGTAGTACAATTACTCCTGCTTCGACTAGTGTAACATTTAAGTTCGGTCAACCTCCATATGCACAACCAGGCGAGCAGATTTTCTCGTTCATTAGTGCTCCTGGAAACGACAAGTCTCTTGACTTGAGTCAGCTGAAAGAACTTACAAATACCACCCTGGGTGGACGCGGTACATATCCAAACGGTCCAGACGTGCTGGCTATTAACATTTACCGTGCGGCTGGCGCAGGAAGTATTCCTTGTAACTTGGTATTGCGTTGGAGTGAAGCCCAGGCTTAATTCAAACAGCACAGAACAAAAAGCCGCTATATGCGGCTTTTTTGTTTTATAAATTATCTATTAAATCTATTACTGTTTGTATCTTAGTTTGAATAACTTTATTTCGGAGACTGAGATCTAGTCCCCTGTGTACTGGCTTTGGAAATCTTTGAAGATCAAACCATCCCCAGGCATTGTGCTCGTTGCTAAGTGTTGGAATAAATTCATCTTCTACGACGCAGAAATATGTGTGAAAATTAAACACACTATCATTACTGGTAAATTTTTCTAAGGGTAAAGTTTTTTTAATATAGGGCGGAATACCAATTTCTTCTTCAATTTCACGCTGAAGTCCTTGCCACGGATTTTCGCCAACTAAATTTGTTCCGCCTACTAGTCCCCAGGTACCTGTATGTTTACCGTGTGCTTTTTGCAATAATAAAAATCGTTGTGTTGATTTAGCACAAAACAATGCACCACTACATATAATTTTTTCTGTTACAGTTCTATCTTCCATTCACCGGCCTTATATTCACCTTCAAAGCTCTTAACCCAGGAAACTCCGTTCCACAAATACTGAACCCCAGTGTATATATTTGTTTGCCATACCATAGTGTCTGTTTCTTGAACACTATCAAAAATTACATTCCATTGCGTTCCAGACCATTCGATGATATCGTTGGCATGTGCTACAAGATCAACATTGGTTGTGCTTTTCCAAGCATCTGCACCGTCTATATTAATAGTACTACCAATATCTTCAATAATCAAGTATCGTCGTCCTGCTGTTAATGCACCGTATCTAGCGACAAATTTTGCATCATTTGGCCCAGTCATTAATGGATCCATGATAGCATCAAATGTCCCTGGACTACTGGCTCTATGACAACCGCTTAAACTATATCCAACATCGGTATCTAAATAGCCGTTACTATCTATACCTGTATTAGTAGTAAGTGTATCAGGGTCCCACGCTACATTGAGCAGTGTATTATCTAGTGGGTTAATTAATATTGTACCTATTACATTTGATCCGTTGGCTTGTGTTAAGTATAATCTGCTAGATCCAGCAACATATTGTTGTGGAAATTGATCAAATAGTTCTTGCCAGTTGATTGCAGGCCCTTGTTTAATTGGCAAATCTAAAAGACTACTTCTAGGTATTGCATTTTCTTTTTCAGCCATTAATCTAACTTCACCGGCATATACTTGTATTCCAAAGTTACCGCTTGTAGTTGCTGTTATTCTTGTTAACGGAGTTGAAAATGTTGTTGTAGGAGCTGCAAGATCTTGACCTAGGCCGTCTGCATAACCACTTGGACTTGTGTTTGAATCTTGATAAAAACTTGTGATAATTTTAGTAATAACGCCAAGATGTTTAACTTTAGCTGGAGGACTAATCCAAATAGGAGTAGTTACTGTTAAGGTAGCCACTTCAATAGGGCTATCATTGCCCACAGGCACTGTTCTACTACTCCAGTGTACATCAAACAATTCTAGAGTGGTTAAACTAGTCCAGTCGATATAGTTGTCAGTAGTTTGTAATTCTAAACTTGGATTAAACAATACCAGTATTTGTTCAAGTATTTGTAATTTTTGATCAGTATTTGCTGCCCATATATCCACTTTCATTTTTAGTAAGAATGGAGTAGGCATTACTCTCTCAACAGTATAGTTACGTCCTTGACTTTGATTATAAGTATCACGCCCAGTGTCTGGATCAACTTGGATATCGCGTTCTCTAAAATTAACTTTTCCTACAAAACTAGAATCACTGAGTCTTGTGCGATCTAAACTTAAATCACCAACGTACACAGAAATTCTAGGAACACTGCTAACTTTGTTTTCACTGTTTTGTCTTATAATACTGGCAACTTGTCTATCGGCATCACCGTACATAACTGGTATACGAACTAGTGTACCATCGCCATATTTGACCACAAAGTTACTGAACACACGAATTGTTTGTGTGATATAACGTCTTATTTGACCATCATAAAAATGTTGCGAGATAGTGCGACGGCGTTAAACCGAAGCCTCCATGGTTAGCCATGTGCGCTTGCCGTCTATTATTCGCCAAGTCTTACCACCAGATGTTTTTTTATTTACTTCAGACATAATTTCACTATGTTTTTTCTTTTGATCATTGTTTAATTGCCATAACCCGGTCTTGCCCTTATGACTTCTAGTATTAATATGCTTTTCAGTGCCATTATTTTCTGCTCTACGTCTAGCATGTGCTGCCTTTTGAGACTCACGCATTCTTTGCTTACTTTCTTCAGAGTGTAATTTATTGTTACCTGCTTTCCTAATGTTGTATCCATTTTGATAACAATCAAATTGTTCTACATACTGTTCTTCTAATTGATTTAACTCTGCTAAATTACTAGCAGAATCAATAACATCAAATGTGAATGCATCAACTCCATATTTTCTTAAAGCATTATGAAAATGATAAGTTTTTTCACTAGTTCTGCTTCCTGCAATATGTTCAAGTCGTCTTTGATTTGGGTTTTGTATAGTCTGCCCAACATAAGATTTTCCAGAGTTGATATGAGTAAATTTATAGATGTGCATTATAGATCTGCTTTAGGTTTAAGTGCCTTAGAAAGGCTTTGTCTTTCTTCTTCTCGTACATTATATAAAGTTACAGTCCACACACCGTCGTAAGGAATTGTTTCTTGTGTTAAATTAATAACTGGCAATTCTATCTGTATAAAATCTCCATTAATAGAAATTAAACCTGGATAATCTGCAAGTGCATATTCTAATTTGGTAGTATCAAGTTTTAATACAACATACGGTGCAGTGACAGTAGATGCAATATTAGTGGATACGATAGTATTCCCAGCCGCTAATCTTACATAATCTGTGGCAACAATATCAGTATACATGTGATTAGTATTATTGATAAAGTTAGTCTTGAACGTTCGTCTTGTATTGTTATTAGTCATGGACATACGTACTGCATCTTCAACTTTAATCCACCTTGTGCTATCAAATCTAAACAGTCTATTGGGTAGAAAATCAGTACGTAGAAAGAAATCGTTTTGTGCTGGATTAGATGGAAATTGTATTCCAAACCCAAACTCGTATCCGTTAACTGGGAACCCGTCACCTACTAAGTAACCCGTATAACCTGTACGCTCGGGTACTCCGTCTACCTGGCTTGCTCTTATTGTAGAAGCCGCAGATATGTCAGTTTCATCGGCAGTTGTTAATGTTGGCTTACCTGTAGAATCAACTGCAAGTGTATAAAATTGTCTTGTTTCATATCCGCTTTTGGGTGCATCTGCTTCTGCTTGTGCAACAATTTGATCATTAATTTCAAGTTCTTTGTTGTGCGTACTGAGCAAATCACGCAGGGTCATACCACTTGGATCACCGTTTGCATCCGTCGCTGGCTTGTTGAGAATGTCAGCAAATTGCTGGCTATCTGTTATTTTCTTAAGCCTTAATCTGTATAAATGCGGATACCATGTAGGGCTAAAACCTTCGCTGGCCCGGCCCACATCTTCAATTACATAATAGCGTGGCAGTGCAATATCGTAATCGTTTAGTGCAAATTGATCCTTCAAATGCGGTAATTCTATTACATCGCCACTTATGGGTTTACGGGCAATGTACTTGATAAAATCGTTGATATGCACAGTCATATAGATTGTATCGTTATCGATAAACAGGCCAAACTGACTTAGATTAAAGTCAATATTCTGTACGTTGTAAATACCTCGAATACGATAAATTTCTTCTTCGTATTTCCTATCACGGTTTTCTAAAAACAGCAGATCCTGTATATTCGCCACATTATACGAGTCAATTACGGGTTGATCTGCGGTACCGTTAGGGTTTAATTTTGGGCCCATGTATTTGTGCAAGTATACGTCAGTGCCGCCGACCTGAAACATCTCAGAAATCTGGCGATCCATAAATTTATAATCTTGCCCACGTTCGGGTTTATACAGTGATAGTCTTGGCATATGATATTTATCGCCAGCTAAATATACATGGAGACAATATAATGGACGATCTACCATCAACAACGGAATCTAATTCACTACTAGAACGCAACAAAGTTTTTGACTATGTTCGTGCCATGCTAGGCGACGGCATGATTGAAGTAGAGCTTGACCCTATTCATTACGAAACAGCATTGGATCGTGCATTAAACCGCTTTCGACAACGTAGTCCAAATGCAGTTGAAGAAAGCTATAGCTTTCTTGAACTCATACAAGATCAAAATGAATATCGCTTGCCCGACGAAATCATCAATGTGCAAAGCGTATTTCGCAGAGCAATAGGTAGCAGAAGCGGTATGGGTGCCGGAGGCACGCTGTTTGAACCATTCAACTTGGCGTATACAAATACCTATTTGATGAGTGGCAGTATGATGGGAGGCCTTGCAACATACGAATTATTTGCTGGCTATCAAAAATTAGTGGGCAAGATGTTTGGATCATACATTGAATTCAGTTGGAAGCCAACAAGCCATATCTTAAATATTCTACAACGCCCATTTGCACAAGGCGAACAAATTTTAATCAAGAGTCAAAACTATCGTCCAGACTGGGTATTGTTACAAGATATCTATTCCAAACAATGGCTCAAAGATTATACCTTGGCAACCTGCAAAATCATGTTAGGCGAAGCACGCTCTAAGTTTGGCAGTATTGCAGGGCCAGGTAGTGCTATTACACTAAATGGTACAGCACTATTGACTGCTGGAACCACTGAACTTAAAGAACTTGATAAAGAAATGGAAACTTACATAGCCGGCGGCACTGGTTACTCTTTTGTAATTGGCTAACAAATATTAATTAAGAAATGTAGTTATCTTATCCTCTTCATATAAATACATGTGGAGAATAAGATATGTTTATAAATAACAAATATACCAACTGGTATAATACTATCATTGCTCGTGCTAAAATAAGACAGCAAATAACCGGGTATACCGAACGGCACCATATAATTCCAAAAAGTCTTGGTGGGGAAGATTTAGATACCAATCTTGTAACTTTAACAGCAAGAGAACATTTTATCTGTCATCTGTTATTAACTAAAATGGTTAATGGTATTAATAGATATAAAATGCAAAAAGCATCGATTATGATGATAACTAGAGTCAGCCCTGGCCAGGAACGGTATATAGTCACCAACAGAATTTATGAAATACTAAAGCAATCAATGGATATCCCGCAAGAAGTTAGATTAAAAATGGGTGAATCTCAAAAAAATAGATTCAAAGATACTCCTGGAACATTTTTAGGAAAACATCATTCTTTAGAAACACGTAAGAAAATGTCAAAGTCGGCATCAAAACCTAAATCTTTAGAATGGAAAAAAAGTGCTTCTAAAAATAGAAAAGGAAAACAAGCTGTAAACAAAGGAATTCCACATACGGAAGAAACTAAACAGAAAATTAGTGAGGCTGTTAAGGGAGAAAAGAATGGTTTTTTTGGAAAGCATCATTCGGCAGAACAGCGAGCAAAAAAGAGTAAAGAAAAACTTGCATCTCCTAAAAAAATATGTTATTATTGTAACACAGAAGTAGATACTATGAACTATGGGAGATGGCACGGTGATAAATGTAAAGCAAGATAAAAAACCAATGCTTATTGGGGTGGTGGGGTTTATTGGTTCTGGCAAAGACACAGTTGCTGATTATCTCACTAACTTTCACGGATTCCGTCGAGAAAGTTTTGCCAACAGTCTTAAAGATGCAGTGGCACATGTGTTTGGTTGGGACCGCACTATGTTAGAAGGCCGCACAAAAACTGCCCGCGAATGGCGAGAACAAGTAGATCCTTGGTGGGCAGAACGATTGGACATGCCTAACCTAACACCGCGTTGGGTATTACAATACTGGGGCACAGAAGTATGTCGTCGAGCATTCCATGACGATATCTGGATTGCATCATTAGAAAACAAACTCCGCAACAGCAAAGATGATATCGTTATTAGCGACTGCCGATTTCCTAACGAAATTAAATCGATTAAAGATGCTGGCGGAATTATAGTTTGTGTACAACGAGGAGTTCAACCCCACTGGCAAGATATTGCTGCAAAAGCCAATAAAGGTGATCCCAAAGCACAAGAGTGGCTGAAACGAGAAGGTATACATGCTAGTGAAACTAGTTGGGTCGGTACAACCTTTGATGCAATACTAGATAACAACAAAACAATTGATGACTTGTTTAAACAAGTTAAAGGTCTGGTGTCAAGTCTCCCTGCTTCCACTTTACACCTTCACGATGAAGAAGTCTCTGACAGTTTGCACACACTGTCTTGAGATTAGCAGGACGACAGTTGTCTAAATTGCCGTCCACATGAAACACCGCAAACACTTCTGAGTGTGGACTTTTAAATCCACATTTATCGCATGTTGGTTTAATGCGGTATCCTGAGCGGTACCATCTAGCAACACCTGCATTGGCCACACCTTTCATACAGACATTACACATACTGCGATAATATGTCTGTCCGTTCTTACGATAATTAACTGCGGCTGGCCTATATCCGCACGAACATAGTGGTCTCATAGTGTATTTAATCAATAGTAGGCCTTTTGGAGGCCTTTTCAGCATGCCATAACAGCTAGAAAAACCAAAAAACCTATAAATACATTTGAACATGTATTCATGGAGATAAAACATATGGCTCAATTAAGTTCACCAGGCGTAAGCGTAACAGTAATAGACGAGAGTTTCTACACTCCAGCTGCCCCGGGCACTGTACCGTTAATTGTCGTTGCTTCCGCAGAAAATAAACAAAATGGTGCAGGTACTGGTACCGCACCCGGAACACTGGCAGCAAACGCAGGTAAAGTATACTTGCTTACAAGCCAGAAAGATCTTGCAGATACATTTGGTGTACCCAAATTTTATACTGACTCAAACAACAATCCTATCCACGCTGGCGAACAGAATGAATATGGTTTAGAGGCTGCTTACAGCTTCTTAGGTGTAAGCAATCGTGCTTATGTTGTTCGTGCAGATTTAGATCTTGATCAACTAACAGGCAAAGCAGATGCTCCAACTGGCGAACCAGCTGATGGAACATATTGGTTTGACACAGCAGGTACTAAGTTTGGTGTTAATCAATACAACGCAGATACTGGAATGTGGGATACAACTAATGTTCGTCGCCCAACAGTTATAACTGATGTTAATCAATTAATCGACAATGATGCAACTGAGGCTCCTAGGTCAACAGTTGGTGCGAACGGTGAGTATGCACTAGTAGCAACTACTAATTTAAATAGACTATATTACAAAAAACTTGCA
>Ga0214919_10011716_pt1 | contig 10902 bp, 11 predicted proteins | sample LL1503_MetaG_FD_177994 | JGI IMG/M metagenome (GOLD analysis project Ga0214919, IMG submission 177994) | Freshwater microbial communities from Lake Lanier, Atlanta, Georgia, United States - LL-1503 | ecosystem: Environmental > Aquatic > Freshwater > Lake | place: USA: Georgia | collected...
AATTTCTATTTATTATTCATTTTACATTTTTATATAATTGATATTAATAATCATCAATTTCAAATGGATTTGATAAAACTCTTGATGATCCCAAAAGTGGGGGTTCTTTTTGTGTATAAACAGAAGATGACTTGAGTTCAACTTCTTTTTTATTAAAACAGAAACTCAAAATGAATGCAACAAAAATTAAAAGTAAGAAAAATGCATTAATACAGTTCAAGATCAATTTATTTTTTCTATCCTCTTGTTTCTTTGCATCATCAGTTTTTTGTTGTTCTTCTGTATTTTCATATATTAGCAAACCTTGAAACACCAATATTACTAAAAGAAAAATTCCTGACAATATATAGTATATTAAATAAAATGATTGGTGGAAGAAAAAGAATGAAATGAAAATGAAACATATTGTCAGACAAAATGTTGTCATCCAGTATTCAAAATAATTAGTTTTCATGTCCTCTTTATTTCCATAAGCAATTGTGCTAAGAATTAAATATGCAATTAACAAAAAGCAATATCCATAATGTATTCTATTATCCTGGATTTCATAAAGTGTAGCCATTATATTTATTATATGAAAAAAAATAATTAAAAAAATTATCTACAAAATTAATCCTATATAAATATTTTTAAAAAAATGATTTTGTTTTGAAACAATATTCAAAAAAATATATATAATTAAAATTATGGCTATTCAAAGTAGTTTCCATCCTAAAAGAAAAATAAGAATACTAAAAAAAATGAAAATCAATTTAAAACAACCACCTCAGAAAAAGAAAATAAAAAAAAGATATGTCATTGCTAGCATTTCAGTCATATTTCATATATTAGGAGCATTCTGGGTTTTATATAATTTGATATTTGATATTGAAAGATGGATGGAAACAATGAATATATCAAGAGTTTTTTTTGGATACAGCGAACATCAACATAAACAATTAGTGATATTAAAAATTTGGATGATTGCTATTCAAATAAGATATATATTAACTGATTGTTGGGCATTTTTTAACGCTATAACAAATCATCTATTATTAGAATTCACAATAAAAATGCACATGTTAGAAGGGATAATTTGCTGTATTGTTTTTTTTATTCATAATAGCGATGATTGTTTTGTTTTTGGGATTGTTTGTGTTTTATGGACAGTGATGTGGACAATTGCTTTATTATTTATTTTATTTGGAAAGAAGGTCAATTTATAAAAAAGACTTATCATTTTTTTTCTTAACCTTTAATTATGTTAAGAAAATATTTATATGAGAAAGATTATTATTAAAATGACTCTTCTTCTAATGAAATATTAGAAACATCACCAGGTTTTTTTGTATCTTTTTCTGCGTCTATTATCACTAGATAATCTTTTTCATTAAAGTTAAATGATAAAATTTTATGTTCTTCGTATGGTAACGTCATATTTCCAGGAGGACTGATATAAAAACCGCCTTTACCACAAACAAAAACAACTTCGGAAGGTATAATTATATCATAAAGTTCAACAATATTTTCATTAAAACTAGCTAAATAATTTGATTGAACTATTAATAAAATTTTTCTTCCCGTCATAACATCTTCAATTATTCTACACATCAAATGAATATTTAAAATATCAAACTCTCTTCTAATTATTTTTTGATTAATAATATCCAATATTCGTATGCGTTCATCTTCTTGTTCAGCTGGTGGTGATCCTCCGCCTACATCCATCATTCCATCATATCGTTTTCTTCTAATGGATTTTCTTCTTCTTATGGACTTATTATTAGATTTACTTTTTCTTCGTTTACTTCTTCGTTTACTTCTTTGTTTACTTCTTCGTTTACTTCTTCGTTTACTTCGTTTACTTCGTTTACTTCTTCGTTTACTTCGTTTACTTCGTTTACTTCGTTTACTTCTTCGTTTACTTCTTCGTTTACTTCTTTTTCCTTTATCTGGATCTTTTGGATCTTTTGGATCTTCTAAAAGTTTTTTTCTATTCTCTTCAGCCATATCGTTAGCAAGCTTCTCTATATATTCTTCTGTAGATGTGTCTCCTATATAAGATGGTTCACATGTAGAATCAGGATTTCTATCTTCACCGCTAATTTCAACCCCTGAAGTATTTTTAGATGATGATTTGAATGTAGAATCAGTTATTTTTTGTTTTTTTTTAACAGGTTCACGTCCACTTTCAAGTTCACTTCCACGTTCACTTCCACTTCCACGTTCACGTTCACTTTCACTTTCAATTTCACTTTCACTTCCTGATGATTTGTTTTCAATTGATGAAATGTCGCCTTCTTTTTTTGTTTCCATTTATAAAATGTAAAGAAAACTAAATTTAAATAAAAAATGTTTAAATAAAAAATGTTTAAATACATATTAATATTTACAAATCTATTATTTTCTTATGGTTTCAAATGTTTTACACCTTCCGATGTTTTTAACAACGGTTTGGTTTCATTTGAAAACAATGTTTATGACATAAGCAAGTACAATCATCCAGGAGGCCAGAGTTATCTTCACCGATGTGTCGGAAAACCACTTGAACCATTTTTTTATAGTAACAGCTTTGGTTTTCATTTACAGTCGTCGTCAAATACACGACCCCAACTTTCTTATCTATTTGTAGGAAAACTTTCAGATGTATGTGAAACGCCAAATAATACAACAACATCCCCTGGTGGTCAAATAAAAATAAAATATGATTATCTAAACATTGAACACAATCAAAATTTTCTTTCTTGGAGAATCAACGATGAAACAATTGTCATGAAATTAATAACTTATATGAAAAGTTACGATTGGATTTCGTTTGATTTTTCAAAAGATGATTATGAAAATACAATATTAATTCAGAATAAAACAATAATATCAGATCAATTTTTGTTATACAAAACCATTTGGTTTAATAAAAATGATGTAATGACATTAACATTTGGGATTTTAACAAATCAAACAAATATGAAAACAAGTGGTTCATGTCAAATAGACATAGAAAAAGGTAAAGGTTACAAAACGTTGTCATCTTCAAAATTCACACTAAATTTATTTTCCGGATTAGAAAGTGAAATCAATGGTGTTATTTCATATGATGATGATAAAGAAATATACGTATTCATATCAACCACGGTCACTTTTTTTGTTGTTCTTATGATTTTTTTGATTATCACAAGTAACAAAAACAATATACTATTCAATCATTACTATGGTGAATATACATTAGGGTCAATAATTTTCATTCCAATTTATTTATTGTGGTATGTTGCAATATTATCATATTCGTTTACCGATAAAAACAAAATTCTGACTAGACTAGGTAATTTTATATCCATTAATTTGATGTTAAACATTTTACCAATAACAAGAAATAGTATATGGGTTATTTTATTTCATCTTTCATACGAACGACTTTTGATAGTTCACAAAGTAATGGGTATTTGCTGTCTTATATCAGTTCTTATAAAATTAATTACAGTTGCTATATTGTATGATTTACATTCTCTTTTCTTATATGATGAGCTTGACACATCTCTTTTTGGGACATTAGCTTCATTTTCAATCATATTAACTTCATTTTTATCCATTCCTTATGTAAGAAAAAACGCATTTGAATTGTTCTTATACTCTCATAAATTTTTATTTTTAATAACCATCATTATGAGTTCATTACATTCTCTAATATCTCTATATTGTTTTTTACCATCAATTATGTTATATTTAGTAGATTTAGTTTTGAGAGTTTTTAACACTCATAAAGCCATATATTCACAATTAAAAATTGCCGGGAATGGCGATTTCAATACATCTTGTGTTTTTATATCAGTTGAATTAGACAAAAAAATCCAAATCAATCCAGGTTCGTATTTTTTCATTTGTTATAATGATGTTTCTAAATATCAGTATCACCCATTGAGTGTTTTATCAAAAAATGAAGATTGTTTAACATTCTGTGCTAAAGACATGGGGAAAGATAGCTGGACACGTAAACTAAAACAATTTGATTTTCAAAATTTATCAAACATAGACAAATTGTCAGATAAAACAGTTTGGTTACAAGGTCCTTATGGCCATCAAACGATAGATTATAATTCGTCTAAATATTCAAACATTATTGGAATAGCCGGAGGAATAGGCATAACCCCGATTTTGTCTATTTTACAAGGCATAAGTGACAAACAAAATAGAAAAAAAAGAATTTTTTTGATCTGGATTGTTAGTCATGTATCTTTAGTTACTGCATTTGCTTCATATATAAAAAAACTTGACTTATCTTTTATTGAGATTAAAATTTATATAACACATAATGTAATTATGGATACTTATTTGATTCCATATGTCAACATTTACAACAAAAGACCTAAAATAGATTACTTAATAAATGAAATACTTTTAGAAAATAATATAATTAATACAGAAATTGGAATAATGTGTTGCGGTCCCAAAAGTTTATCAAAAGATGTCATTGATGTTTGTAACATTCACAACATTGATTCTTCTATTGAGATGTTTTAACCTCTAGTCTCCAGATTTTAAAAGTTTGTTTTTCTTAACCTATAATTGTGGTTAAGAAAAAATTCATGATGTAAATTTACATCAAAATGGAGACTAGAGGTTAATACTTTTTTTGTCGTTTACTTCTGCTTTTCTTTCTTCGTTGTTTTTTACTGAACATATTTTTTTTAAAATTTTCGGGTTTTATATTGATTGAAATAACATTTGCGGATTTTACACCTTTTGTTCTACTTGGAAAAAAAGGTATAAATATTTTATTAAATTGATCTTTTTTATCAGAGTCTATTAAACAATGTATATATGCAACACCTTTTTTTGTAGAATCAAGATATAAACGTTTTTCTGATATAATAATATAATTAGTTTTATCAATTGGTATAAAATCTTCGTGAAAATATTCTGTTTCAAAAATTCCGGCTTTAAAAACCCACTCATTCCAATTAGAATAATATACAGTAACTCCTATTTTCTCCAAGTCTCTTTTTAACATTGGGATTTTGGATGTTATAAATCTTGTATCCCATAAAGGTTTTTCATATTCAGGAAATTGTTTATAATATTCGTCTATATTTGGTAAAAATTTAACTTCAGTCTGTTGAATATTGTTATCATTATAGCGTTTTTTACTCATGTTTTAATTTATTCTAAAGAAAGAAATTCTTAATAAAAAAATGTTGAAAGAAAATATTAAAATACATGTTTTGAATAGAATCAAATCCGCTGAAATTAATTCCTATCCATTTTATAATATATATATAGAGAACATTTTTCCTGATGTTTTTTATGACAAACTTAAGAAACGAATGTTGTATCACAAATATAATTCAAATTTAGAAAATAGAAATTGGGATAATCCGGAATTTATTAATAAAAAGATAAGTTTAAATAATATAGAAGATGAAGAAATTGATATTGTCAAATTTATTTTTTATGACTCTGAGATAAAACAATCAATTATTGAAAAATTTTATATTAATCCTTATTTCGTAGATGAAATTGTGTTTACTCATGATTTACAATTTGTATTTACTGAAAAAAATAGATTTCAAAAAATACATACCGATATACCCGCGCAAATTGTTTCAGTAGTGTTTTATTTACCGGAAGAAGATAATATTTCTACATTGGATGAACTGAATAATGGAACAATACTTTATGACAAAGATTTGAAACCTATAAAAGTATCCAAATTCATAGGAAATAGTATTTCATTTTTTGCGCCACATTTTTATAGTTATCATGGTTTTAACACAACTATAGATAATAGAAACACCATGTTGTTTTTTTATGCTCAAAAAGATTTAATTAAAAGATTTTATGATAATAGTAAAAATCAAAATGGGGAACAAAACGTAGAATTATTCAAAAATGTAGTGCAATGGAAAATAACCAAGTATAGATTAATAGAATATGGAAAAGATGATATGGATTTTTTAACTAAATTGCTTACAGAAAAAAAAAATTGTAAGATTGACACTCTAAATGGTCGCATTTTATGAAATACAGATTTTGTTAAGACTAACCGCTAATTTAAAAAATTAATAAAAAAATTTATTTAAAAAAATTAATTCTTCAATATAAATGAAAATTGAAGAAATTGAATCTGTGATTGAAGAAGAAGAAAAGAAGGAAGAAGAAAAGAAGGAAGAAGAAAAGAAGGATGAAAAGCTAGAACCAATTGAAAATGGTTATGAATTTGATAATTATAAATGGGTTCAAAATGCAAAAGATGTTACCATTTTTATTCCAATTTCAAGAGATGTTAAATCTCGGGATATAAAAGTTAATTTTTTAACGAATAAGATTCATGTTTCCGTAAAAGAACAAGTCTTTTTTAACACAAGCAAAGAATTAACACATGAAATAAAACCTGATAATTGTACATGGTTTATTGATGATGATGAAAGAGAAAAACGTTTATTAATTGTTGAACTTGATAAGAAAAAATTTGATGAATGGTGGGTATGCGTAAACAAAGGTGATCCGGAAATTGATGCGTCAAAAATTCGCCCGCCAAATGCTCAAATTTCAGATCTAGATTCATCAACAAGAGCTACAATAGATAAAATGATGTATGATGAAGATGTGAAGCAGAAAAATGGATTTTATAAAGATCGTGTTTAGTTCATTTTTTTTTAGAAAATGATGGTAATTTTTCTTAACAGGGGACAGTTAAGAAAAATATATATTAATTAAAGATTACAAATAACTCTATATAATGAATAGCGAAGATAAATTATTATACAATTTATTTGGTTCAAACAAAGAAGAACCGACAATAATTAAAGATGAATTTTATGTAGAAATCTATGATTATTATTATAATAGAGGATTTTACCCCATTTTGTTTTTTAGTATCTCAGAAATATTATTAATCATATTCAGTATACTATTTTTTTTATTTTTTATTGCTTTTATTGATTGGAATTTATTACTAGAATGTAAAATAAATAACTGTGGTGATATATTGAATTATTATGACTTTAAAATAAATTTTATTGAAGTTCTTATTATAGTGTCTATTTCAATTTTTTTGATATATAAATTAACTTTGTTCATCCCTAAAATCAACAAATTATTTGATACTTATAATTATTACATAAATACTCTTAATATAAAAAATGATGAACTATATTCGGTTGACTGGTCAGTTATTTTGAATAAAATGATTTCACTAAATCCACTACATAACACATTTGATTTAACTAACAAAATAATGAAGAAGGATAATTACATGATAGCATTGATTGACAAAAAAATTATTGATTTACCAAATTTTGTATTCACTAAACAGTTAGAAATGAATTTGAAATATATAATTCTTCAGGAACACAATAATAATATTGAATCCAATGAATTGAAAAAACGATTCATAATGTATGGAATCGTAAATGCGATATCATCTTTCTTTATTTTTCTATTTCACATCGGTTATTTTTTTGTAAGTAACATTAGCGATTTTTATTCTAGCAAAAACATTACAGGACCTAGAAGATATACTACTTTAGCCAAAATCAAATTCAGAGAATACAATGAATTAATACACTATTTTGAAGAAAGAATCAATAAAAGTATGAGATACGCAAATAAATATAGCAAACAGTTTGAATCTCCTAATCTTGAAGTTCTTGGTAATTTTACAGGATTGATAGCAAGCTCATTTTTTAGTTTTTTTCTAATAATTTCAATATTAGATGAAAACATACTTCTTTACGTTACATTTTTTGATAGAAGTTTATTATTTTACATGGGAATAACAAGCGCTATTTCAACATTTACAAGAACATTAATTCGTAGTCCGGAAGAAAGTCTTTATGATCCGATTGGTTTTATGGAAAAAGTCATTGAATATACTCATTACGAACCTAAACATTGGACAAATAATTTCAATAAATATGAAGTGCGAAACGAATTCTTTTCTCTGTTTCCATATAAGATTCTTATTTTTTGTTACGATTTAATAAGTATATTCCTAACTCCATATTATCTTATATTCATTTTACCTGAAAAAAGTCAAGCAATTTGTGAATTTATGAAAAATAATACAATTCACATTGATTCAATGGGGTATATGTGTAAATCAAATCAGCAAAAAAAACTAGATGACAAAATGAAAAACTCCTTTATGATTTTCAATAAAAATCACACTCATAATTCAATGTTATCATCATCTGAATTTTCAATAGAAAAAAATTGATTTTTTTTACAAAAAAATACAGAGAATCATATCTTTCAAAAGTATGAGCTCACTACACCAAATTACCGTTTTATTAAGAGAACTATCAACCCCTTTACCAGATAGTATCATCGGTAAAATCGTACTTTTTAACAGCCATCCAATCGCCGATATAGTTAAAGAACTAGAGAACGCTGATTATGGTAAGTTAGAAAACTACATAATAGGTTGTTTGAGTTTGCCTAAGAACATACTCTTGTATAACAGAGACGTTTTCAGACGAATTACAAGAGATAAATCGTTATCAATATATAACAATGCTCAATTCATGGGTATTATTATGGCATCAGAGCAAATTAAACGTGTTAATTGCTTAACTACGTTTTATAACACCCTTTATTACTTAAGGCATCCTGATCCTGTTATTGTTCACAACAATCCAATAGTTATTCATAGAACTGAACCAAAGACGAATAGAAAACGTGCTTTGGCTTCTGAGCTATCATCATTTCAACTATTGCTTTGTTGTGAAGCCATCAAGAAGGATAACGATAGATGTACTAATCGTAAGAAAGTGGGAACTAACTACTGTGGAAAACATAAAAATCGTATTTAAATGATAAATACGATTAAGAATTAAGTATATTTAATAAGATAAGTAAATACATTTTATTATTCATTCGGACATGATTTTAACATCTTTTCTCTTAGATAAAAAACGAATGAGAATCGCTTCCCATCCCCTTTAATCTCTGAATTACAATGCCATTCATGAACATCCATTGCGATAAAATCACCGCCTCTACAATTGACACCAACTCCATATTGTGGAAACATCGTATATCCACCTTCATAATCACCTTCGGAAACAATAACTAAATTCCCAAATCCTTGTTTGAAATCACCGTAATCACGATGTAAAGCTGTTCTAAAATTCCTATTTACTGTTACAGTTGTGAATATAGTATCTTTAATGACAAATTCAGGATCAATTGTATCAATGGCTTCTTTTTGAATTTTATAGTACTTGGGAACTAATTTCTTATAAATACGGTCTATTTTCTTGAATACTCCTAAACAGTTTTTGAACTTGTCAAAATTCTGAGCTGTGAATGCTGTTTGTCTACATTTGACTTGTTTATTGTTTTTATCTTTTTCACGGGAAGAGTGGAAATTTGAACTATTATCATAAAACCCAATTATTCCACTATTTATTTTTTTTACATTTGGAATTGATTTATATAGCTTTCCAGTTTTCTTAGATTTAACAAGTTTATATTGGGATTTTTGAGATTTTATCGGAATTCCAGAAGCACTTAATCGTCTTGATGAACCAACTACTTTTTCAAAAACTGTTAATTTTTGACACTGTTCTTTATTTATTACATTTTTTCTGAATTTTAAAAGTAAACTACCATCTTCTTTGTAAATGTCTATATCTTTGTCAAAAATTTTGATTCCGTTATCATTGAAAAAAGTCCCTTCTTTGTCTTCTATTTCTTTATCACTCATAACTTTTTTTACAATTAGTTGTTTTTTAATCATTTTTTTATTTCAATAAACATATTTTTTTCTTTAATTAAATAAAAATCAAAAAAAAATATGGATGAAGAACAATTAGATTATATAAATGCGGTAAAAAAATTATATATACATGTAAGCATTCTAAAAGAAAATCCAAAATATTACTCTGATGAAATTAAAATACATAAAGACTTCAAAAAAAAATACTTAAATAATCCAATTCTTAAAAAAGCTACAAATATAGCAATATATGATTTGAAAAATAAAATATCATCTGATCAAGAAAAAAGTGAATACATAAACGCTACTAAAACTTTATACTACAATCTTAATATACTACATGGGGATCCTGAAGATTTCCAAGATGAAGTTGATACATACATAATATATAGAAAATTTTATTATATACCAGAAGAAATAAAAAAATTGACTGATTATGCTATATCTCAAGTTAATAAAGAAATTGAATTACGTAAACAAGAAGATGAATCTCTTTCTAAGCAAAATGAACAACCATTTGATTTTTCTTCATTACCTAGTAATTATACGATTCTCAAACAAAATTTTCTAAAAGATAAAATTCTTAATTATGAAAAACAAAGACAAATTCCTGAAATAAGCGCTGATAATAAAAAAAAAATAATTGAATATAGCAGAAATAATTTTGTAGATGACACTTACAACTATTTGAATTCCATAAATATTTCAAAAGTAAGATTTATTGATATTATTAACAATGAAAGATACAATTACAACGAAATCATTAAAAATAAGAATGAAATACAAAATCTTTCAACTAACTTTGATTCATTAGCTTTAAATGAAATTAATAAATTAGCCATTCTTGACTATCTTGTTTATATTTTGAAAGACCGTCAGGATAATCTCAATGATATTAAATTAGTAAAAATGATTGATTCAGAATTTGATAGTGTTGTTAAAAAAAACTCAATATCAACTCTGGAGATTGAGGCAATTAAAAAACGGGTTGATGAAAAATATATTTTAGAAGGGTATTCAAAAATTGGAATTTGTTAAAAATCTTTTTTTAATTTTTTATTATAGATGTTTATAATAAAAAAATGAGTTCTCAACAACAATACATTGATGCATATATTACATTGTATACAAATATTACTCTTGGAGGTAAAAGTATAAACAATTATAGAAAAGAAAAAGAGATATTTGATTCTTATAGAAAAGAAAAT
>Ga0214919_10011717_pt1 | contig 10900 bp, 9 predicted proteins | sample LL1503_MetaG_FD_177994 | JGI IMG/M metagenome (GOLD analysis project Ga0214919, IMG submission 177994) | Freshwater microbial communities from Lake Lanier, Atlanta, Georgia, United States - LL-1503 | ecosystem: Environmental > Aquatic > Freshwater > Lake | place: USA: Georgia | collected 2015-03-15
GCAATTAAAATCTGCTCTGAACCATATGCTGAAGATGAAATACAGTCGCTAGATAAAATTCCTAATCCATAACGCTTACTAAGGCGTTGATGACTTAATGAGTGACGATTAAGTGGGTTTCCTAACAAGCGCCGTTTAAGAGTGTAGAAAAAGGAATCTTTTACGTGTGCATGATCTTGAAGCACAACCGGTGTTGGGGCGTCATCAGTCCATGACTTAGGCACTCAAAGCTCCTTTTTATTGCGTATAACGCAATACTATTTCAAGGCTCTATCGTAGAGCGCATTGGTTTCAACTTCTCGCAGGCTGAGCGTATGATTACCTCCATGCATACACAGTTATATATTGATGGCCAATGGGTAGATGGCGTAAGCAAGGTTGCCGTCTACGATCCAAGTGATAATTCAGTAATCACCGAAGTTTCTATGGCCTCAGATGCCCAGTGCGAGGCTGCTATTGCCGCAGCTGATGCTGCGGCAGTGGCGTGGGCAAAAACGGCCCCTCGCTTTAGATCTGAGATTTTGCGAAAAGCGTTTGAAATTATGACAAGTGAAATTGAAGTGATTGCAACACTTATTTCACGTGAGAATGGAAAAGCGATGCCCGATGCCCGTGGTGAAGCGGCTTATGCGGCAGAGTTTTTCCGTTGGTTTGCCGAAGAAGCCGTTCGCACTCCTGGAGATTTCCGTAAATCACCTTCAGGAGACAAGCGAATCCTTGTTACACATCAACCAATTGGTCTCTCTATTCTTATTACACCGTGGAATTTCCCAGCAGGTATGGCAACTCGAAAGATTGGGCCAGCAGTTGCTGCTGGTTGCACGATGGTTTTAAAACCAGCAACTGAAACACCTTTAACTGCGATGTATATCGTGGATGTCATGGAGCGTGCAGGTTTGCCTAAGGGTGTTCTCAATTTAGTTTTGCCAGAAAAAACGGGGCCAGCGATTTCAAAGATGCTGCATGATCCACGTGTTAAAAATCTTTCATTTACCGGGTCAACAGAAGTTGGCCGTGTACTCCTAAAAGAGGCTGCGGATAAGGTAATTCGCTGCTCTATGGAGCTAGGTGGAAATGCACAAGTAGTTGTTCATGATGATGCAGATTTAGCAGTAACTATTCCACAGTTGCTTCTTGCCAAGATGCGCAATGGTGGTGCTGCCTGCACATCTGCAAACCGAATCTTTGTTCAGCGTGGTATTTCAGAAGCATTCATAAATGAGATGACTAAGTCTATGAGCACATTTGTAATGGGCCGTGGAACTGATGCAACAACAACTCTTGGAGCATCGGTCTCAATGAAGGAGCGCAACAAGATTGCACAAATTGTTGATGAATCTGTTGCAGCAGGTGCCAAGGTTGCCCTTGGTGGCATTAAGCCTGAAGGTGAAGGTGCCTTCTATCCAGCCACAGTTTTAATCGTTGATAAAGACAATCCAATCCTTCTTCATGAAATCTTTGGGCCAGTTGCACCCATCGTTATTTTTGATACTGATGAAGAAGGAATCAAACTTGCTAATGACACTGATTTTGGTCTTATTAGTTATGTCTTTTCCTCAAACCTCACCCGAGCCCTGCGCACAGCAGAAGCGATGGAATCAGGAATGGTTGCCATTAATAAAGGAGTTATTTCAGATCCAGCAGCTCCTTTTGGTGGCGTGAAGCAATCAGGTTTGGGCCGTGAAGGTGGCTTTGATGGCATCCATGAGTTCTTGCAAACCAAATACATTGGGGTAGAGATTTAACTGGCGGAGGATGAGGGATTTGAACCCTCGATAGGTTGCCCTATACACGCTTTCCAAGCGTGCGCACTCGGCCGCTATGCGAATCCTCCAGTGAAGCGGCTTAACCTTACCCGTTAATTGCTTTGCGCAAGAACCTGACTATTTACAGTTAGATCGCCAACCAGAATGGATTTTCAAAGCGCTTAACAAAGGCGGCCAGCCATTGTGCTGCCACTGCGCCATCAATGGCACGGTGGTCAACTGAAACCGTGAAGTTGATGACGGAACGTATTTTAATTTCCCCGTCAATCACTACCGGTTTTTGCTTGGCTGCACCAACAGCCAAAATTGCTGACTGTGGAGGATTTAAAATTGCGGAGAATTCATCAGTGCCATACATACCAAGATTTGTGACAGAGAATGATCCACCTTCAATTTCATTTTGCTTTAAGCGGCCATTACGAGCTCTGTCAATTAAATCACTGGTCGAAATATTTAGCTGTGCAAGACTCATGTGATTGATTCCCCTAACCACAGGTGTTATCAAACCATTATCCGTGGCAACAGCAATTGAAACATCAACATCGCTAAATTGACGCAAAGCAATATCAGTCCAGATGACATTTGCCTGTGGAACATCTGAAAAGGATGCTGCAACAGTCTTTAGAATGAGATCAGTGACTGAGATTTTCTTAGGTGCCCATTCATTATATTTTGCGCGAAAATTCAACATGTCATCTGCAAGCACCGGGGCTGAAAGATAGAAGTGTGGAACTGTTGTCTTGCTTTCAGTTAATCTGCGCGCAATAGCCTTACGCATGCCAGAGTGCGGGATTTCTGTAAAACTTCCAGCAGGTATGACAACCGGAACAGCTTTTGAAACAGTAGTTTTTCCGCCTGCGATTGCTGCTTCTACATCTCGACGAACAATTCGCCCATCAGGGCCTGTTCCCTTAATTGAATGTGCATCAAGACCATTTTCTTTTGCCAAACGACGAGAAAGTGGACTTATAAATAAGCGATCTCCATGATCTGTGTTTTGTGATGTAGGAGTGGCTATTGCTACAGGAGCGGCGACAGGTTCAGGGGTCTGAACAACAGGTGCTGCAACTGGTGCTACGGCAACAGCCATACCAGCTTCAGCCATTAATGCATCAATCTCAGTTTGTCCTTCACCTGCTCCAAGCAAGATTGCAATCGGTGCACCGACTTGTACAAACGCACCGTTTTGAGCCAGGTATTTACCTAAAATTCCAGCAGTCTCGGCAGGCACCTCAACGAGTGCTTTTTCAGTCTCGACTTCAGCCATTGCTTGACCAAGAGTGAATGATTCACCTTCTTTTATTAGCCATTTGGCGATTACAGCCTCAGTTGCATTGGCCAAAACTTCCGGCATCCTCATTATTGATGCCATTTATTGATTACCGCCAAATCCGTTTTTCACACGTGCAAGTCCTGCAACTATCTCCTCAACACCGGCAAATGCAGCTCGTTCAAGTACCTTTGAAATACTAGGAGAAGCTTCTCCACCGGAGACACGTTGCACAGGTTGGTCTAGCCAATCAAAGTAACGACGATGAATCTCATCAGATAACCATCCACCATAAGAAGTTCCTAATGCACCTTGTTCAACAACTAAGACATTGTTAGTTTTCTTAATTGAGGCCTCAATTGTTTCCCAATCGATTGAGGCACGATCGAGCCAACGTAGATCGATCACCTCTGCATCCATTGCGCTCTGTTCAACGGCGGTAAGAGAATGTTTAACCATGGATAAATAGGTCAAAACAGTGAGATCTTTTCCTTCTCGGCGAATGTTTGCTTTACCAAAAGGAATTTGATATTCGAAATCACCTTCAGGGATATCTCCCATATCTTGATATAAATCAACGTGTTCAAGAACAAGGACAGGATCTTGCAATGCCAGTGCTGCATTCATCAATCCGATGTATTCGGCAGGTGTTGAAGCAGCAACAATTCGCCATCCTGGACTAGTTACAAAAATTCCCGCAGGATCCATTAAATGCTGTGAACCATACCCACTACCAATCGCAACTTTTGTACGTAGAACTAAAGGGACCGAATTCTGTCCACCAAACATGTGGCGAGCTTTACCAATTTGGTTGAATACTTGATCAGCTGCAACCCACATAAAATCCGGATACATAAATTCGACGATGGGACGGAATCGACCATCTAATGCAAGACCGCCACCTAGACCAGCAAAAGCATTTTCACTAATTGGTGTTCCTAAGATTCGATTTGGATATTTTTTAGCTAAGCCTTTAGTTGCACCATTAGTTCCACCATTTAATCGGTGGATGTCTTCGCCCAGAACAATAATGCGCTCATCTCGTTCCATTGCCGCATCAATGACTCCAGCCACAGCATCAACAAATTTAATATTGGTCTTTGCACCACCATCTTTGAGTGGCTCAAGCGTGCGTGCGCCTTTGAGTTCAGAGGCATCTCCCCGAACGCCGACATTGACAAATGAAACATCAGGCCAAAGCTCGGGCCTAATACGGCGCTTTCCTGGGGCATCTGGATTTGGTTCAAGTAGAGCTGATGCAGCAAGTCGGTTAGCAGCAAGTGCTTGAGCGCGCACTGAATCAACACTTTCTTGATCAATAAGGCCAAGTGCAATCATTTCATTTGCAACGCGCAGTAGTGGATCACGTTCGCGCCATTGTGCTTCTTCTTCCTTAGTGCGATATCCAAACGCACTTCCAGGGAAAGGACCATTTTGATGGAAGTAGCGATACACATCTGCCTCAATGACAACTGGACCTTTTCCAGTGCGCATATGTGATTCTGCTTCTTTCATTGCAAGATGAACTGCAAGTGGATCCATTCCATCAACTTTCCATGAAGGAATACCAAAGCCTAAGGCACGGCCAGAAAGGCGTGGCTCAGCAGTCACTTCAGAAACGTGAGTTGAAACCGCATACAAGTTATTTTCGATAAAGAAAGCAAGAGGCAATTTCCATGCTGCAGCTAAGTTCATAGTTTCAAGCACTGAACCAATGTTTACAGCACCATCACCAAAGTAAGAAACCGTGATGTTGTTTGTCAGAGATTTACTTTGTGCCCATGCATTACCTGCAGCGAGAGGTACTCCGCCACCAACAATTGCATTTGTTCCTAGCGCTCCAGCTTCAAAATATTGAAGGTGCATAGAGCCACCTCGACCACTGCAATACCCTTGGGCTAATCCAAGAATTTCAGCAAGTGTGCGCTGTAAGACTTCTTGAAGCTCTGGTGTCACAAGATTTGTGACATCTAATTTTCCTTGTGAGACATGATTAATGACCTTGGCAAGGAATTGATGGTGACCTCGGTGAGAACCGTTGATCGCATCGTGTGTTCCTAGTGAAACAATTGAACCCACTGCTCCACCTTCTTGACCAATAGAAGAGTGTGCAGGCCCATGAACTAATCCTTCACTTGCAAGCTCAAGGACGATTTCTTCAAATGCCCGAATTAGGTGTAACTGTCCAAGCATGGTTTCAAGCAGTTGTGGATCGGCCTTCTTCCAATCATCTTCAGTCGTGACAATTTCAACCCATGGTTCACGGGCTACAAGGGGAGTGCGCTTAGTCATGTCGAGCTCCTAGGGGCAGAAATAATTCATCTATAAATTAAGTAGAAGAGAACAGTAAACCCAGATTGCATCCAATCGCAAGGTTTTAGCCCCAAAATCTTCCCTTTAGGCAGTAAATAGGGCTAGATTGTATCCAATTAGCAGAAAGGCGTGAGAAATGGCTGGAATTCCAGGCTTGAGAGGCACCGAGCACATTGGCTTTACAGTCCCTGATCTTGATCAAGCCGAGCGCTTTTTTGTCGACGTTATTGGATGTGAACGCATATACAACCTTGGACCATTTATTAAAGATGACAATTGGATGGCAGAGCATTTGGGTGTTCACCCACGAACCGTGATGCGTGAACTTCGGTTCTTCCGATGCAAATTTGGACCCAACTTTGAAATATTTCAATATGAAGCTGCAGACGGTGCTGCGCCGCAACCTAAGAACTCAGATATTGGCGGACACCATCTTGCATTTTATGTAGATGATTTTGATACAGCTTTGGAGTATCTAAAAAATAAAGGAGTAGCAATTATGGGTGAGCCAACATTGAGCAAGAGCCACTCTGAGGGTCAGAAGTGGGTTTATTTTACAAGTCCATGGGGAATGCAATTTGAACTTGTGTCATTTCCTAACGGCAAAGCTTATGAAGCTCAAGCGGTGACAAAACTTTGGCATCCTGCCCACCCGGAGTTGTAATGCTAAATATTAAAAATGAGACAGATCTTGCCCTAAGCCAGCAAATTGCAAATTCTCTTAAAGAAGAGATTCTATCTGGGAAATATCCGCCCGGAATTCGAATTCGTCAAGAAGATATTGCTGAACAATTTGGTGCATCACGATCACCAGTTCGTGAGGCATTACGCATTCTTGAAGCAGAAGGACTCATTAATCTTGTTGCACATACCGGTGCATGGATTTCACATCTAAGTCTTTCTGAATGTGAAGAGATGTATCAACTTCGTGAACGAATTGAGCCGCTTTTACTTAGGTTAAGTATTCCTCATATTACTGACTCACTTGTTCACGAACTGCAAAAGCTTGTTTTGCAAATGGAAGCTACAACAGATGTGGAAACTTTTTTGAGACTAGATAGACAATTCCATCTACTTTCCTACTCAAAAGCCGAAACAGTTCTTGTAGGTGAAATGGTGAATCGATTATGGAATACAACTCAACATTATCGACGTGCATATTCCCAAATGATGGCGTCTACTTCATTTAAGCCAGCACACTATGAACATCATTTATTGCTGACTTCAATAATTAAGGGAGATTTAGACGATGCCGAAAGGATTCTATTTGGCCACATCCGGCGTACTAGGCTCGAATTAGCCAAGCACCCAGATGTATTTAACTCATAATTAAGAGCGTGGCGGAATGATTTTTTCAGCACGAAGTTGCTCAAAAAGATCAAAGAATGAGTCTGGAGTTACTTGAACTTCTCGGAAACCCGCTTTTCGACTCTTACCCATGTCAGCAAAAGTTTCAACTTGACGGCCTAAGTCAGCATCAGAGTGCCACCAAGATGCAATTTCAGAAGCTTTATATGGTTTGAGGTTATATTTAGAAACTATCTTTTCCCATTCAGAATCTGCACCAGTCATACGTGGTTCTAGGGGCGAAATTTCCCCAGGATGTCCTGGATCAGTTACGCCAAAGTAGTCTGCAAGAAGTTTCCAGAGTTGACGCCATCGGAAGACATCGCCGTTAACAGTGTTAAATGCTTCGTTCTTTCCTGCAGGATCTGTTGCAGACCAAACAGCATGACGAGCAAGCAAACGAGCGTCGGTAACATCTGTGACTCCGTTGTATTGTTCTTTAGAACCAGGGAAAATAAATGGTGCACCGGTTTCTTTACAGATGGAAGCGTAAACAGCAAGTGTTACACCCATATTCATTGCATTACCTAAAGCCCAACCAATCATGGTGTGTGGTCGATGCACCGACCAGGTGAAGCCTTGTTCTGCTGCAGACTTAAAGAGAATGTCTTCTTGTGTGTAATAAAAATTATCAATTGGCAATCGAGCCTGACTCTCTTTAAATGGAGTCTCCATCGGCGTAGCTGCATACGATTCAAATGGCCCGAGATAATGCTTTAGGCCTGTAATTAGGACGGTGTGCTCCAATGTGCGCTTTTGAGCAAAAGCATCAAGGGTGTTTTGTAGCATCGCACCATTTACAGCAATATTTTCTTTCTCAGTATTTTGTCTAGACCATGTGCAAAAGAAGAGATGCGAAATAGGTAGGTCGGCAACAGCTGCAACAACACTTGCTGGATCTAGAACATCTGCATAGAGATGTTTAACACCTGGAATGATGATTCCCGGCTTACGGGAGAGTCCGTAGACAGTAAAACCCTTCTTCTGGAGTTCTTGTGCAATATTGTTGCCGGTAATTCCAGTTACTCCGATTACGAGGGCGTTCTTGCTCATAGTCCCATCCATTCTGTGAATCTATTCAGGGTATTGATGTTATGTGAGACTACACATAATGACAAGATATGGCTTAGAACGTTCGCTCACACTTGACGCTTTGCGCTCACAGTGCCAAACTTTTGGAGGTGCCGAGCCAACATTGGAGTTGATATGGGACGAGTAACTGGAAAGTCAATCATCGTTACAGGAGCTGGCTCTGGCATTGGCGAGGGCTTTGCTCACATTCTGGCGGCAGAAGGTGCAAAAGTCGGAGTTTGTGATCTGAAGGCAGAAGCAGCAAATCGCGTAGCAAAAGCAATTAACGAGAATGGTGGCCAAGCATTAGCTTTGACTGCCGATGTCTCTAAGCGCGATCAAGTAAGAAATAGTTTTAAGAACTTTGTTGATTGGGCTGGCTCACTGGATGTCATCTTTAACAATGCAGGTTTTAACAAACCCATGCACCTCATGGAAGTTACTGAAGATAATTGGAATGCAATTATGAACGTCAATGGACTTGGTGTTCTAATCTGCACTCAAGAAGCAGGAAAATACATGATTGCTCAAAAGAGTGGAAAAATTATTAACACTGCATCCATCGCCGGACGACAGGGTTATCCAGCTTTTGCTCCTTATTGTGCAAGTAAGTTTGCAGTTAATGCATTAACTCAAGCCACCGCCCGAGGATTAGCCGAGTACAACATCACATGTAATTCTTTTGCTCCAGGTGTTGTAGATACGCCACTCTGGATTGATTTAGATCGAGATTTAATGGAGATGGGAATGTCAGAGCGTCCAGGACAGGCAACAGAGGAGTTCTCCGCTGGTATTTTGCGTGGACGTGCAGCCACTCCTGCAGATTTGCAAGGTATGGCCCTATTCCTGGCCTCAAGTGATTCTGACTATATGACAGGCCAAACCATCATGATTGATGGTGGAATGGTCCTTGTTTAAATCGAAATTTTACGCAAATCTACCATCTACTAATGAAATGAGAAGGAAAAAATGAAAGCACTTCAATTTATGTCACCAAACACTATGGCTGTCAACGAAATTGCCATCCCAAAGATTGCTGACGATGAAGTACTTCTTGCCAGTCGATCTGTGGGAATTTGCCATTCAGATATTGAACTTCTAGAAGGTAGATACATCATTCCATTTCAATATCCAATTATTCCAGGCCATGAGTGGTCTGCAGAAGTAATGGAAGTTGGTAGCAAGGTTTCAAAACTTAAAGCTGGCGATCGAGTCGTAGGCGAGTGCGTTATTGGTCAGGAACATTTTGGTTTTAGCATTAGCGGAGCAATGGCTGAGTTTTTTATTGCTAAAGCTGATTGGCTACACAAGCTTCCAGAGAATGTTTCTTGGACACAAGGCGCTTTAGTTGAGCCCTTCTCTTGTGGTTATTATGCAACCGTTCGCGCCGACAATATGGATGCTAGTGACACTGTTGCCGTCTTTGGTGCAGGACCAATCGGTCTTGGAGTAATTGCCGCGTCAGCAGCTAAAGGTGCACGCGTCATAGTTATTGAACCTTCAGCTGATCGAGCAAAAGTTGCTCTCAGTCTTGGTGCCGATGTGGTTGTTGATCCAACTAAACAAAACACCAAAGATGCAGTAATGGATGCCACACATGGTGTTGGTGCCACGGTTGTTATCGATGCAAGTGGGCGACCAGATGCGATGGCAGCAACTCTTGAAGTTGCTTCATTCCATGGACGCGTTGTAATCATTGGCATAAGTGTTGGTGGAAAAGCACCAGCAGAGATGGGCTTGATCCAGTCAAAGGAACTGCAAGTGCGCGGAATTATTGGATCTCCAGGTGTGTGGCCAGAGACTATTCGTTTCCTATCCCGCACAAATCTTGATCTTTCGAAGTTAGTTACATCTAGCTTCGATATTTCTGAAGCAGATAAGGCCTACCAGAAAGTTCTAACTGACAAGAGCCAAATTAAAGTTCATGTCACGAATTCAGGTAAATAATGTCTTCTACTATGCGCGCAGCTGTGCTGCACGACATTTTGGATTTACGTGTTGAGGATTTTCCAAAACCTTCAGTATTAGCTCCAGATGATGTGCTTGTACAGGTGAAATACAACGGACTTTGTGGAACCGATGCATCAGAGTATGCAAAAAGTTCAACAATGGTTCCACTCAAAACACCACATCCCAACAGCAAGCATGTAGGTGCAACAATTTTGGGTCATGAATTTATTGGCACTGTTGTAGAAGCTGGTTCTAGTGCTCAAGAGATGTTAGGAAAAAGAATTGCATGCGGGGCCGGAGTTTCATGTGGCCAATGTTTACGTTGCAAAGAGGGACGCACAAACTTGTGCGATCACTATTACACATTAGGACTTAGTGTTCATGGTGGTTTAGCTGAATATGTTGTAGCTCCTAAAGGTATTTGTGTTCCTATTCCAGATGATGTGTCTGATGAAAGTGCAGCATTATCTCAACCCCTTGCCGTAGGTATTCATGGAGTTCGTCGTGCTGGTGTAAAAAAGGGTGACCAAGTCATTTTGCTTGGTGTGGGCGCAATTGGTTCTTTTGTGTGTGTGGCACTACAAAGTTATGGAGTCAATGTAGTTGCGATGGATATTAGTCAACAACGATTAGATGTTGCGACTCAACTTGGAGCAGACAACACAATTTTGATTACTCCTGACATTACTCCGGCTGAAATCAAGGTGCTCTTTCCTGCAGGAGCAGATGTTGTATTTGAAACCTCTGGTGCACCTGGCGCTGCAGCCCGCGGGCTTGCACTAGCAAAGCGCGGGGGAACTTTAATGCTGATGGGATTAAATAAAACCCCTCAGGACTTTCCATTTACCGATGCAGTGCTTCGAGAAGTAGTACTTCAAACAACAGTGGCACACGTGTGCAAAGACGATATGCCTGATGCTTTAGCGTTATTAGCATCGGGAACAGTTGCCAGACTATTAACAGATCGTGTTTATTCACTTGAGAACATAGGTGAGGCTTTCGCAGCGCTAACTTCTGGCAAAGCTAATGGAAAGATTTTGGTTACTCCCCAAAATGTCTGACATAAAATCAGTTGCGATACTTGGTGTTGGCAAAATGGGTTCGGCTATGGCAAAAGAATTAGCAACTGCTGGTTATCAACTAACTCTTTGGAATCGCAACCAGTCTGTTGCAGACAAGCTTG
>Ga0214919_10011718_pt1 | contig 10899 bp, 10 predicted proteins | sample LL1503_MetaG_FD_177994 | JGI IMG/M metagenome (GOLD analysis project Ga0214919, IMG submission 177994) | Freshwater microbial communities from Lake Lanier, Atlanta, Georgia, United States - LL-1503 | ecosystem: Environmental > Aquatic > Freshwater > Lake | place: USA: Georgia | collected...
AACAAAAAACCTGCCGAAGCAGGTTTTTGTTTGTATTACAAGTAACGGATTACTTGAAGCTTACATTTGCACTAGTGATAGCAACACGACCTAAGTAGTCAGCAGCATTACCTAGAGAAGAAGCAGTATTGTTCAACTCTACATAACCGTAACGTGTTAGGAAGCCAACTACTGGCTCAAATGTTGCTGGGTCTAGAACAACACCAGAGCTCATTAGAGGAATGTATGGGCAATAGAACGCAGCAGCATCTGCTTCGCTAGAACCTTTGTATCCAACTAAAACTTGGTTTGCATCTGTTGTATCGCTTAGATATGCATCAACATAGATACGCATAGCGCCATTCAATGTACCAACAAACTTGGTGTTTGTAGGAGCTTCAAATGTACCTTCTGTTGTACGAGCAAATGCGCTTGTAGTAGCAGATTGTAGAATTGTCAATGCTTGGTTAGAAACAACAGCCCAGTTACCAGAACCACGACGTGTACGTTGAGCAATCAAATTGCTTACACGGTTGATTTGGATAGCTAGAGCAGCGTGCTCGTCACCAACGAATGTAGCTGTACCAGAAACTAATGACTGGTCATATGTTTCTTCAAGAGTTGCTAAAGAGCGTAGGCTAGCTAGGATTTCTTGGTCGATTTCAGCTGTAATTTCTTGAGCTAGTGCAGCCATGATTTCTGCTTCGATGTCAATACCTTGTTGGGCTTGTGCATCTTGAGCAGCTTCGAATGTCCAACGAGCGCTTAGTTTACGAGACTTAGCTTCAACTGGAGTCTTCAAGATTTGGATGCTCATACGCTTGCCTGGTGAACCTTCTAAAATAGAAGTTGCAGCAGCTCTAGATACATTGTCACCAGAATAAGCATTAGCAATCTTGAATGGGCTTAGAGCTTCTTCACCTGCTGTTACTGTATCACCGGAAGCAACGCCATCAGCGTAGCGAACACGTAGAGTGTGGATTTGACCAACTGGACCAGTCATTGGCTGAACGCCGATGATCTCGTTGGCAATAACTGTTGGCATAACACGACGAATAACTGGAAGAATTACACGGTTTAGTGTAGCAATATTTCCAGCTGATGTTGCACCAGCAGTTGCGCTTTCAGCCAAATGACGGCGTGTATTCTCTAGGCATACGCCCATAGATGCACGACGGTTACCTTGTAGGCCTTCAAGCAGAGCTTCTTTGGTCTCTGACCATCTTTCATTTAATAATTGTGACATTTATGTCTCCTTGAATATAATTATTTTAGACCCGCTAATTTGCGGATGTCTAAGATGTTATCTAAGCCTACCTGTGGCTTGCTTTCTCGATTTCCAGTTACTTCAGAACTTTCAGTTAATGTTGCTTTCGCTGTCTTAACTGTAGCACCTTCCATAACAGTGGGTAGGTATTTCTCAAATGCTACTGATAATTTCTTGGTCTCTACAGATTCAAGTAATTGATGCATTAGCGCTCTTTTTTCACCAGTGATTGGTGATAACAACTCGGCCATAACTTGCTTACGTTCCATTAAATCTTTAGTAACGCGGATTTCACGGTCCTTAGATTCAACGATTGTAGCTTTTTGTGTTAAAGCTTCTTTTGTTTCAGCAAGTTCTTGATCTTTCTTAGCGATGATCTTCAACAATTTACTTGTCTCAGACTTCTCATTTAAGAATGATGCAGAATACTCTTGTGCAAACGCTTCGTACAACTTACGACCAAATGCATTGTTACGGGCACTATCGATATCTTCTTTCAATTGCTTGATTTCAGATTTCATTTGTTTAGTGACTGTAGCTTCTACTACTTGTGCGCTACGTTGAATGAAACGTTGTTTAATTTCTTCAAACTTGTTTTTTGCTTCGCGAACTAACTTAACTTTTGTTTCAGCTAGATCACGCTTGTCAACTGCAAACTCTCTAATTTCTTTCGAAAGAGCGTGTACAATAAACTGTTCTAATTTGCCAAAGTTTTCAGCAACTTTCTTACGATCGCTTTGGAACTCGACAACTTCTTTGCCCAATTGTTTGATAACAAAACCTTCTAGTTTCTTAGCATCTTCGGCAATACGTTGTTGGTATGCTACTTTTGCTTCGGCTAGTGCCTTTTTGTCATTATACAATTCGGCCATTTCTACGGCCAATCTGTCGCTTAACATCTTGTCGATTGCTTCAACCATAACAGTCTTATCATGACTGTATTTTTGTGCAAATTCTTCACGAAGTTCTGCGGTGACTTGGTCGCGATTCTCTTGAATTTTCTCTGCAAAGGCAGACTCAATGACAGACTTTACGTCTTCTGTCATCACACCTGACTCTACTAATTGTTTGAATGCGTCCAACATTATTTTCTCCTCGGGCTTATTTTAGACCTTTAATAATTTGAAGGAGTGATTCCCTCAAATATTTCTGGGCCTTTGGATCTTCTTTTACTTCATTAGCAACATTGAAGGCACGGTTTCCGCCTCTTGTGTTCATGAGATGCTCATAAACAGGAGTTGGATATGCACCAGGTGCGCTAGGTTGTGCAACTACATCTACTGTGATAATTTCAAAATCGGATACTTTGCCAGACATTTCATCAACGTTGCCGCTGCCTCTACTGCTAACACCTAGTTTCACTCCGCTTTCAAGCATAGTACGAATTAAGTTACCCATTGGTGTTGGCAAAATTTTCATCTTGCCATAACCATTAGGACCTTCCATCCACATTTGAGTAATCATATGGGATACACGGTCCAAATTCACTTTTAAATCATCTGGATGATCTACTTCACCTAACACAGAGTAACCACTTTGTAGTTGATCATTTAATGTTTTCACAGCACGTTCAATTTCATCTACAGGATAGACACGTTGATTTGCATTGCGAATACCACCTTGGATAGCAATACCTTTTAAGTAAAGGCTTTTGCCATCCTTGTCATCCGACTCCATAACAATGCCGGATTGATCAAAACTTAGGTGTTCTCTTAGATAAGATACTTTCATCCTAGTGCTCTAATTAATTAGCTGGCTTTAAGAATTGCTTTACAGGGCTAACACTGGTTTGACCAGCTTTGTCACCTGTACCAGACCCTACTGGACCTGGAGTCTTGTTGTTACCAGGATATCCAGCACCAACTTTACTTAGGTTCTTAACGCCCATTTTTCCACCAGGTACATTTCCATTACCGCTGGCAAACTTTTCACCACCGGTTTTTGTAATACCGTTGTTTACTTTGCCAGGACTTGTACCTGTATTACTTTGACCTTCTGTAGCACCTTGATTAAGATTACCTGCGCCTACTCCTGCTGGACCTGGTTTATTTTTACCAGAAGCAATTGGGCTGCGTCCTTCAACTGGCGAACCATCTTTTTCACCAGAACCAGAACCTACGTACTGACCTTGGCTTTTTTGGCTACCAGATTTATCCCAGTCGTTACCAACTTTTTCTGTATATTCACGTGTGATACGACGACCTTCAAATGCTGGCTTACCCATCATTTCGTCATCCATTCCCATTTTTGGCTCTTCTTCACTACCAAAACCACCATGTGATGCTTCACCACCTTGGGCTTGTTCTAGTTCGGCAAAAGCTGCTTCAAGTTCTTGAATAGCAGTTTTGATGTCCATGATTGCGTTATCTTCTTGTGCTTCTGGATCTTCTTCATCACCCATATCGTCACCACCAATATCACTACCAAACTCGTCGGTAGCGTCACCAGATCCACTCATTGGATCTTCGTCGTCGGCTTCCATGCTGTAAGAATCTTCTAGATCCACGGACTCTTCCACATCAGACTCATCCATTTCTTCATCAGCAGACTCGTCCATTTCTTCATCGGACTCGTCCATCTCTTCATCGGCTGCTTCGTCCATTTCTTCTTCGGATTCTTCAGCGATTAAATTTTCATAAATTTCTCTAGATTTCTCAACGACGATAGCGTGGAAAAGTTCTTGGGCTTTTTCACTTTCTTCATTAACGATGAGATCTAATAGTTGTTCAAACTTTGTAGACATTGCGTGTATTCTCCTTAATTAGATTGCGCGGCAAGGCTGTATTGTGTACATATTTAAACACATTTACATAAAGGGGTGTAAAACAGGCCTAAAACGAGTCATTATTGATCATTTTAGATAATTTTTTAACAAAAATTATTAATTTTAATAAAATTTAGGCTGCTGGAGCCGCTTCAGGAGGAGGAGCTGCATACATCTTTCTTACTAAACCTAACTCTTCTCTTTTTTCTTGTTCTCTTGCATCTCCAGCTTTACGTAAATCGTTTAACATACGTAGAGTTAGTCTAGTTTTACGAAGATCTTTTGACTTTAATACACTAGTATCATTGTCAGAATTATATCTTAGATCATCAACTTGACCTCCTTGCTGACCATCAAAATATATAAATTCATTTAATAACATAATAATATTTATGCTGCTGGTGGTGCTTCTGGAGGTTCTGCACCAGCACCTTCTGCACCCGGTTCTTCGGGAAGAGGGGCTTCTGTAGCAGAATTTAGTCCAGATATATCAGCACCCATCCCGTTTGCTGTAATACCAACACTTCTAAGTTCTGCACTAGCCGGCAATGTAGCATCGTCATCGATGTTTTCTTCACGCCATAATGTTTCGTTTTCTGCAACTTCTTCTGCACTTAAACCTAAGAATCTCTTGAGTGCAAAACGCTTACTGATCTGGGGAATAGCAATCATAGTTCCAAATGTAGAAACTCTAGCTGTATCCATTTCTGCTTGACGATAACTAGCAAAATTCTGCGGAGGATTAAATTTAACTTCAAAAATATTGCTGTCTACATTGATACCTTTGTTATGTAGATACAGTTTAAACTCGGTATCAAACTGTTCATTCATTAAGGATTGTAGTCGTTCGCAGTATTTGTTGAACCGTAACTCTTGTATATAGGCTGTCCCAACTCGTCCGTCATTGAACGAACTGCCGCCGTCATCTGCACCAGTAGGTAGATAACTGCTGGGAATACGCAAAGCTCTAAACAATTTATTAGTAAAGTAACGAAGGTCATCAATTTCTCCTAGGTTGGTGCCGCCGGGTAATGTTTCAACTTTACTACCTCTACCTTCAGCTGTTTGAGGGAAAAAGTAATCTTCGTTGATACTTAATGGATTGTATCCAGCATCTACTACACTTTGACCACCACCGGTGGAACTAGGAATTCTACGCTGATTTACTTCATTTTTAACACGCTCAACAAAACTCATAGCTAAATGACTAGGCATATTACCTACATCAATATAAAAAATTCTGCGTTCTGGAGCACGTTGAATACGATAGATTAGAATAGCATCTTCTAATAATTCTTTTTGTTTATATACTTTAAACACACTTTCTAACAAACTTGTACCAAATGGAAAGTTGTTATCAAGTCCTTCACTCATGCTAATATGTATAACATGTTTAGCATCAATTGCATATTGATTTTCAGCTTTGGTAAATCTACTTCCAGAAATATTGCTTGGATATGATCCTGTCATTCCTCTACTTCCACCAGCACCACCTTGACCTGTGCCATATCCGCCACCGGAATATTGACTACCACCTCCGGTAATATTACTTGGATTAATAGCTGTAGTTGCTAGTGTTTCTAAATTAGGATTGAAGTCACGAATCATATATTGTTCAGGCTTTTTACCCTCTGATTCGTTAACAATAATACGATCTACTTTATTAGGATCTATATACATCCACGCTTGTGTTTCGGGATCTCTAACAAAGAAAGTATCGCCATATTTGAAACTATTGCGAACAATTTTAAATATTCTAGTTTGAAATTTGTTTAGTTTAGACCATTGTTGCATATATTTTCTAATGATCTTGATCTCTGTACTTGTAGCTTGATCTTTAAAAAATACCCTAAATGGAGTTCCGTTTTCTTCATTGGCTTGGCTACAAAATTCTGCTAGAATATCTAGTGCAGCATTAACTTCACTGTCTGCATCCATGGTATCATATTGCCCATATCGTTCTAAACGATTTGGATGTCCAGAATATACATCGGGCAAGTAACTTGAATAATTGCGGTGGCTAGGACTGGCATGAGCACCAGTTGAGCCGCTGACAGGACTTAACGTTCCTGATGCGTTAACTGGAGTAAAATATTTTTTCCATCCGGCCATTATCTATATCCTTAAAATTTTAATAAATCACCACTAAGTGATTTAGTAGCACTCACGCTGCGTTTCATGTATTCCAAATTCTCTTTCATTACTTTTAGCATTTCTGTTGTCATGTTATTTAAGGTTTTTAGCTCACTTGCAACATTATTTCCACTATCTGCACTGGCAGTAGAGCCGCTAGTACTTGGTGCCGGAGTCGCGGATTCTGAAGGTGCTACAGCTTTACTAACCATGCTAGCAATGCCTATTCTAAGTATTTCACCTGCTGACGGTGCGGCATCTTTTACCTTTTGTAAAGCACTGGCCACAAGTTCTAATTTTCCAGCATCTATACCACTGAGTTTTGATACTCCATCTGCTAAACTGTTTACCGCTAGGGCAGCAGGTAATCCAAATATTGCAAACGGTGCAAAAGACATTAATCCAACACCCATTACGCCAAGAGATGCTCCTAAACTAGTAAGCCCTCCTGTATCAAGTTGTAAAAATTTTTCTAATCCTTCGCTAACACCGCTAAGTTTTTCTATTCCATTGGCAAATAAAGTTAATGCAATTCCTATAGGCAACCCAAGTACCGCAAATGGGCCCCATGCTAGTAAACTTAATCCTAATCCTCCTAATCCTAGTGCTAGACCACCAAAATTACTTGTATCAACTTCAGATAAAGTTTTTAATCCTGTTGAAAATGTCGGTAATGCTAAACCAATTAATGCCATAGTAGCGGCTATACCTGCTCCTACTCCGGTAATAATTATGGCTAAAGATCCTGCCAAAATAGTTGCACCAAGTAATATCATTGGATTAGCAAATGACATTAATCCTTTTGATAAACCTTCCAATGCTGGACCGATACCGCCACCTGCTGCTTTACCAATAGCATCAAGTGGACCACCGCCGCCACCTCCACCACCGCCGCCACCTACAAGTTTTCCAGCAGCGCTCATTAATCCACCGCCGGCAGTTTTAGCTTTTTCTAGTGCCCATTGTTTTGCACTCCACATCCACCATGCAGCAACGCCTGCTCCTGCTATTACAATTGCTGAAGAGAATGGTCCAAAAAATTCTATTACTTTTGCAAGACCTTTAGCTAGCATTCCTACTACACCAAATAGATAAGACGCCACTGTAATAATAGGACTAAATGCTCCCCATAATGCTGCTCCTAACTCTTTAAAACCCGACATTGCATTAGCCATTGTAGCGGCTTGTGATTTTTCTACTTCCGCTTGTCGTTCTTTTCTATCCATTTCTGCTTTTTCTAAAGCACTCATACTATCCATGTTGGCACGTCTATCTTTTCCAGATTGAATAGCTGCCTGTTCGTTGCCTTTTAATACATCTGTTGCAGATCCTAAAACACCTGAGTATCTTCCAAATTCTTTAGAATTATTAACTCTTGCTTCATTTTCTGCCCTTCTTGCTTGTTCACTATCTTTACCATATTTTTGAGTAGCAGCAAGTTGCTGTTTTAAACTTTCTGTTGCTGCTGGTGCTAATGCTGCATATTTTTTGCCTGCTTCTGTAGTAACTGCTCTACCTTGTGCTGCTGCTAATACATTATCTGCTGCACCTTGACCATATTTTGTTCTAGCATCATTGTATACTTGTTGAAATTTTTCTGCTTCTTCTTTGCTCATGCTGGCCATATATAATTGCATATCAGCAGCTTCTGCTTTTGACTTCATTTCTTTTGCAATTTCTTCTCTGCTCTTGCCTGTAATATCAGCAAGTCTATCAAGTTCTTCTAAATAACTTTTTGTGCCAGCAGCCAAAGTTTTTTTATCTTTCATTTCTTCGCTATTTCTGCCGCCGGTAATCGCAATATAATCTATCATTCCTTGATTAACTTCTTGAGAAGTATATCCCATGGCCATTAACCCCGAACCAAAATCATCCATTAGTACTTTGCTGGCCTTGCTAAATGCAATTGCACCTTCATTTGCAGAGCCACCCATTCTTGCAAATGATTGCCCATTAGCCTTTACAATACTACCAAATTCTTCCAATGTTAGATAAGAACTGGCAGCAGCCTGACGCATTTGAGTAAGACTTCCACCAAAATTTATACCCACATCTGTTATTTTTTGATATGCTATAAAATTTTGTTCTTGTATAGATGCTATTTTTTCTAATCCTTGAGCAAAAACACCTAATATGCCTGGCATATTTTTAAATGCACCAAATGCATCACTTACCTGGAAAGTGCCATCCATTAGTTTTGTCAATGACGCATCTAATTGATTTAGTATGGCTATATTTCTATTATGTTTTTCTTGCTCTTTTTCTAATGCATTGGTATTTTGAAGAATAGCCTGCGTTTCTTTTTTCTGAGCAGCGGTGCCTTTTAAAATTTCTTCTTCAAAATCTTTTAATTGAATGTCCGGAAATGCTTTTTTAGCTATCTCAATTAAATTCTTAGAATCTATTTGGGCAATCTTGAGCAAGGCCGCGAGGGTTGACTCGGTGGCCGCATTACTAAGATTTACATTATCAGCGCCTATTGATCCTGTTACATTACCTGCCATTGTTTTTCACTCGTTCTGTGCGTATATAAATAATATACAACAACGAGTTTCGCTGTTATATCAAGTTATTTATCGGAGAAAAATATATGGAATCACCTGCTTACCCTCAATTAAATCCGTTGGCAATGTTTATGCGTCAACCAAAAATCTATATTCGTTTGCCCAGCAATGGTGAATATTGGCCAGAGGGAAGTTTACAAATCAGTGAAACTGAAGAATATCCAGTATTTTCCATGACTGCCCAAGATGAAATGTTGCTTAAAATACCAGATGCACTAATGAGCGGACAAGCTGTAGTAGATGTTCTTCAACATTGTATGCCTAATATTAAAAATGCCTGGCACACACCTGCTATTGATTTAGACGTAATATTAATTGCTATTAGACTAGCTACCTACGGTGAAATAATGAAAACTCCTGTAAAAGTAGGATCAATAGAAATGGATTATTCTATTGATTTAAGGACAGTCATGGATTCATTGCAAAATCGTATCCAGTGGATTCCATATATTTCTATCAATGAAGATCTTACATTATTTGTAAGACCTGTTAACTATAAACAATTATCTCAGGCAGCTATTCAAACATTTGAAACACAAAAAATAATTCAAATGTCTAATGATCAAAATATGAGTGACGATGATAAAGTTAAAATATTTAAAGAAAGTTTTTCAAAATTAACCAATATTACAATTGGAACAATAAGTTCTACAATTTATAAAATTGATTCTTCAAACGGTTCAACGGATAATCCTGTGTTTATTAAAGAATTTATTGACAATGTTGATAAAGAAATATTTGAAAAAATTCAAAAACATTTAGAATCATTAAGAGAAAACAATTCAGTACAACCTATTAGTATTGCTGTCACTGATGAAATGAGAGAAAAAGGTGTAACTGGTGATACCATTGAAATTCCATTAATTTTTGATGCATCTAATTTTTTCGCCTAAGGCTTTTACAACTTGATCTGCCAGAGATTGAAAAAATAATCAAAGAGTATGATGCAGATGTAAAGGCCATAAAAGAAGAAATTTTAAAACTATGTTGGTTTATGCGTGGAAGCATAAGTTACACAGAAGCACATATGCTCAGTGGTGATGAGCGAATGTATATTGCTAATTTAATATCTGATAATTTAGAAACAACCAAGACCAGCGGTATGCCGTTCTTTTAAAGATCCATACCTAAAAAGTTACTACGGAATTTTAATTTCTTACCTTCGCCCATATTGCGAACTTGTAATCCATTTACTTTAGGACCTTTTAATTCCGGTGACGGCGGTGCAGCAGGAGCTGGTGCTGCGGCAGGTGCTGGTTGTCCGTATGCACCCTTTACACTGTAAGCACCTTGTGCTGGAGTTGCTTGAGGTAACGGTGCTGACTTAGGAATTCCAGAATAATTTACCTTGCTCGGTGCAGGTGCTTGTGTTTGTCCACTTCCGTAATTTGGTGCTGGTGCTGCTGGAGGTGCCTTTGCTGCTTGTGCTGCTTCCCACTCATCGTGACTCATTTTATACTCAGGAGAATTCATAAAAGCCTTTGCATCTTCAGGTGATGCAAATTTTTCCCCAGTGAATTTATTAAATGTTGGAATTTTTCCGCCTTCTGGATTTGCAGGTGCTGTCGCTGGCGTATCTAGCGTAGGTTCAACTCTTCCAGACGGAGGTGCTACATATGGACGGTCTGCCCCACTAACCGGTGCTGCTGCTTGCTTTTCAATTTCGTCAGCTTTCTGTGTAAGTTCAGCAGCCTGTGCTCTAAGTGCTGTAGGATCTTCTGCTCCTAAAGTTGTACTAGGAGGTGTTCCTGCTGTTGGAGGAGTTGGAGTAGTACCGCCTGGAGATGGTGCTGCATTTGTTGTAGTAGGTTTTCTATATCCACCGCTGCGTTGAACATTTCTTTGAGCTACATTCGCAACTCTGTCTCTTTTTTGGCCATATACATCTTTAACGCCTTGCCATGCGCCTTGAACCCCACCAACTGCTCCGGCAGCGGCACTAGCAGCTTTACCTAGTAGTTGTCCAACACCTTCATCGGTATGTTGTGTTTCTGAGAGTAATTCATTTATACGCATGAGATATATGTCCTTATCATGATTTATTTATATTATATAATGAGCTGAAGCTCATTTGCTCTATCGCTAATCGCTCAGAGCATTTAGTTTCTTCTTTAGAAGAAGTTAATATTATCCAGATTCTTTGGTCACACTTCGCCCGCTCAGGGGCGAAAAAAGACATTATCCGAGTTCGA
>Ga0214919_10011721_pt1 | contig 10894 bp, 32 predicted proteins | sample LL1503_MetaG_FD_177994 | JGI IMG/M metagenome (GOLD analysis project Ga0214919, IMG submission 177994) | Freshwater microbial communities from Lake Lanier, Atlanta, Georgia, United States - LL-1503 | ecosystem: Environmental > Aquatic > Freshwater > Lake | place: USA: Georgia | collected...
AATGGAACCCAGTATTTACATTTGTATTCTTCGGCTACCAAATTGCACTAACAATTTATAGTCCATATCGTAGTCATTATTGGGAAGCATGGTTATATTATGAGTATGCTACTGATAAAACAAAATCAAAGCGTGAGCGAGTAGAGCAATGTAGAAAGGAACTTAATCAAACATGGACTTCACATAAACATGATGAAGAACCAGTAACAACAGATTACTATACTAAGATACTTAAATCAAAATATCTAAAATGAAACGAGCAGATAAAAATAAGTTAATATTAAAAGAACTAATTGATAAGATGTTTGAGATAGCAGGTCATCCTCTTAAATTTGAAGATGTTGAAGGTAGAAAAGATAATTGGTTTCAACAATACACTATGACTCAAGCCCAAAATGAGGAGTGGCGAGATTGGGGTACTAAATTTATAATGAAAAAACATCGTTACAATAAGTATTTAGCTGATCGTGAAATGAGAATGTTAGATTTATATTGTGGACTAAAAATATCAGACTATGATGGAAGATAATTATATGCAACGCGTTCGTGAACGTTTCTATAAGCAAGTAAAGGAAACTAATTGGGGTATAACTGAAGAACGAGTATGCAAACCAAGAGGACGTAAAGCAAAACCAAGAGTATTAGCAGAACAAACACTAAGATCAAAACAAGAATATAAACGAGTACCAACTACTAAATTTTTTAATTTCAATTAATATGGAAAACAAATACAAAATCGCAGGCGAATATTTCGGATTTGAAATATTTGAAGAAATACTTAAAGTAGTAGGCGAACGTAAAAGCGTAATGGATGATCAAAACTTTAGAGCAGGTGTAGCATCATGTGAAAGTGCAGTTGCCCGTTTGAGAGAAGAATATTATAACAGTTTAAAATTTCTAAACAATGGCGAAGAATAAAAAACCACCTTACACAAGTGAGGAAGATTGGGACTCAAATGAATGGCAGGGTCGATCTAAAAAACAAGTAGATAGTGACAATGCTATAGGAGCATTCGCAGTTATCGCTTTATTATTAACACTAATAGGTTCAATCCTATACGAAGCAATTACAAGATGGTTAAATTAAAAGAATTCTTATTAATGTTTGCTATTCAAGTAGCAAGCTATAGCATTATCTGTATTAACTACAGAGCAGTAGCTCAAGCACATTACACTTGGTCAGCGTTATCTGATTTCGTATTTGCATCGTTAAGTTATTTCGTTATTAAACGTATAGCTCATAGCGATAATACGTTCCATCAATGGTTAGGTTATGCTTTAGGTGGTGTAGCGGGTAGTATATTAGGTATATACTTGTCAACAGTAATATTAGGCCACTAATATTTATATCAAAATACATTATGAAGCAATTGATGGTTGCGATGCTACTATTATTAAGCGTTGCTGTTTATTCTCAAGACGTAGTTACATTAAAGCACAAAGCATACACTACATACTATAGTAAATCAAAACATTACCCTGTTCAAGTTGAATGGTGGATTACCAAAGCATCATTAACGTGTCCTGTTAAGGTTAAGCGTGGCGATAAATTCATTCCAGATCCATTATTACCAAACGAAACCAACTTACAATCAGATTATACAGGTGCTGGATTCGATCGTGGACATAATATGCCTGCTGCTGATGCTTCATGTGATCAAGTAGCGAATGAGGAATCATTTTACTTTAGCAATATGACTGCTCAATACCCATCATTAAATAGAGGTGATTGGAAAGCATTAGAAATATTATCTCGTGAGGCAGCACTTAGAGACGATTCAGTTAAAGTATGGTGTGGTTCAGTAGGTATAGCTAAAAAGATAGGTACAACTGCAGTACCAACTCATTGCTGGAAGGTGATTTATATAGTTAAAACTAAAGAGTGGATGGCATTCGTATTTGATAATACAACTGATAAAGCAGACGGTATTAATAATAATAAGGTAACAGTAGCTGATGTTGAGAAATTAACAAATCTTAAGTTTAAGGCAAAATATTAGTCGTATATTCATCTAAACAAAAATTAAAACATGGCATTTCAAACTCGAGACGAAGCGCAAGACAAAGTAAGTAGAAAAGTAGATAGAGTGTTAAATAAGAAAAAACGTGAAGTACCATTACACGAGATGAGTTGGGATGATTTAAACAGAGCAGGTGCAAACCTAGCTACACAAGAAGAATGGCTTAGATTAAGACGTAGACAAGTAGATAGAGAAAATAATGCAAAATTAAAATAATATGACTGCTAACCCAGAATTATTCATGAGATGTCTTCAAGTTGAGGCATTAGTTAGAATTATGGTTATGAAAGGTATTAACGATAATGAAGCGTTAGTAGCAGCCGTTGATGCTAGTTTCTGTCCCGAAACGGATGAGGAACAAGAGTTATATAGCGAAGCAATCATATATGCTAAGCAAGGCGTTTTAAATTAGTTTGAATTGGCAAGGCAACCTTGCTATCTTCACTCCATAATAATTAAAAACCAAAATAACAAGTTATGAATTACAGCATTGAACAAATTAAGGCAATTGCGCCTTCAGTATTTACAGAAGCAAAAGCTTCACATTTAACAGACAAATATATTCAAACACCTACAATTAAGGTTGTAGAAGATTTGATAAATTTAGGTTGGGAAGTAACTAAAGTACAAGAGGTTAAATCTCGTAAGTACGCAGGCTTCCAAAAACATCTATTGATGTTCCGTCATCCCGATATTATGATCAAAGGTCAAAATGGTGATGATGCTCAACCACAAATATTACTTACCAATTCACATGATGGTAAGGCAGCATTTAACTTTAGAGTTGGTATCTTTAGATTCGTATGTGAGAACGGATTAGTAATTAGCGATGCTGATTTTGGAGTAGTATCCATTAGACACGTCAATTACACTTTCGAGTCATTACAAGCTAAAGTAAATGAAATGATATCTAAATTACCAGGTTTAGTAAATAAGATTAATCTGTTTAAAGCTACAACATTAACAGACACTCAAATGCAACAATTCGCTACTAAAGCGTGTGCATTAAGATCAAAACAAACCATTAATATTATGAGTGTATTAGAAGCTACTCGTAAGGAAGATGAAGGTAATGATTTATGGGCTGTATTTAACAGAGTACAAGAGAAATTAGTAAACGGAATGTTTAAGACAGGTACTCGTAAAGCGAGAGTGATTAAGAACTTCCAACAGGATATTAAGATCAACGAGCAGTTGTTCGAATTAGCTGAGTCATACATTTAGTTTTAATTAGTGAGAGGGGGCTATTAAGGCCCCCTACTTACATTTATCAAAATCAATTATGAAGGATAATAAAAGTGAAATATATCTAGGTGGTGGAAATAATCTAGTAATGAATACATCTAAGCTAATAACGTGTTATGAAACATTAACATTAATAGTTAATGGTAAAGGTGGAATACCACTTGAAATTAAAATACAAGCTGACTTTGATACTATACCTGAAGAATATCATGAGGTATTCCTAAATATGATATCAGCTAAGTATCTTAAAACAACATCATTTGGGGATAATCCATTCAGTCAGTGCTTACCTGCACCTAAAAAACGTTGGTTTCAATTTTGGAAACGTTAATTATATTTATCACAAAATAATACAATGGGAAAACAAGACGAGTTAAAAACTATAAGTACATTTCTAGATGAAGCGGCTGAATATGGATTAGAGGCAGAGGTGATTTATACTGCACTTAAAAATATGCAGGAAGATTCTAATCTAACACCAGCTCAAGCAATGCAGTTCGGAATGGAAGAATGGATTAAGTAAGGCAAAATAAAGGTTATATATTGATGCTATGGAATTAAAAGATAGAATAGCAACGTTTCGAAAAAACACATACAATAAATTCTATTGGTGGAGGCGATTTCAACCACGTCAAACGCTACACCCCTATAAACGTTTAGAGGAACGAGTACCAAATGGCGATTTCGAAGTATCAGATTATCATTGGCAATTGCAATATGAAGATGTATTAGAGCAAAACGATCTAGCTAATGAACCTAGTGTTGATCGTCAACACGAAATTAGATCATTATATGGCGAACGTAAACGCCGCTTAACTAAAGATTACGAGGCGGACGAGGCTAAAATATTAACTGATATGTACAAGGCGTTCTGGAATGAATTTAGAATGACTAGAGAACAAGTTGAAGATGAAATGATTAACTTTGATGGTGATTTGGCAGAATTTATAACCTATCTTTCCAGTAAACAAAAAATTAAAATATGTCACGCAATCAACAACGCGTCTTAAGTGATGCAATGATTAATCGCATTAAGAGTAAAATATACAATGAATTATCAAGCAATTCAGTAGGACGATCTACAGTAGTAGATACACTAATGGATGCTTATTTAATGGATAGTAAAGATGAATTAATGGAGGCTACAATAGCACTTATTGAAGCAACTGAAGATAATATATTATCAACACCTAGTTATGATGAATTATTAACAATTAATATGGAATTAAACGAAGATAGTTATGATAATAATTAAAGGATGGCTCATAGGAGTAACTATATCTCTAGCCGCAATATATTCATTTGATAAAATTACAAGATATTTGGATGGCAAACCTAAAGACAATAAATTTAGGCAATGGTGGAGTAATCACATATGTGATTTAGATAACAAGTATTAAATTAAAATAAAAATAAACAGTTATGGCTAAAGCAGTAAAAACAACAGAAAAAGCATTTATGCTTACTCAAGATCAATTCAACAAATTAGTTGAAATAAAATCATTATTAGACAATTCATCAGACACATTAGGTGATATTGATGGTGATGGTAATTTATTTGAAATTGGTAGATCAGTAGGCGACGCTACAGGCGATATTATTAATGCCTATAATACATTAGGTGATTTGATTGATTCAATCAACCCTGATGCTGATAACGAGTTCGAATTCGACATTAATTAGTAATTTAAGGTTAGTAAATTTGGATAGGCACCGCAAGGTGTCTATCTTTATGCTATGAAAAATTTAATCATTCATCCAACAGACGCATCAACGGATTTCCTAAAACCAATATATGCGAATATAAGCGAGGCAACCATTATACATGCTGGGGTTAGTAAGGCACAAATCAAACAGTTAATAACTGAACATGACCGAATTATAATGATGGGGCATGGCTCACCATCAGGTTTATTTAGCTGTGCTAAATTTGGAGATAATGATTACAGTGGGTTTATAATTGATCATACAATGGTTGAAGTATTAAGCAGTAAAGAATGTATTGCAATATGGTGTAATGCAGATAAATTCATGAATCAACATGAATTAAACGGATTCTACAGTGGTATGTTCATTAGTGAGGTAGGCGAAGCAAAATATTGTGGATTACCAGATACAGTATTAGAGACAGTTACAGTATCAAATAACTACTTCGCTCAAATAGCAGGCGAAGTGATTAATGAGCCACTAAGCGTTATATATGAGCATGTTATGGATAATTACGGATTACTATTAGGACTAAACTCCGTAGCATCATACAATTATGATAGATTATACTTGGCAGAATAAAATTAAAATATGAGCAAAATACAAATCGACGAGATAGCAAAGCAAACATTACTCATGTCTATTGATGGACAACCCAAATGCGAATTTATATTTGATGGAGACGAAATACAAGTAACAGATCCAAATGGCGAGCAATTTAAGAACGAATTAATAGCCGAACGTTACTTAAGATTACTATTCGAAGAAGCAAATATAAACATTGAGGTAACAGATAGTAATGATGATGAAGTTGAGTTTGTAATAGGTAAGGCACAGTAATGATTATACATTGACATTATAAAATTAAAACATATGGACATAAGAAAAATCATATTATCCTACCGTTTATACAGTTTGGATAAGAAAACCCACGTTAAGAACTGGATTAAAGATGTAAGTACATGTTATAATAAAGCTGATTTTATTAACTTACTTGAGAACTGGAATCATCATGAACCCGAAAGAACAGTAGAATATATTTTAAATGAGTATGATCGATATGATGAGAGTTACGTAAATAAACATATTGCTTGGTCTTTAAGATCAGTAGAAGAAGTAACAGGTGTTAAATTTACGATTGATTATATTGATACATATCAATACCTTGATCATATATTGGATGTACATGAACGCGAATTTTTCGCATATGCTGATTAATATAACACTTGGCACAATTCCGTTCGTACATTGACGTTATAAAATTAAAATATATGCAATTAACATTAAAGGAATTAAATGATTTATATTATATATTAAGTCGAGTTAAATACGGCCGAACAGAAAACGACATCAAAGTTATTAGTTTAATTGATGAAAAGGAAATCGACGCGTTGATTAATAAGATTGGATACGAAATAGAACGAATAAATAAAAATTAAAATTGAATATAAATTTAATTATATCATCAATATTATTACTACTGCCTTGTAAAATAAAACAAGAAGAATTAAGAATAAATAAACTAATTCCAACACTTAAACCAGATCAAGTAACAGTAACCACTTACACACCGTCAATAGAGGAATGTGATAGTACACCATACATCACAGCTAGCGGATTTAAAATAGATACATTAAATCCTAAGCGACACAGGATAATAGCGGTAAGTAGAGATCTAAAACGTAAATGGAAATTTGGAACTAAGATTAGAATAACAGGTATGGGTAAACATAACGGCACATACATAGTTAAGGATGTAATGAATAAACGTTATAAAAAACGCATTGATATACTTGTGGGTAAGCAAGACAAACAGTTTAAATTCACGGGAATTAAAATATATAAAATATAAAATTAAACAGTATGGCAATTTACAACAACGACAAGGACCCAAACGTTATACAATGGGAAAAGGAACAAATGGAAATACAAATACTCGAGCCACGTAGAAAATTCGAGCAGTGGTGGGAGCAAAATAAAGAACGTATATTAGCGGAAGACAAATTAAATCACGATATGCAATTCAAATCAGCATACACTAAACAAGGCGACTACTAATATGAAAAAATACCAAATATACTACAGAGCGTTCATACCAAGTTATGGCGACATTGATCATGATGATATAATTATTGAGGCAATGAATGAGCAAAGCGCATTAGAGCAATTCCATAAGTTAATTAAATTTGTAAACAGATACGAAATTAAAGAAATTAAATAATATGAAAACATTTAACGACTTAGAATTCAAACAAGACATGCTACGAGGACTAAACGCCGCTAGAGTCATGTTCGATAATGGATATGGAGCAAGTGTAGTAGTAGGACCACACACATATGGTGGTGAAGATGGATTATATGAATTAGCCGTATTAGATAGTAATGGTAAATTATGCTATGATACGCCTGTAACAGACGATGTTGAAGGATATCTAACAGAAGAGGGCGTAACTGAATTTCTAAAACAAATACAGAACTTAGAAATAGCACCCTAAAATTCAGCCTTAAAAGGGCCGGTTCGCACACACCACTACTTAAATACGTATATACGATTCAATATGAGAAACATAATCAAACTTATAGTAGCATGGTTAGAACAACACCACGAATTTGAACGTTGGGACGTTAAACGAAAATATAAACGTAATAGATGCTAGAACAAGATACTATAGGATTAACATACCAACCAACATCAGTAATTATTGATGGTAAGGAATATCCAGCACCACAAATAGTAAATCTATTTGAGTGGAATGTCAGAAACATTATTGTAGATTTATTAAACAATAAAACGGTGTAATAGTGATAATTTACATGATGCAAACCATAGCACTAATAGCGAATGGCGACCCACAATTTAAAATAGAAACGCCAAGTCGATTTGGAGAAACAGATAAGGGTAAGTACCTTATATATGAAATAAATAAAAATGAAATAAATGAATAAAAACATATCACTAACATTAGCAATACTAAACACAATTATGTTTGGATTGTACTTTACACAATTAACACAAGTAGAAACATATCAATGGATATTAACGCCATTATTTATAGTATTCTTCACTCACAATTACATTGTGCAACGCAATAAAACGAAATAAATGAACGAAATAATATTAGGTAAATTAAATAGAATCGAGGCGAAATTAGACGCAGTAATCAAAGCATTACACGAGTATGATGATGATAACATCTACAGTGGCTATGATGAGCCAAACGAGGCACTATTAAAAGCAGCGGGCCTATACAATGAAGCCGAAGCTAATAAACGAATGGATATCATTGGTCAAAACGGCAACGAAGGATCACATTACGTGACGAACGAGGAGGCGGACGAGGACGCGTTTAATGACTATGGAATGCGTGTGGGTAAGGATAAGGGTAAATCTAATAATATCCAGCCTAAACAAAAACAATATTATAAAAACAGCCGTAGCAAACGTAACGGGGATAAGAAATCGGCTGTCGTGGAACATCAAAAATACCCACCACATAAGCACTAATTTTTTGTCGCTGGGTGGTTAAGATAAGGCGATGTATTGGCAGTTTTTTTGTAATACACAACGTCAAACGTTAATAGAGTAGCGCGTTTACTTCGCATTTAATGCGCAAGTAACGCGATTTTTTTGTCACACATTAGTATGTTTTTGTGTGCCAAATAGCTACAACGTGTAGTAAACGTGTAGTAGTTTTGTAGTAACTACAACGAGTAGTAGCGATAGTATGTGGTATGACACGAGTGGATGTGGTTGGTGTTGTTGTGGTTAATCCAGTTTTTTTGCACGCACTCCACACTTCTCTTCATCGACAATATATATCCTACACTTTTTAGTAATACTACAGCGCTTAGTAGCGCTTTTTTGTCGCAACACAGAAAATTTGTCTGCAGCCACCCGCGTAAATGGGTATTTTTTTCTGTTAATAAACTGAATACTAAATTGTGTAGTAGAGTTTTTGTTGTAATAATGTTTTGTTTGGCAAAATTTTTTTAGTAGATTTACGTATAATTAAAAAGTTATGAAAGTTATTGAAAATGATTTTATCGTTGGTGGACATAAGGTTGGTACATATCTCAGCTACGGCGACGTAGAGCCAGAGCTAGCCACCATTAAACCCGGCGAGCGTGTTTTACCCGCACCATTTTTTTACGAGAAGAATTTGTGGTTTCACCTGATACGCAGGTGGGAACCAGGCGAAAATAAGTACTACCCAAAAGGCGGTTTTGAGATACGTGACGGTGGAGCTGGTGTACGTCATTATGATCTGGATCAAGTCATTTTGCACCCACATCTCATCAAGCATAAGAAGACAATGGATAAGATGGCTCGCCGTGCAGAGAAAGAAGCAGCTAAGCGCGATCGCCAGCTCAAGAAGGGTAGCAAGCCGCCTAAGGTGAAGTCACCGAACGCGACTGGTAAGCGTGGGCGTCCAGCTGTTGATCCAGCAATTAAAGCTGCCCGCGAGGCTGAGAAGGTTTTACGCGCCCAGCGATCAGGTGGAAGGAGGGGTCGTCCAGCTTCTGGGGAGCCTAAGATCCAGACGGTAAAAGTCACTAGTGGTAAGCGCGGGCGTCCAGCTTTGTCCACAACTCAGATAGCAGCTGCTACCGCAGCTAAAGCAGCTACCAGAGCTAGATCCGGCGGGCGTAGAGGCCGTCCTAAATCAACGCGTTAGTTTTTGTTACGGCAAGGTTTTGTGTGTAGATTTATGTATATTAAAATTAATAAGTTATGAAAGTAGAATTGTTTATTACTAAGGACAGAGTTCCTTATATCGTTGGAGAAATTGGTGCAGACAGAGTTACTGTATCAGAGTATAATGAAACCCAAGATACAGTTAGTTTTGAGTTGGACAGCCCAATAGATGTTTTGTGCATGTTCCATGCTGGTTTTAGATGTGGGTCAGATTCAATGGCTAAGGTGTTTGTCAAATAATTTGTTTGGCAAGGTTTTGTTCCGATCTTCACGTTATAAAATTAAAAAATATGAATGTAAATGAATTAAAGCCTAATCAAATGATTTATGGCAACAAAGGAAATGTTTGGACTAACACTGCTCACATTTTTGAGTCTGGTAAAGGTAATTTGTGTGGTACACCCGCTCTAGCTACAAATTGGGCTCGCATTGAGGGAGTGGAAGTGATTGGTTGTCCAGCTTGTCTGGCTAAAGCAAACGCCAATTAGTTTAGGCAAGGTTTTGTTCCGAAATTTAGTGTATAATAATTAAAAAATAAAAAAAAACAGTTATGTCAAAAGAAACAGGTAAAAGAGGTCGTCCAGTAGTAGCTGGATCAGCTCGTCAAACAAGATTGGATGCACGTGCAGCACGCGCAGCAGCAGGTTTATCAACAGGTAGAGGCCGTCCAGCTAGCCAGACAAGTGCCCGCCAGGCTAAATTAGCTGAAAAAGCAGCTAAGATCGCAGCCGGTATTGAGATCAAGCGTGGCGCACCTAAAAAAGTAGCTACTGCTGAACCAGTTTCAGCGTAGTTTAGGTTAGGAGTAACCTGGATCCCGAGCCTGTTGGTGGGCGAGGGATCCTTTATTTATCATTATTAAATTTTTTATATGAACAATATTATAAATTTTATATTAACGTTTTTATTTGGTGAGCGAGCTCAAGGTGAGTGGATTAATCTAGAGTACGGTACCAGGGTCCCTTACTCCACCTGTGATCCAGATGATCGTCCAGAGAAATTCAGCTGGTACAGTGAGTTTAGAGTGGGTAGCCTGCATAGAGTAAATCAGAATGTTTATTTGGAAGGCTAAATTAATTATCTTACCTTCACATTATTAAATTAAAATTAAATTAAAAGTTATGGCTACAAGATCATTGATTGGAATTAAGTTAGACAACGAAATAGTTAAAATCATTTATTGCCACTGGGATGGTTACCCAACCCACAACGGTAAGCTACTGAT
>Ga0214919_10011722_pt1 | contig 10894 bp, 10 predicted proteins | sample LL1503_MetaG_FD_177994 | JGI IMG/M metagenome (GOLD analysis project Ga0214919, IMG submission 177994) | Freshwater microbial communities from Lake Lanier, Atlanta, Georgia, United States - LL-1503 | ecosystem: Environmental > Aquatic > Freshwater > Lake | place: USA: Georgia | collected...
AGTACTGATGCCCCTACACTATTTAATACTACTGTTTCTAAAAATGTAAAAACAACACCATCAGCAGTCCAATATATATCATATGCTGGTCCTGCTTTAGCTCCTTTCTCACTTAGTGTTATCGTTTTATATATACTCATAATTTTTTACTTTAACAAATCGCATTTACTGTTACTACTGGAAATCCAGTGGTTGTTAATGTTCCGTCTTTTATACAAACTGTAAATCCAATATTATATGCATCTACATATCCTCCTACATTATTACCATCACAATCTAATCCACCATAAAAACTACCTAATCCACTTGCACTATTATCAATTTTCCATTGTGTTGATTCACAAACCGGTGGCGGTGGCGGTGGTGCTGGATGTAATGATGCTGAACATGCCGAACAATCTACAAATGATTGAGATACACTTACATTACTTAAATCTAATGCTCCACTAAATGATGAGGATACATACCAACAATCATCTAATGCGTATTCTGCAGGGAATGTAAACGATTCACCAATACTCATACTAAGAGATGATGTAAATGATACCTGTAATTGTGATGCTCCAAAACATTGTGCTACTATAAATGATGCACTTTCTGCTGGTGTATATGTTCCAATATCAAAATTGAAATCACAACTAAATTCAGGTAATACATTTGCAATTACATCTCTAATAACCGGTCCTAATAATTGTAATTTACACTCACCATTAGATAAATTATAATCATTGATTGCTCTTAAATGATAATAGTTTCCTCTCCATTCTACTATATCATTAAGGTTTAACTTAAAATAATCTGCTAGGGGAATAATTGCACTACAATCAAATAATCTAGTTCTTGGATTGTAAAGTAAATCTACATATGTTGACCAATATTCTGAGTATAAACTTTCAGTTGGTGTTGTTCCATATACCGATTGCTCATTATTAAAAAGTAAAGATAAATTATTAGCTGTTGGAGCTGAATTTGATACAAATGTATTATAATTATCAAAGTATGGAAATGAATTAAATTCAATAGCCTGAATTGAACTATATGGAGGACCTGAAATTACTGCTTCAATATTCCAAGGTTGAGAATCTAATAATCCATTGTAAAAATATATATGTGGTAATGTAGTAGTAGGTGCGTAAGTTATACTACTAATAAAAGTTGGTATATACATTTTATTAATAGAACTTGTTACTGCTGCTGATGATGTTACACATGGTTGTAATAATGTCCAACTTATTTGACTACCAGTTAATGATGGATTAACACGTGAACAAATCCATGCATTAATAACGCTACCACCCATCCATTGTTGTGATGCTGAGCCGTCACAATTTATATAATTTGCAACTGATGAACTTAATGGCCCCTCTCCACCATAATTTATTTGATAGCAATTTGATGCAGTAACACTATTACATGTAGGACAATTTACAACTACTTGGCTTCCACTTAAACCCGTTCCATCTAAATAAATTAATGGAGAACTAGCAAAACTAGATTTAACTGTATATTCACCTTGTGAAAAATAGTTTTCGTAATCTACATAATATGATTTACCATATTCTCTATTTGCTGCTTTAGCAAATTGTTGAGATATATAATCGGTATCTAAAGTATCACCAAAGTTTAATTTATTTACTGCTAAGTTGTTTGCCGGTGTAGCTTCTATTTTATCATTAAGATTAATGTATCTATTAAAATCTATTATACTACCATCTTTATACCAAGTATTAAATGGCTCTACAATAAAATCCCAAAGTTTTTCTTTATTTGGATATATTACTAAATTAAATTTCTTTTGTATTGCTGTAATAAAATCAATTAATAATATACCAGAAGTTCCAAACGGCATATTAGATGGTATATCCATTATTAATCCATCGCCTGCTTGATTTACTTTATTAACCGATAGATAAGATTTTGGGCCACCTGGATCCATTCTTAGTGTAAAATTATCAATACCAAAATCTAATGTATCAACTTCTAATGCAAATCTTAATTGTGTATCTTTTGGCAAACCGGTAAAATAAGGTGCAACATATGTTTGATTCCATTCTTGTACTAAATCAAATCGTTCTGTTTTAGTTGAGCCAGAATTATATGTATTCACTTGTGCCATTCTATTATTAATATTAACTAATGGAACTGCATTTATTTCTGTCCAAGCTGATGCTATATATGCTTGTATTATTAAATTAAATTGTGGAACACCATATCCATAACCAATAACAAAACTACCTGATGGTGCTATTTCAAAATTAAGATTGATTTCTCCTCTTAAATTACTATTCATATCTAAATCAAATTCTAAAGAAGAACTTAATATTCCAGATGGATTTCTTGTAATATTATACCAAGATAAAGGATATGTTCCACCTGGCGGCATTGATTGAGATATAGCACTACTACCACTCACTGGCCCAAAAGTAAAATTACCATATGTTTCTAAATCAACTGATGATGTTCCATTAGATGCTGAATTAAATATTGGATATCGTAATGCTTTATTACAAATCATATATACATCATCCCACCAACTTTCATTAAAAAAATCAGAAGTGTAAGTATATCCAAATTGTGTAAATATCGCATCCCATACTTCTTTTACTCTAATTGCTGGTTTCCAATCTTGCACACACATTGCACCTGTTATACTATCTATTCCACTATTTATATCCGTAGGAGTATATCTTAATCTTTGACCATAATCTACCATAGGATATACAATAGAGCCTGAAAATAAATTACCTTCCCAACTACTTGTTATATTTGATAAAGATGCGGTATGATTAAATTCTGCTAATGAAGTTAAGTCACTAAGAAAGTATGTTTTCAAATCTCTACCAAAACTTGCTAATCCACCATAAATTGTTACTTCATATGAATCAATAAACTTATTTTGATAAACATTTACTTTATTTAATTGTATATAGCCGTTAGATAAATATATTCCGTCAAAATCCAAATAACACGGAACTTTTTGATTTGTTGCAAATGTATAAGGGTCTTCAACACTAATATCATAAACAAATTCAAAGAAATTATTGTTCTTTTTAGAACCAGGTAGAGTTATAGTACGTGTAAAATCAGATGGTAATATTCCTAAGTCAAAAAGACCTGTGATATTATTACTTAATTTAATTTCCTCATCTTTAAATAGGTCTAATATAATACTATTAGCGAGATTATCGTCAGGATATGCTACTAATTTATACTTAAAACCTTGTGTACTATTTACTCCCATATTAGATTATCATTTTATATCCCTGTCCGAATGCGAAATCAAATGTATATTGTATTAAGTGGTCATTTACACCGGTCTTAAATTGTATATTTGTTGAAGTAATAGTTAATGGTTTTACTTCTTGTGTATTTTCTTGACACCAATAAATTTCACTACTTACTAATAATTGTTTTAGGATTTCATTATATCCCTCGTCTAACCAATTGGTATTACATTTAATAGTTTGATTACTATCTACAATATAATTTAGGGTTTGTGAATCGTATTCGTTGTATGCTAATGTCGCACTCTGCCAACTTCCTAATTGTGGTTGATAAGTTCTTTTAGATGATGTAATTGATTTTCTATTAATCATATCAAAGTTAAGATAATCAAACGCGCCATACCTATTTTTCCACTTTATTCTTATGTTTGGATACTTTTGTGGACAAGTAACATTGTATTGCAATTTCGTTCCTAATGGTGTTACGCCACTATATGCTTGTATTGTATACGAGTCTAATCCAATAGTTGAAAGGGGAAATCCTGTCTCTGCAGGTGCTTGTGGATAAGATAATATTTCATTATTACTATTACCATTTGCTGCTGTTAATGCAACAAAACCATTACTACCATTACTACCACTATAATATACTCCTGTCGGTAAACTAGTTCCTACATTGCCAACATAAACTGATGCACTACCAACATTATCTATAAATACTGATTGTGTTGTAGGTCCATCTGTCATTAGGGGCCAATGTGGAGTTAAAGTGTATACCTGCTCTCCAATAGGTTCAGGAAATAATTGATAACCATCAACTGATTTGAATACTGATGAGGTAATATGAGAACCGGTAACATAAGAACTACCGCTTAGATATCTATAATAACTTTCAAATGTAAAATATTTTACAGGTGATACATTAGTTTGTGTTAATTCAGTTTGAGTAGAGTTTAATATTCTACTTACATCAAAGATACCTGTATATCCATTTGATGATGGGTATTTAGCTAATTGCCATGTATCACCACTTGCTGAGTTAAATAGAGAACCTGAATATATAGTTAAAGTTCCGACATATTGAAAATCAATTTGTCCTATTAGAGTTGAAGATGATACTGAAAATATGGTTGGGGATTGCCCCAAAGACATTGTTGCCGGCGTTTGTATATAAGAATATGACATCTAAATCGTTTTTATATTTAACCCCACTTTTTACAAAAGGTAGTGGTGCTAGATGTCCTTAAGTTCTGCCTGTATTTGTAAAACTATTAATGCTTCTACTTCCCTTACATACGCATCTATTTCTGAATCTACCCCACCTAATGCTTTATCTGCAAATCCAAATTCTGGTCTATTTTTAGTTTTAGATTTAGAGGTTGCGGGTGGATTCCAAAATTGTCCGTATGTTGCACCTGGAGGACCTGTTTCAAATACTATTTCTGCTCTACCACCACCTCTATCAATAACCATTCTATCTAAAGTATTGTATGAACTTAATTTATCTTTTAGATTACCAGGAGGATTACCCCTTGAACCTTTTAATGAACGTGGTGCACCGGCTACTGCTAAGGTTTTAAGTTTCTTAGCAATTTTATCCAATTCTTTTTTATAAAATATATTAGTCGCCATAGGGTTTAGTAAGAACCAGATGGGTATAAATTATATAAACATCTCGGTCTATCGTTGTGTGTTGTAAGTGTAAATGTAGAAACCCAACCTGCTAATCCATTATTAAATCTTTCTGCAAATGGCTCATTGGTTATTTCTCCCTCAATTGAAAAACTTTCTAATGAATACTGAGTGAATGAAACTAAATCATTTACTATACCTAATGTATTAGCGTGAATATCTACTGTATCATCATAGCTAAAAAATGGAACTGTCATTTCATTTGTTATAGGGTCTGATTCGTTATTCTTATTTTTAATCTTATCCGCTATTATTAATTGTATTGTGTATTCAGTTGTTTTAGGTCCAAAATTAGCACTCAATATATTTACATTACCTATTGGATACATTGTAAATGATTTGTCATCTATTTGTGGTATATCCCCTTGTGATACACTATCAACAGAAGGATGATTAATCATAATAGTTTTGAAATAATCTAAAATAGTATAATAAAGACTATAATTAGTTCCTGCGTTATTTTGTAAATAGCTCATAGGTTATAATTGTATTCCGCCAAAGTATTGATTAGTTTGGTCAGGATAGATTTGTGTTTGATTTCCTACTGATTGTAAGTATTGTGGTATTTGATTAGAATATGATATCAAATAGTTTTGTAATCTTAATGCGTAGTAATCACCATTCTCTTGTGATTTTTGTAATAAGAAATCTACATCTATCTTAGAAGGTGATACACCCTGCTCTGAATTTTGTTTTACTGCACCATTAGATTTGAATTGAATACTACTAAAAGGTATATATTCTACACATGCGTACCATACTAATGTAGGTTTAATGTGGTCATCTAATAAGTCTTGATAATATGCCGATAATGAACTAACTGTACCCGCTAATATTTGTGCTCCTAAATAATCATATAGAACTGTTCCTAAAAGATTTTTCAAGTATTTAACTTGCGCTGTTGCAATAAAAGGTAATAGTGCATCAGCATCTAAAGCTCCTTGCAATGGTGAAGTTTTAATTATATCGTTTCTGCTTATAAATAATGGTGTAGCCATAGTTATTATTGTTTGGTTATTTCGTATTCTTGTTTGAAAAATGCACTACTTGCATTTATAATGTTTGTTTGTTGACCAGGACCATTAGGACCTCTTAATCCTCTATCACCCACACTTGGTTTATCTTCATCTATTGTAGTTTGGTCACCACTTTTATCAGTTGTTGCTGGATTTTCCAATTCTTTATTAGTTGTATCTGCTACTTCTGCAATACTCTTATCCGTATCCTCTGCTTGTTGTGAAAGGATTGCTAGGGGAGTTAATTGGTCAAAGTATAATTCTGCATCTGTTATTCCTACTTCTCTTAACGCCATATCTAATGTATTTAAGATTAAGTTTTGGAATGGAGATATAGTCATTGTTTGTAAGATAGAGAATGCTGTAATCATTTCCTCACTTTGAGAACTAAAACCATTATTCTCAGTTCTAATACCGAATAGGAGTGGTGATGTTACTCTATGTGCTACTAATATTCTGTCTTGTGCGTAAGTTGCAACATATTCATATTTCTCATGTAAGTTTTCAATATTGATTATATCTAATGTAGGTTTAGTTGTAGGGTCATCGTTGAATGATAACATAAAACGGCCTGCGTTCTTTGTTCCTGTAAACTTATTAGTTACTAAATCTTCAATAGTTTGTCTTTCTTCAGGAGCTGGAATACCATTGTTAAAGTTAATCATCACTGCCGGCAAGAAACCATTCTCAATGTTATTTAAGTGTAGGTTACTTAATTCTGCTTCTACATAACTAAATTGTAATGCTGAAACCCAATCAGGTAGTGAATAATAATATAAGTTTGGAGAATAATTCTTAAAATAAAGTATTTCCATTTTTTGAATAGAAGTTCCAAACGCTGCTATCTTAGTTTTATTTCGTTGTGCTCTTTGGTCTTGCCAATCTGTGCAATAATAATAATTTTCTATCTTAGGATTAACACCTAACTTTTCTGCTCTTAAATACTGAACAGGAACATGATACATCTTTAGAATGTTTTCATGTGCATCATCCCAACATACTTGTAATGCCGCGTTACCATATAGTTTCAAATCAAAAGATACTCTCTTAATTTCCTCTTGTGGTATCATTTTCTGAATTGTATTATTAATCTCTACATTTTTAGAATAAAGACCTTTTCCATATATTAAATCAGAAATACCCTCAATACATGCTGCTGATGTAGTAGATGTGGTAAATGCTAATGATAACATATTAAAGAAATCATCATGTCCAAATACTCCGAAAGGAACGTATTGTAAACGAGTTCTTGTATCTTCACTTACCTGAGGCAATTCTGAAGAACTTAAATTAATAACTGAAAACTGTTGTTTATTAAATTTTTTATCCATAATTAATATATAATAAATTCATTTGTAGATACATTTGAAACGTATCCATCATTTTGTGTGACGTAATTAGCTTTATCAATTGACTGAGATGCATATACTTGAATACTACCATTCCATATTGGTGTAGAACTACCGCTATTGTATAGGGTTGCTCTATATTCATTCGCAATTACATTTGTATTTATACTTGCTGTAAATGCTAATAGTGATTCATACCCATTATAGGTAATATTACTTAAACTAGCAGTTGTATTAACTTGACTCATCATATCTTGTAAAGACATAGTAAATTGATTTGAGGAGGTAACAGCTGTTCTAATAGTGTAAGCATTTGAGCCTGAAAGGAAGTATGTTAGCATTTGATTGTATTTATCTTATCTGTATCTGTCTTTAACACCCTATTATCTATTTGTTAGTAATTACTACATTTACATTTATAGATTTTATTTTAAGATAATTTATTATAGTATTTCTAGTAACTCAGCTTTCTAAACTTAAAGTTACATTAAAAAATCCATATTTCCAAATTTATTTTGACATAATAATAGCTACCCCCATATAGAGAGTAGCTATTTAATATTTTTACAATCGTGCTATATACTAAGCTGCACTTCCTGTTACAACTGTTGGTGCGTTACCAACTGATGCGAATGGATTAGTTGATGTTGAACCTGAGATAAATTGTGCTGGTAATGGTTCTAAACCTGTCATAGTGATAGAATAACCGAATAAATCGCCTAATCCTGCACCTGTTGAAATAGTTCCACCCGTCAAATCAGTTCCTTTAGTTAAACCTGCAACTAATGCTTCACCATTTGTAGTCCACACAATAGCAACTGGACGGCCGTACGCCATTAGTTTTAATTGTGTAGTCATCTCAGCTGTTAATTTCTTAAGATTAAGAGTTAACGCTTGTGAAAAGAAAGTTGTTCCGTTATCTCTTGAAGAGTTAACAGTTTCTGTATATGCACTATTGCCTTTTAATTGATAGAAGTAAACCGTACTTCCAGAAGGGAAAGCTGTGATACTTCCGTTTCCGTCTAATGTAAATGTTGGGTTATAAGATGATGAAGGATAGTTTAGAAAATAAACTCCTTGCAAACCACCTACCGACTCTTTACATACTTCTTGCCTCCCGGCGCTTAAATTACAACTCATAGTGTTAATTTTTTATTTTGTGTGTGATAATTAGTTGGTGGGTTTTGTTTCTAAGCTACTCCCCACCTACTAATCAATTTTTTTTATTATGCGTAAGCACCATAGTAAACTACATCAGCATTGATACCTACAACTGTACCAGCTGTATATCTCATTATGATACGATAGTTTTGTGAACCATCAATGTTACTCATGTCTAATACCTTAACCTCGTTAAAATCTGAAAGCAATCCGGTCCCGAAGTGTAAGTTAGATTTTAATGTTGCAACGATTTTGTTGTCACTCATACCAGGACACAAATACATTGGAATACCTTGGAAGTTTAATTCCTTTTCACCGATATTCATTTGATTGTTAAATCCGTTTGCACCTAATCCACCACTACCATTACCACTCATTGCTGTTTGGTATGCTTTTGCCACATTTACTGGAATATAGATAGCTAAATCTTCTTTTCCGTAAACTGTGTTAGGGATAGCTGTTTGAACTGCTGTTAATTTAGCTACAACGTTTGCTGCAGTAATACTACCAGATAATTCTAATCCTGTTCCTGCTGCGATAACACCAGTTGATGCTGCTACTGAAGCACTTAATGCTACTTCAAATCCACCAAATTGTCCGTTAGTTGCGGTTACACCTTGCCAAACAGATATTTCAGTTGCTTGAGCTACAATACCACCAACATAACTAATTAAATAGTCGTTGAATGATTTAGGAATAGTATCAAATGCACTATATCCTAATTGTAAAGCTTCCCAAGATTGAACGAATTGTTGCTTACACAACTCTAAGTTAACTTGTAATTCTTTTGGAGTTAAAACTGCTTCTGATAACGCTACTGAGCCAGAAGTTGTGAAGTCACAAGATGCATCATTTACGATGTTTGCAACTGCGATTCTTTGGATAACTTCTTTGTATTTAACATTCGGGTGAATGGTAACATACTTGTTGTCCAATGTTCTTGCTGATAATAAAGCCGCAGCTATATATTGACCAGCGAATTCACCTGCGTATGTGTTTTGTGTAAACGTAGGTTGAACGAAATTTTGTAATTTTTTCATTTTTTAATGATTTTTTAATTAATTAAATATTATTCATTTTTGATAAAACTGAGGCTTGATATCCTACTGCTTTTTTACCAAAATTGTTTTTGCTTTGTTCTGCGAATTTAAGAACTGCTTCAATTGGAGCTCCGTCCAATTTAGTAAATTCTTCTTCCTCTTCTTCATCCGGTTCAACTGCACTCATGGTTGTTGCAATTGGTTCTAATGAACTAACCTCAGGTGGTCCATCTTGAGGAAATGCTGATTCAAACTTTTCCAACATTGATTTTAATTTAGATTCTAATTCACCCATTCTATAATTTAATGATATAATAGGGTCTTTAGTATCAGGCTCAGGAATTTGGTTTTCCTTGCTTTCATCCGTTGTGTTTGGTAATCCTTTAGCTATCTCAGTAGTAACATCAGCCATTTCAGCTTCTTTTTCTACTTCAATTTCTACTTCTGAATCAGATGTTAATTCAACGTTTTCTCTTTCTATGATAACACCATCCTTAGTAATTACTTTAATTAGGACTTCGTTTCCTTCAGTATCTTTTAATGAGATTTCATGCTCACCGTCTGGTGCTGGAGTTTTAGTTCCGTCTTCTGAAACTACATCTACTGTTTCACCTACATCAAATGTTGGAGATTCTAATATAGTTCCGTCTTTTGTTTGTGCTTCTGTAAAAGTAACCTCTTCTGTTAAATTCAACATCTTTGCTATTTTACTTAATACGCTTTTTGAGTTCATATGTAATGTGTTTATCTTTTTAACACCATTAAAATCATATGTAATTACTTTTTTCTGTTATTCACCAAAAATATATCCCTTTGCAGGATTTATTTCTGAATTACTCCTTAAAAGATTGATTATTTTTGGATTAACCAACTCAGGATGCACCCACCAATCCTCATAACTGCTGTATTCATCTACTGCTATATCGTTTACTACTAACTCATAACCGAATGAACGTAAATATTTTCTGCTCTTTTCTCTTACACTATCATCCATATAATAATCATGCTCAAATGTAATGACTCTAAACTTATGTTTCCAAAATGGTATTGATAATAAAACTTCATAGCTAATATTGGGTGGGTCTACATCTATTTGTAAATAATCTGTAATATTATCCAATCCCCATATAGGCATCTTTTCCCAATCTATTTTAGTTGCATCCATTTCATAGGGTATCGTTGTTCTATTATCAGCCCAATTACTGACAACATTTGTATCAATATCAATACTAACGCCATCCCAACCTAATTCCTCTAATAACTTTGTATTGTTTCCATAGGTAGGGTGTGCACAACCAATCTCAATCCAACTACCCCATTCCTTACCATCTAATGCCATAAGAACGAATAGGTCCTGATATGATTGTGAATAGTTTTTCTTTATCAAATGTGAACCATCAAACTTATATCTT
>Ga0214919_10011723_pt1 | contig 10893 bp, 9 predicted proteins | sample LL1503_MetaG_FD_177994 | JGI IMG/M metagenome (GOLD analysis project Ga0214919, IMG submission 177994) | Freshwater microbial communities from Lake Lanier, Atlanta, Georgia, United States - LL-1503 | ecosystem: Environmental > Aquatic > Freshwater > Lake | place: USA: Georgia | collected 2015-03-15
AAGCGCAGGCTGGGCACCTTGCCCGGTTGGATGTGCGCGGCCATTTGCCGGTAAAACGTGGGTGCGGTGTAGCAAATGGTGCAACCCACTTGGGCCATCACATCGACCATGGTCGCCGGCGTGTAGGGCTGGTCGTGGAAGTACACAGAACAACCGGCCCACATCGGAAACACCAGCAAACCGCCCAAACCAAAGGTGAATGCCAAAGGGGGTGAGCCCATCACCACATCATCGGGTGTGGCACGCAACACATGGCGTGGCCAAGCCTCGCAAGCGCTCAAGATATCGCGGTGGCTGTGGGCTGCGGCTTTGGGGGTGCCGGTGGTGCCCGAGGTGAAGGCCAGCATGGCGATGTCATCGGCGTGGGTGGGGCATGCGCTGAAGTCGCCGTCATGGGCCGCAGCGCGCACCGCCAAAGATCCGGGCGCATCCATCAAATTGAACGGGACGATGGTGGCAAGCACCAGCTGCTGTTGCTGGGCCAATTCCAACTCGTTGAGCAAAGTCGCGTCGCACAAGGCCACGCTGGGTTGTGCTTTGGCAATGATCTCGCCCAACTCTTTGGCGCGCAACAAGGGCATGGTGGCGACAGCGACCATACCTGCCTTGACCACACCCATCCAGGCCAAAGCCAAGCCGATCGAGTTGCCCCCGCGCAGCAGCACCCGGTTGCCGGGCACCAAACCCAAGTCGTGCACCAGCACCTGGGCAATGCGGTCGACGCGCTCACGCGCTTCGAGGTAACTCAAGGTGATGCGCGGTGAGCGCAGCAAAGGGCGATCGCCCCAACCCTTTTCGCCGGCCCGGTCCAGGAGCTCTTGGACCAAATTGAGTTGATCGGGGAAGTGCAGTTCGGGCAAGTCGCGCAGCATCTGGGCTTGTCGCGCTGCAGGCGGCAAGCGATCCATGACAAACCGGTCGATGTGTGCGCTCATGTGGCCACCCCTTTGAGAACAGATTTGCCCATGATGAGCAATTGCACTTCGCTGGCCCCTTCGTAAATGCGCAAGGCGCGTATGTCGCGGTACAAGGCCTCCACTTTGACGCCCACTTCGACGCCGCGCCCGCCGTGCATTTGTAGCGCCATGTCGATCACCTTCTGGGCGTTTTCGGTGGCGGTGTACTTGGCCATGGCGGCGGCTTGGGTGTAGGCGGCGGCATGTTCGCCGCTGCTGCCTTGGGTGTCGCGCATCCAAGCGGCGCGGTAAGTGAGCAGGGCGGCCGCATCGACCAAGGCCGCCATTTCGCCCAAGCGCGCTTGGGTCAGTTGAAAGTCGGCCAGGGTTTGCCCAAACATGCGTCGGTTCTGCGCATGCTGGGTGGCTTCGTGCAGGGCCCGGCGCGCCATGCCCAGGGCCGCAGCCGCCACCGATGCGCGAAAAATATCCAAGGTGCGCATGGCCAATTTGAAGCCACCGTGCGTGTCGCCCAATTGGGCTTGCGCGCTGACATGGCAGTCGGAGAAGGTGAGGGTCGCCAGTGGGTGCGGTGACATGACATGCAGGTGGGCCGTGCTGTCCAAGCCCGGGTTGTCCGCATCCACGATGAAGGCCGTGATGCCGCGCGCACCGGCTTTTGGGTCGGTTTTGGCAAACACCACATAAAAGTCAGCGATGCCGCCGTTGCTGATCCAGGTCTTTTGGCCTTGGAGCACATGACCCGAAGCGCTGGCTTGGGCGCTGGTGAGCATGCCCGCCACATCAGACCCGGCATCGGGTTCGCTCAACGCAAACGCAGCGATTTTTTGTCCCTGGGCCACGGCGGGCAGGTATTGGGTTTGCTGTGCGGGCGTGCCTGCCAGCGTGATGGCCCCGCTGCCCAGGCCTTGCATGGCAAAAGCGAAATCGGCCAAGGGGGAATGCCAGGCCAGGGTCTCGCGCAGGATGACGAGCGCCCGCGAATCCAGTTGGGGCAAGGCACCGCCCTGCGCAGCGGGCACACAGTAGCGCAGCCAACCGCCTTGGGCCAAACGCTGCACCCAGTCGCGACAGGCTTGGCGGTCATCGCGCTCGTCAACTTTTTGGCTGGGGCACCAGGCGTGCAAGCCTTGCGCCAGGGCTTGGTGTTCGGGCTCGAAGAAAGGCAAATGCCATTGAGGAGCGCGCATCTCAGTCCCCTTTGAAAACAGGTTTTTCTTTGGCCGCAAAGGCTTGGTAGGCGCGGGTGAAGTCCTGGGTTTGCATGCAAATGGCTTGGGCTTGCGCCTCCGCCTCGATGGCTTGTTCCAGCGTCATGGCCCACTCTTGGTGCAGCATGGTCTTGGTCATGCCGTGCGCAAAGCTCGGCCCTTGGGCTATTTGTGCCGCCATTTTTTGGGCCGCTGCGCCCACTTCATCGCTGGTGTGCAAGCTGTTGAAAAAGCCCCAAGCCAAACCCTCTTGGCCGGTCATGGCGCGCCCGGTGTAAAGCAACTCGCTGGCCCGGCCTTGCCCGATCACGCGGGGCAGCAGTGCGCAAGCCCCCATGTCGGCCCCGGCCAAGCCCACGCGGGTGAACAGGTAGGCCACCCGGGCCGCTTCGGTGCCCATGCGCAGGTCGCTGGCCAGCGCGATCATCGCGCCCGCCCCAGCGCACACGCCATCAATGGCGGCGACGATGGGTTGTGGGCAGGCCCGCATGGCTTTGACCAAGTCACCGGTCATGCGGGTGAAGTTCATCAGCTCGGGCATGGTCATCTTAGTCAACGGGCCAATGATTTCGTGCACATCACCGCCCGAGCAAAAGTTGCCGCCTGCACCTTGCACCACCACCGCGCGCACATCGGTGGCGTAGCGCAAGGCGTTGAAGCGGTCACGCAATTCGGCGTATGAGTCAAAAGTGAGGGGGTTCTTGCGCTCGGGGCGGTTCAGGGTGACGGTGGCCACGCCATCATGGCAGGCCCAATGGAAATGGGTGGCGGCTTGCCCAGCATGTGCGCTGTATTGCGCATGCATGGGGTTGGGGGGGGTCATGTAATGGTTCACGGTGTCTCCGTTTCTGGTGGGGTGTGGGTGTGTTGCTTGACGCGTCCAAGCAGTTTATAAAGGGTTTGAATCTCTTTTTCACTCAAGCTGTCAAAGGCCGATACGATCCAGGCTTCGTGCTGTTGGGCCATGTCTCGAAACGTGTTTCTGCCCTTGAGGGTGAGGCGAATGCGCCATGCGCGCCGGTCCTCCACCACATCGAGCCGCTCCACCAAGCCCTCGCGGGTGAGCTGGTCGGTGATGGCGGTGACGTTGCCGCCGGTGACCATCATGCGCCGGGACAACTCGTTCATCTTCATGCCCTCGGGCGCGCGCTCGAGTTGTGCCATCAGGTCAAAGCGGGGCAAGGTGGTGTCAAACTGGGTGCGCAACTGGCCGCGCACTTGTTTTTCAATCAGCTGGGTACAGGTGAGCAAACGCAGCCACAAGCGCAAAGATTCGGGGTGCTCACTGTGGGCGCGGGCTTCCAAATCCATGGTTGGCCTCAGCGCCCAGCGTGCAAGCTGCGGTAGAGCTGATCGCGCCCGCTCTCATACGCGCGCGGCCACACCACATCGCGGCTGCCCAATTTGGCCGCTTCGTGCAAGGTCCAGGCGGGGTCGGCCAAGTGGGGCCGTGCCACGGCACACAAATCAGCCCGACCCGCGGCAATGATGCTGTTGGCTTGGTCGGCCTCGCTGATCGCACCCACGGCCATCGTCATGATGCGCACCTCGTTGCGGATGCGGTCGGCAAATGGGGTTTGGTACATGCGGCCATACACGGGCTTGGCTTGGCGGGTGGTTTGCCCCGAAGAGACATCGATCACATCGCACCCAGCTTGCTTGAACAAGCGGGCCATCACCACCGCATCGTCGTCGGTGTTGCCGCCCTCGGCCCAGTCGTGGGCCGAGATGCGCACCGCCATCGGTTTGTGCGCTGGCCACACGGCGCGCATGGCGGCAAACACCTCCAGTGGGTAACGGCATCGGTTGTCGATGCTGCCGCCGTATTCGTCGCTGCGCAGATTGGTCAGGGGACACAAAAAGCCAGACAACAAATAGCCGTGGGCCGCATGCAGCTCCAACCAGTCAAATCCCGCCGCATCGGCGCGCTTTGTGGACGCCACAAATGCAGCGGTCAGCGCATCCATGTCGGCGCGGGTCATGGCGCATGGGGTGGCGTTTTGCGGGCCATAGGGCAAGGCACTGGCGGCCATGAGCGGCCAGTTGCCCTGGGCCAAAGGCTCGTCGATGGCATCCCAGCCCACTTGGGTCGATCCTTTGGCGCCGCTGTGGCCCAATTGCAAGCCGATGTGGGCTTTTTGTTGGTGTGCAAAGTCAACGATGCGGGCAAAGGCCTGGGTTTGGCTGTCGTTCCACAGGCCTGGGCAAGCCGGTGTGATGCGCCCTTCGGGTGTGGGGCTGGTCATCTCCACCATCACCAAGCCCGCCCCGCCCATGGCGCGTGCACCCAGGTGCACCAAATGAAAGTCGCCCACCACCCCGTCGGTGGCATGGTAGGTCGCCATGGGTGAAACGACGATGCGGTTTTTCAGTGTGAGTTCGCGCACCTTCAGTGGCAGCAACATGGGGGCAACGGGTTTGCGCCCCGACAACCAGGCTTCATAACCCTCCAGCCACACCGGGTCGCGCAAGCGCAGGTTCTCGTGGCTGATGCGCTGCGAGCGGGTGAGCAAGGAGTAGGTGAACTGCTCCACCTCCATGTGGCTGTAGCGGTCCACATGCTCAAACCATTCGGTGGAGTTGCGCGCGGCGTTTTGGATTTTTAGCACCTCGACACTGCGCCGCGCTTGGTAGGCTTGCAGCACCGTGGCCATGTCATCGTTGGGGTGTTGGGCAAAGGTCTGGGCCAAATCAATCGCGTCTTCCAAGGCCAGCTTGGTGCCGCTGCCAATCGAAAAGTGCGCGGTGTGTGCCGCGTCGCCCATCAGCACGATGGGGGTTTGCCGCCCGCCAATGGCCTCCCAATGCACCCAGGAGTTGCAAATCACGCGCGGGAACTGAATCCAAATCGCCGAGCCGCGCAGGTGCGAGGCGTTGCTCATCAAAGGGTTGCCGTCCAGGTACTTGGCAAACAGCTTCTCGCAAAACGCAATGCCCTCGGCCTGGTCCATGTCATCCAAGCCGTGGGCGCGCCACACGGTTTCGGGTGTTTCAACGATAAAAGTTGAGGTCTCACCGTCGTATTTGTAGGCGTGGGCTGCGAACCAACCGTGTTCGGTTTGCTCAAACGCAAAGGTGAAAGCGTCAAAGGTTTTGCGCGTGCCCAGCCACACAAAGCGGCACAAGCGCGTATCGATGTCGGGCTGATAAGTTTGGGCGTAGCGGGTGCGCACCCGGCTGTTGAGGCCGTCGCAGGCAATCACCAAGTCGGCCTGGTATTGCAAGGCCAGCGCTTGGTCGTCGTCCACGTCTTGCTCAAACAGCAGCTTCACATCCAGCTCTTCGCAGCGCGCTTGCAAGATGTTGAGCAAGCGTTTTCGCCCAATGCCACAAAAGCCGTGGCCGGTGGAGCGCACGCTGCGGCCTTTGAAAAACACCTCGATGTCGTCCCAGTGGTTGAAGGCGTCGGCAATCAACTGACCCGTGGGCGCGTCGGCTTGCTGCAAGTTTTCCAGCGTTTTGTCGCTGAACACCACGCCCCAGCCAAAGGTGTCATAGGGGCGGTTGCGTTCTACCACGGTGATGTGGTGTTGTGGATTTTGGGTTTTCATGAGCAGGGCGAAGTACAAACCCGCTGGCCCGCCACCAATGCATAAGATATTCATGTCCGAATTGTTGAGGCCTAAAGCAATTCTTGTCAAGCCCTGCGTCGTTTTCTTTGATCTTGGGCAAAGCCATGGCTCAGGCTGGGCCGTGCGGGGCCATTCACGGCGCACAATGCCATCATGATTTACAAATTCAAATCCAAGGCGGCGGGCGACTTGATCTTTTTGCCTGAAAACGCCCGCCAAGTCTTGTCCATTTTGGGCAAAGCCGAGGCGGCGCAAGGCATCATTGAGCCGGCCGATATGGCTGCTGCGGTGCAGGCCTTGCAAGCAGCCGTGGCCCAGGCCGAGCAGGCCCATGGTCAGGCCGCCGATGAGGCCCGCGCCCGGGGCGAAAAGCCCCCGCCAAAACCCGCCGTGGCCTTGCGCCAGCGGGTGCAGCCCTTCATCGCCATGCTCGAGCGCTGTGAGCGCGCCCAACAACCCATTGTTTGGGGGGTGTGAGGCGGTGGCACCGTTCTTCCAAGCCCTGTCTCCCTTGCGGGTGCTCGATGCCCTGTCCGACTTGGGCTTGGCGGTGGATGGCCGTTTGAGCGCTTTGAGCTCTTACGAAAACCGCGTGTATCTGGCCATGCTCGACGACAACTCGGCCGTGGTGGCCAAGTTTTATCGGCCCTTGCGCTGGCCCCAAGCGGCCATAGAAGAGGAGCATGCTTTTGCCACTGAGTTGACCCAGCAAGACATTCCGGTGGTGGCCCCGTTGGTCTTGCAAGGGCAACAACTGCATCATTTGGCGGTGGACGAAGCACAGCACCCGGGTTTTTGGTTCAGTGTCAGCCCGCGCCGCGGAGGGCGGCAACCCGAGTTGGATGACCCCGAGGTGCTGGAGTGGATTGGCCGCTTTTTGGCCCGCATCCACAACGTGGGCCAGCGCTCGGCCTTTGCTCAGCGCCCGAGTTTGGATCTGCAAACCTTTGGGGCGGAGCCGCGCGAGTGGTTGCTCAGCCAAGATGCCGTGGCCCCAGAGGTACGCACAGAGTGGGCATCGCTCAGTGGGCAAGCCCTCACCTTGGTGCGCCAAGCTTGGGACTCGGCGGCGGTGGGCCAAGCCGGTGGTGTGCAAACCATTCGCTTGCACGGCGACTGTCACCCCGGCAATATTTTGTGGACCCCCACCGACCGACCCGAGGGCGGGCCGCACTTTGTGGACCTCGATGACGCCCGCCAAGGTCCGGCGGTGCAAGACCTGTGGATGCTGCAAAGCGGCGAGCGTGCGGAGCGAACGCGGCAATTGGGGCAGTTGATCGACGGCTACGAATCCATGCGCGCATTTGACCGGCGCGAACTGGCCTTGATCGAGCCCTTGCGCACTTTGCGCCTGATCCACTACAGCGCCTGGTTGGCGCGGCGGCGCGACGACCCGTCATTCGCGCTTCACTTTCCATGGTTCGACGGGCCCGACTACTGGCGCGGCCAAGTCAATATGCTGCAAGAACAAATCGAGGCCTTGCAAGACCCGCCCTTGATGGCTTGAGGTGCGCGCAGGCGATACGCATCATGGCGAACCCACCCAAAACCCTTGGCCATAAAACACCTCTCAAGGGTGATAGAGTGCACTGACCCCGGCGGATGCCGAAAGTCAGACCCATCTCCAGGAGACCCAATGACACAGCCCTTGCACCCCCTTCGATGGCTTGCTGCTGCCATGTGGCTGGCCGCGGTTGGATTCAGTGCCCCGTTGGCGGCACAAACAATGCCCGCCTTTCCCAATAAGTCCATCACCATGGTCGTGCCTTTTCCACCAGGTGGCGTGGCCGATATCGTGGCCCGGCCTGTGGCCGAGGCCATGGCGCGCGAACTCGGGCAGCCCGTGGTGATCGAGAACAAGCCCGGCGCGGGCGGCGGCATTGGCATGGGTGTGGTGGCCAAGGCCAAACCCGATGGATACACGGTGTTGATGGCCTTGTCATCTTTGAGCGTGATCCCCGAGGCCGATGCCTTGGTGGGCCGCCCCGCCATGTATGCCCACACCGATTTGCGCCCGATTGCCCGCTACACCGCCGACCCCACGGTGTTGGCCGTGCGCGCCGATGCGCCGTGGAAAACTGCCAAAGAATTTGTGGATGACGCCCGCCGCCGTCCCAAGGCCATCAACTACGGCTCCTCTGGCAATTACGGCACCATGCATGTGCCCATGGAAATATTGGCCCAAACCAGCGCCATCGCGCTCACCCATGTGCCTTTCACCGGCGCGGGTCCGGCGGTGCTGGCTTTGTTGGGCGGGCAAATTGAGGCCGTCTCCACCGGGCCGGCCACCGTGTTGCAGCATGTCAAAGCGGGCAAGATCCGGGTGCTGGGCCACTGGGGCACGGGCAAGCTCGAGTCCATGCCCGATGTACCCAGCCTGAAAGACCAAGGCTTCAATGCCGAATACGCTCAGTGGTCGGGTCTGTTTGTGCCCAGTGGCACACCCGAAGCGGTGGTGCAGCGCTTGCGCACCGCAGCGCGCATGGCCGCACAAGACACCAAGGCCCGCGAGGTCATCCACAATGCAGGCAGCCCGGTCCAGTTTTTGGACAGCGCCGATTTTGAAAAGTACGTCCAAGCCGATATCAAGCGCATGAGCGATGTGGTTCGGCGCATGGGCAAATTAGAGTGAGAACACCGATCATGAGAAGCTTTTTTCCACGTTGCCGCAACCTGTTGACTTTGGTGGTGGCGCTTGCCGCCAGCACCTGGGTGGGGGCCCAAAGCTATCCCCAGCGCCCCGTGAAAATCGTCGTGCCCTTCGCCACGGGTGGGCCGGCCGACAACTATGCGCGCTTCATCGCCCAACGTTTGCAAGATGCCTTGGGCCAGTCCTTTGTGGTCGACAACAAGCCCGGTGCAGGCTCGGTCATTGGCACCGATGTGGCGGCCAAAGCCCCAGCCGACGGCTACACCTTGTTGCTGATGTCGAATGCTTCCACGGTGAATGAAACCCTGATCCCCAACAAGCCCTACAGCTTGCTGCGCGACTTTGTGGGCGTGGCCCCGATCAATTACTCTGACCTGGTGCTGGTGGCCTATCCTGGCACCGGCATGCAAAACGCGGCCGATCTGATCAAGCGCGCACAGGCCCAACCGGGCAAGCTCAACTATGCGTCTTCTGGTCCGGGCACGCCCTATCACATGGCCGGCGAGTTGTTCAAAAGCATGGCCAAAATTGACCTGGTGCACATCCCCTACAAAGGCAGCTCGGGGGCCCGCACCGACGTGTTGGGTGGCCAAGTGGATTTGATGTTTGATGCGGTGACCACCATGACCGAGCAGGTCAAAGCCGGCAAGGTGCGCGCCATCGCCACCACCGGTCGCCAGCGCTCGGAAGTGTTGCCCGACGTACCCACCTTGTCCGAGGCGGGCGTGCCCGGCTACGAGGCCACCATTTGGGTGGGCTTGATGGCCCCCAAAGGCACACCCAAAGAGGTGGTCGATCGGCTGAATCAAGCCGTGTCCAAAATTGCTTCCCAAGCTGATGTGCGCCAGCAATGGGCCAAACAGGGCGCGGTGCCGATGGTCATGAACCCCGCTGTGTTTGACAAGTACATTCAAGACGATGTGGCCAAATGGGCCCAAGTCATCCGCGCCGCCAACATCAAAATGGATTGAGCAACATGGTCACCTTGAATATCCTGAGTGGGGGCGCGGCACAAGGTTTGGTGCGCGCCTTGGCCGATGACTTTGAATCGCAACACGACTTGCACCTGAGCGGCACCTTTGGCGCGGTCGGCGCCATGAAGCAAAAACTCGTCGACGGCACACCGTGCGATGTGTTGATTTTGACGCGACCCATGGTGCAAGACTTGGTCAAGGAAGGCCATGCCAGCGAGGGCACAGCACACGATCTGGGCGTGGTCAAAACCGGCGTGGCGGTGCTGGCCGGCCAGCCCCCCGTCACGGTGGCCACGCCCGATGCATTGCGCGAAAGCTTGCGCAAGGCCAGTGCCATTTACTTCCCCGATCCGCAACTGGCCACGGCGGGCATTCACTTCATGAAGGTGTTGCAAAAATTGGGCGTGGCCGATGAGCTGGCTGACCGCTTGCGGCCTCACCCCAACGGGGCCACCGCCATGAAGGCCATGGGCCTGAGCAAAGATCCCAAAGCCATCGGCTGCACCCAGGTGACCGAAATTTTGTCCACCCCCGGTGTGCAGTTGGTGGGCGACTTGCCCAAGGCGCATGAGTTGGCCACGATGTACACCGCGGTGTTGGCCAAGCGCGCCCGCCAAGTCGACATGGCCCAGGTCTTGATCGCGCACTTGGCCAGCCCGGCCTTGGCCGAGTTGCGCGCCGAGTTGGGATTTTTGCCAGTGTGATGCCGCGCCCGCAAGCAGCACCAGGGGTGGCGGGCACCCTCGCATGGCCTTGGCAAGTGCCCCCCATCATTTAAACAAGCTGATTCAGGAGACCCCAAATGGAATATAAAACTTTGTGGATGTGGCGCCGCGGCGCTGTGGGCGCGCTGGCCGCGATGTTGTGCTGGGCTGCGGGTGCACAAGACTTTCCCAGCCGCCCGATCCGCTTGGTCGTGCCCCAGGCACCGGGCGGTGGCACTGACATCTTGGCGCGCAACATGGCGCAAAAACTCACCGAGGTCTTGCGCCAACCCACGGTGGTGGAAAACCGCGCTGGCGCAGGCTCCTTGGTGGGCACCGAATTTGTCGCCAAAGCACCGGCCGACGGCCACACCTTGTTGATGGGTGGCATCTTCAACATGGTGATGAACAAGGCCTTGATCAAAAACCTGTCGTATGAGCCCGCGCGCGACTTCATCCCCCTGGGCTACATCTCGGCCTATCCGTTTGTCATGCTGGCGCGCCCCGATTTGCCCGTCAACAGCTTGGCTGATTTGGTCAAGTACGGCAAAGAGCGCCCAGGCCGGCTCAGCTATGGCTCAGGCGGCGTGGGCACTTTGCAGCATGTGTGGGGCGCGGTATTACTGAGCAGCTTGGGCATCGATGCCTTGCACGTGCCTTTCAAGGGCGCGGCCCCCGCTCACCAAGAGATGATGGGCGGGCGCTTGGACGTGATGTTTGACAACATGTCGGCCTCCAAACAATATGTGCAGGCGGGCAAGCTCAAAGGTTTGGTGGTCTCATCCGCTGCGCGCAGCCCGCTCCTGGCGCAAGTGCCCACCGTCAACGAAACCGGCTTGACCCGCTTTGAGGGCGAGAGCTGGTT
>Ga0214919_10011725_pt1 | contig 10893 bp, 6 predicted proteins | sample LL1503_MetaG_FD_177994 | JGI IMG/M metagenome (GOLD analysis project Ga0214919, IMG submission 177994) | Freshwater microbial communities from Lake Lanier, Atlanta, Georgia, United States - LL-1503 | ecosystem: Environmental > Aquatic > Freshwater > Lake | place: USA: Georgia | collected 2015-03-15
CCAGAAGATAAAGTCTTCCAATACCTGTCTGAACCTTCGAGAGTTATTGTAGTATTTCCCGATGGATTGTTACCATCAATTTCTTGTATAAAATATAAATCTCCATCAATTTCAATCAAATAATTCTCTTTGAAATAATCATTTTCTAATGGAGTTGATACCAAATTGTTGGCTCCATTGACAATGCCAAGCGAAGATTCTAAATCGCCAACTATTTGAATTTTAAAACCTTTATGACTCATATAGCCGATATTATTGTTAACTAATCTTTGGAATATTTCAAGACTTGTTCCAATAACATCGCCACTTGTATAGTTTTCAATGTAAAATTGATCGACAGTTCCATCAACAAAGCCACTAATCCTATATTCAACACCAGAAATTTTTTGATAAAATCCAACACTGTAAATATTTCGAACATCATGAAAATCAGAATTCAAAACTTCAGTTCTTCCTCTTGCAGTAACTATAATGCTACCACTTGTCGATGAGAATAATAAATTGTTATCTTTATCGTATGCCTCATAAGACACAGAGCTTACAGATGTTGACGGAAGCGTTCCATCATCTTGTAATAATAATATTTTATTTGGTAGAATATTTAAGATATCATAGGATGTTGCTGAATATGCAATAATTTTAATTTTCCACGAACCAGACGAATATCCTTCGGCAACATCCCAAAGAGATTTAAATTCAGCAAAATCTTTACTGCTATCTGAAAAAGAAAAGATATTATCTTGATATATGTTTATATTACTTGTTGAGTCAACTGGATTTGAAATTCTAAATGAAAATGCTCTTGAATCAATTCCTAATAAAGAATTAGCAAATACAGAATTAGTTTCATCTAATGGCTCTGACACTGTATTTACTTCAATTGTATTTGCGAAAGGATTTTGAATTGTATACTCACCAGCTAAAGTGCCACCCAAAACCTTTAAAATTCCTGTTCCATTTGAAATAACACCAATTTGTTTAAAGTTAACCTCACCAGAAAATAAAACTACACTATCGTTATAAGCAATTCCAGATCCAGAATTTACAATAGTAGAACTAGCCAATGCATTTCTCAATATGGCAGATGTATTACGACCATTTCTCATGCCCCTACTAAACCACATTTGTGCATTTCCAGAAATGATAAATTCGTTTTCCTTGTAAGTCATAAGAGCCTCAATTTCTTCAATTGGTGGCATTATGACTTCTTCAAAACCTCCATAAATATTCATTACATGTAAAATTGCATGAAAAGGTAAAGATTCACTGAGAACTTCATAAGCCTCAATAATTCTATCATCACTTAAATTTTTGATTTCTAAATCTATATTGTATTTACTGCTCAAACTACTAAAGCATGGATCGATGAAATTCTTGTCAATATCACATGGATCATTTGAATTTCTAATCGATCCATTGTATTCATCCATGTTATAAATGTTTTCTGAAAATGGAAATTCTGTTTTTACTTTTCCAAATATAACATTGTCATGAAATGGATTTTTTGTTGGAATAATAATATCAAATAATGGATCTGTCTCTTCAATTAATCTTACATTCCAATTTTTTAATGGGTACTCTTGATCCCTTTCATCTCTGGTGTCAGAGAGTGATAAAGTTCTTACATAATCTTCTATCGATTGTTCAGAAGGACTATTGATTTCATTGTATTTATATAATACTCTAATAGAATCGCCATTTTCTAATGTTATTGGATTTACCGAAAGAGTTTCACCAATCCATTCTATAGTCGAAATACCATCTATATTTCCAAATTCAATATAATCTAATGTTAACAAATCCCATGTGTCGCTATTAGAATAACGAATATATAATTCAAAATTATTCAAATCTAATGACAATGCTGTTTTTTCTAATACAAAAGTATTTAAATTTCCATCATAAGTAAACACTTCTTGCCAAGTATAATCACTAATTACCTGCCATAACCTTGTATACTTTATAAATTTAATGCCAGATTGATCCAGAGATTCTATTAGACCACTTGTGGTTCCTTTCTTTTTGAAGATTGGCATTGCTCTCTTTATCTGTCTTCTCCACAAATAAGGATCATTTGATTTAAGCTTCAAGCTGAAAAGATTTGATAAAAATGGCAATAGTTTTTCATTCACTACATTTGCATCAAATAAATCAATAATTTGATTCGCATAATCTTCAAGAATGGTAAATCCATCAGCAGTAGCTAAATTTAATTTGTTTATAACATCTGGAGTTCTATCGAATTCACTGAATCTTATTTTGAATATTTCTGGAGTATATCTTTCAAACAAAGTCGCATATTTTTCTGGAACAGTAAAATGCGATGGAACTGCCGTAGCTCTTGTATCACCTAATAAATTGAATTTTTGATGACTTGATTTTGTTGTGCCGGCAATTACAGAAGTCCAAGTCAAACAAATGAAATAATCACCTTCACGATATCCTTGAGCATCCCAAATGTATTGAAAATTACCATATAAAGTATTTCCATTTGCGTCTGTAGATACTTTTTTAATTAATGCATTGTCTTGGTCTGTAGATAACCAAGCTGGAAATTCTGGATTGCCAAGAGTGAATATTGGTGTTGCGTCTTTGTAATAAAATTTTTGTTGTGTAATACTTGATTCAAGATTGGCTCTATTCTTTCTGGCTTTAAATATATTTTCTTCAGTTGGATAATCACAAGCTAATTTTTCAGATACCAATGTTGTTTGTAGTTTTTCTTTTTCATAAATGTCTTGCGTATATTCATTGACTGTTGGATCAATAAAACTTCTTTCTATGAAGTATATAACTATTTTGTCAACCTTATAAGGATCAGACAAAAGGCAACCATCATCATCTGGAGTTTCTAACTCAAAAATGATTTCATCAGTTATTTTTGGATTCTCAGATATTTTTTTTTGTGCCATTGTAATTATTCGTAAACGAATCCTAATTCAATAATGTCAGATCTAATTATTTCATAAAATTTAGTTGTAACAATATTTGTAGCACCTAAAGTTATATCATCTGTATTAAATGTAATATCAACTAATTTAATTTCTTTTAAATCAGAAAATTCTTTTATTAGATCGTTTTCTTTTAATGTTCTGCCATACTCCCAACGATTAATGCTGAAAAATGCATCTATTCTATTTGAAATTTTAACTCTAAGCTCATCTTCAAATTTTCTATATAATTTATCCATTGTGATAGAAATATTTACATCAACATTGACAACCACCCCGTCTTTTATACAGACATAATCTGTAATCATTTTTTTGGATTCTATGTAAGACATTAATTCTGTTTTCAGTTGGTCACTAGCAACCTCTAAAGTGTTTTTATCTTTTCTAGAAAGAATATAAATGTCTATGATATTTGCTGCACACCCATGATTTCTTAAAACAGCAACAGATTTTCCAATCTGACCATTATATGGAGATACATATAAGTCAGTAAGAGTCTTATAATCTAAACCTGTAACTGCTCTATCTTGAGTTCTAAGATACATTGGCAATTTTCTTCTAATATCTTCAATCGTATCTCCGTCATATCCATATTGTGCTTTGGTGTAATTGTTCAAAAATACACCTATTGGATAATTTAATCCCGGAACATTAACCAACACAGAACTTTGTGTTGCATTTGTTACAAGATTTCCAATAGTTCCACCACCAGTCCTATAATATATGCTGATCTTAGATCCTATTGATGGAACCATACCAGCAACTCCATTTCCAAAAATGAAATATGCTGCAAAATTCGAATCAAATTCAACTCTGTATTCTCTAAATGGTTGAGACTCGGTGAAATAATCTACTTTATTCCACATAACACCATCTACAAAAACTTGCATAGAATCATATATGACTGATCTACTTCTGGATTGAATTGTTTGATTTCTAGATCCGTTGCTGGTTATTTCTTCAAATATTGTTATTCCTTGTAAACCAATAATACTAGCATTTACTACACTATTTGCTGAAATTATAATATCTTCATCAAAAATAGGATTCCCATCCGAGTCAGCCGAAAATAATTCTATGTTTACTGAAGTTCCTCCACCATTAACTTCAAATGAAATTGGCGTTGGTATTCTTATATCAGTTGTGATTGGATTGTTTATTGATGCTGTCCAATAACTTTTCGCTGCCACTGGTGGTTGTGGATTGTAGCCAACTAATTTACAAAGCCTAAAAGCATTGTCAATTTCAGAAACAGTATCAATGAAAATTTCATTTGCAATCTGATCTAACTTAAATGAAAGTGTATCTGCTATAAATGCCCAATTTTCAATAAGCATAATTGCTAAAGATGATTCTACGAAATCTGTAAATTCATTGGAAAAACGCTGTTGTGTAAATTCAACTAATCTTGTTTTCATAGACCAAAAATCTTGATTAGTATAATTCAAATTAAACACATTAGGCTTGCCGATTACTTCGGAAGTTGCGTAAGGTTCAATATTAAATGGACAATTATTTGTCATCCTATGCCCCCAATGGTATTTCTAATTTTAATTCTTGTATTTTCGTAATTTCCAACCTATCAAAAAATGTAATTCTTATAAGTAAAACACTTTCATTTGTGGGATTGTCATCTAATGGATTCGCACTATTTTTGTCTAATCCACTTTGAATATATATGTTTTCTATTGCTACTCTTGGTTCCCAAGTTCTTATAGATAAGGCAATCATATCTCTTGTTTCACGCACAGTTACTGGGTCGTTAGGATTAAAAAACAACTTTCTTAATGGAGTTCCATAATTAGCCAACATCACTCTCTCTCTTGGATTGGTTAGCAATAAAACAATCAAATCTGATTTTATTTGATCGATACCATGTTGAATGTAAAAAAATCCTTTCGGAGTTTTTGTAATTGGATATGGAACACCTTTAAAACTTTTTATATTAATCATGAGTTAATGCCTTATGTGTTAGGATCGTTGTCACATTTATTTTTAGCAAAAGGCAACATACTAAATATGCTCATACAAGGATCTTTCTTTCCCAAACTACCAATAACTTTTGAACTTGCCCTAATTGCACCAGTAGATGGATCATACATAAGAACCATTCCAATTTTTGGAGAATCCTTTTCCCCTGCAGTTCCAGCTAATAAAGCTATAAATTCTTTTGCAAAGAATATGTGCGATTTATCTGTCATATTTACATAGTAATTTTTAGTGTAAACAAGTTTGAATTTACTGATAATTTCAATCTTATTTGCAGGTTTAGAGCAGCCGCCAATATCTCCAATCACTTCAATGTGATCATCAGTTGTGGCAACTATATGATTTCCAGCAACTCTTAAGAACACATATCCGGGACCATCTTTCTTTTCTTGATATCTGTGAATGTGAGGACCACGACAATTGTCATGGTGAGGACAATATATTTGAATATATTGTTGATCAGTTTTTTGTTGATCAAAATCATCACGCATGGAAAATTCTAGACCATATCCACTTCTAATTTTTACATATGCTTTTTTCGATAATGGCTGTGGATCTCCTCCATGACCAACTGGATTTTGCTCTTCGTTTTGTTTTTCTGGAGAAAGACTTTTTCTCGATTCGTAACAATAGTCAAGTTCCTCATCAATCATTTCAAATTGATGTTTACTTGATGTTTGCATGCTTATACCATGATGTTTTCCAGCTATGCATTTTTGTTTTTCATGATCGTTAAGCTCAATTTTATTGCCATGAGCAGTAAGAAGTTTAATTCCATTCCATTCGCTTCTTATATTACTTTCTTTCTCTAAGTCACTCATTTCAATCATATGACCAGTGGCAGATTTCATATAAGTTCTGCCCTCATAAACATCGCCAGAACCAAAATTAAATGGCTTAGTGCTTCTTTCCCAATCTGGAATTCCTTCGGGATGACGAACAGAATCATCCATTACGAATGTATGACCAGAAACTGACATTAATTGAATGCCAGTTTGAGGAAGATCACATGTGTTGTTTTGTGGAGTTTCTGGTCCTTTATATGGACGACATTCATTTTCGTGTTTAAAATAAGGATTTTGACCAATCTGATCTTTGTAATGTGTTGATTTTGGATGACCAGTTCTTGCGTTTGATTTGAATCTTGGAATTAATTGTCCACATATGGGAATTTCTGAAGTATTTTCTATTATTGGTTTAATATCTTTTGCTTTTTGCTCTTGAATCGCCAAGGATTCGGCACTTTGTCCCAAAGCGGTGTAACTTTCTGAATTTACATTATCTCCAGAATTATTAGTTGATGTTATTCCTCTATCAATACCAATTGATCTTGCTAAATCTGGATATGGCATTTCTGGAACACCAGCAAGGCAACTCACATCATCATCTGGAACTATTTCATCAGTATTTGGATATGTAACTCTACAAGTTGGATGCGCCCATTGACCCGCATAATGAAGATGGTCATCTTTCATCATAATCCAATTGCCAGTACTTGACATTAATTCTATTCTTTTCCATCTTCGATTACATTTAGGATCTCCATCAACCATTTTAAGCATATGCTTTTCTGGAGTTTTAAATCCATAAATGTTTGGATATGTTATAAGTTTTTGAACTTCTGGTTTGTCAGCAAAATCAAGAACAGATGTTAAATCAAAGCCATTATAAGATTCTGTGTTCCAAGGAGGCAAAACTTGAGATCCATCATTTGGACCAACTAAATATCCTTTTCTATGACCTTCATGAATTCTTCCATACTCCTCCATAAGATGATTAACACCCCAGTTGTGTTTACCATCTGGACCACGATTTCTAGCCCATACAGTTCCAATATAATATGCCGAAGATCGATGACCACTTTCGAAAATTAAAGCAACTGATGATCCTGCTGGTGGAACCCAACTTAAACCAGAATCATCAAATCCACCCATAGCCGAAATTGGACTAGCCCAAGGAAGTTCTTCTACTTTGCAATCGGCACGATGTAATTTTGGATGAAAAAATTTAATTCTATTTTGCTTCCATATGTCGATTGTTTCAATTACTAAACCAACCATAACACCAAAAAACATATCTTTGGTATCTGGACTTTTATTTTGTTGATCAGATCTAGCAATTGCTTTTGTTGAATAATCAACATCTCCAAGTTGAAGTTGTAAACTTTCAATTCTTCTTTCAAGCATAGAAATTTTTTCATTTAAACTCATATTATTTTCCCATTAATTTTTATTCTGTTTCGCCTTTAAAACTACCATCGCCAGTATTTTCCATAGTTAAGCCTCCGCTTCCCTTGCCACCAATAGGATCTTTGACGCTAAGTTCAGCATTGGGAACTGGTAGACTTACAGATAACTTAGTTATATACTTGCCAGCTTCAATTTGATGGTCTACGCCCATGATCATCCATCTTTTATTTGATAAAATTTTATTCAGTGGTGGTTTTGCAAGCCAAGTATCACAATTGTTAGAACCTTCATCGCCTATTGAAAATGGACTTATAACTGCAATCGCAACATATCTTCCCATTTGTTCGACTAAATTGGCATACTCTACATTCCCAATTATGCTTAAATCTCCCTTTATACTTCTAGCCTGATCAAAAGGTTTGTTTGCTGTAGTTTGAGCGGCAGTTGTTTTTTCCAAAAGAACAGTTCTAGCTTCTTGTGGAACAGTGTAATCATATTCGCTAGGCAAAGCTTGAGCATTACCAGATCCAGAATTTTCAATTGGACTTAATTTGGGATCTTCTTTATTTTTAACCATTTCTCCAGAATCACCACCACCAGAAATACCACCAAAACCACCAGCATCAAGAATCCATTCTATTTCTGGATTAAATTCAATAACTGGACTGCAATTTCCTCCGTTTACTATAAAAGATTTTTCTTCTCCTTTACATGAACAATTTTCATCTGGCTTACAAGAATCATCTTCTTGTATGATTAATTTTGGACCAGTTTCTACGGATGGATCATATTTGAAATACACGCCAAGTTTGTTTATGGTTTTTATTGTACTAACCCAATTTCTTATAGTTGATAAAAGAGGCAATTCATTTGCTTTCCAAACTGCTTCAATTCCATCTGGATGAATTTCAAAAATTAATTCTCCTGTCCATTCTCTATTTCTAAACTCAACTTTTATTGGAGGGTCTTCGGCTTGACACATGTCTCTAATTGCTTGTTTTAATCTTTTTAAATTTCCTTCTTTTCCTTGATTTTTTTCTATCCTTCTGTCATTGTGTCTTTGCAATAAATCTACACATTCTAATTTTATTTTTGTAATTCCTTTATCGATATTTGTAAAAAGTTTTTTAGGCATAAAATGAATCCACTCGGATAAATCAGGTATTGTTACGCCATCACAATCTTTAAGTAACCATCCAAATCTAAATTTATTTTCAACAGTTTCTGTAGATGCAAGTTTTATGGTTTTGTTGAGAAGTTTAACAACATTTTCATAAACTTCTGAACCCTCACCAAGTAATTCGAAATCAACCTTCATTCCTCCATTTGCCTGTTGAAGTCCATACTGCATTGAGCTTATTACTAGTTTATTAGGATCTTGTTCGTGTGATTTATTTCCAGTAGAAACATTGAATGTTCCACCTTTCATCTCCATTTCAACATAAGGAGTGTAAACCCAACCATACGGAGGTTTTTCTGGAGTAGAACATAAATATTTTTGTATTTCTGCACTTGTTAAGCAAGCCATATTAGTACCTCACGAATAACTTTCTGGAACAAGTATGCTTAATCCAGCTTTAAAGTCCCAAATATCACGAATATTATTTATTTCCATTATTTTCCACCAAAATATAGATGTTCCATAAAAATCTTGTGATACTAAATCTGGTCTATATTCGGTTGATTTGTTTATAACAGTATATTTATCTCGATCACCAGACTTTATATCTTGTCTTCTGTAAATAGGAAATGTAATATATTTGTCTTCTCCATAATAAATTACCTTGTTATCTTCATAACGACTTCCTGATGGAACCATTTTTTTTGCCAATATATTGGCAACTTCTATTTTATTTGCCATTAATCATCACCACCAGTTACACGAATATCTTGTGCATATGGCAATTCTGAGGAATTATAAACAACCTCAAAATTTAAGCTAACATCAACTTTATATGGAACTCCAGTTTCTTCATCCCAAGGAACTGAAGAATCAAATTTTACATTGTAATCCAACAACACAACACATAAAGGAAGAGTAGACAAAATTTCTTTGCATTTAATTTTCATAATTGGAGGAGGAGAGTAAGGTGCTGGATCGTCTTCAGGATAAGTATGAGCTTCTAGCCATCTGAGTGTTGCTAATATTGTTTTTGCCGAACGATTTCCTGATTTTTCTTGTACAAAAAAATGACATTCAACACTAATGTTTCGATTGTCTGAATTTGCATAAGCCTTGATTGGAGCAGATCGTCCAATGCCAGTCTCATCGTTGTATTTTGCTGACTTCTTATCACTTATATCTGGAATATTATCAAAATACATTTCTATGTCATTATCACTTGCGTACAAGTTTCCATTTCCAGCCATAGTGCTGCTTATATAACAATCATCAATTTTATTTAATTTTCCTACACCATTTGTTGCTTTCATTTTTTACCTTTATTTAGTGCCAGATCCAACATTCGTAACTCCCTTGCCAGATGTTTGGAGGAATGATCCATAAGCCCACTTAGTATTCATGAATGGTTTATTTCTAACTTTTCTTGCTTCAGTATCTCCACCCATTCCACCTGCATTTGATTTGGTGCTATTGTCTGTGTCGCCAAGTGCATCCTTTATCTGAGTAAGAAGTTCTACCATTTGTTCGTTTAATTCAGTTTGGGTTACTGCTTCAGATGCAATTTCAGTCAATTCTGGAGAAGAAACAGTAGAAGAACTAGGTTCTGATGTCACAACTTCTTTTTGAACCTTTTCTCGCATACTAGGTTCTGGAGGTATTGCGGTAGCTACTGGATTATTTGCTTCCATTGCACTGCCAGAAGAACTCAATCCGCCAATCTGAGTTCCTGCAGCATTTGTCAATCTTGCCATAGCACCAAATTGAGTTTCTAAACCAGAAATATCGTCAATATTCATTCCGGGCAAATTCATTGAAGACATATTTAACATAATATTAGACATGCCAAACATTGCCTTTTGAATTTCAATCAACATGTCGGCAACAAGCTTTATTCTTGTCAAAGCTTCCGTCAATTCTGTCGAATCTGGCAAATTATTCATGATTGGATTGATAATTCCGTTGGTAAGGAATGAAGAAATACCAACCCAATAACTTGAGAATGTTTTTATGCTTTTATATATTTTTTCAATAGGCGATTTAGTGAACCAACCACCATCAGTTAATGGAGCTATATTTTCACTCAACGATGCAGAAACATTATATACTTCTTTTAAAATATCAGGTAGAACAACAAGACTTTTTGTAATTTCATTTAAAGAAGAAGCATCTGGCAAAGTAGATATTGGTCTTATAATTCCATTATTTATAAAGTTTGCTATTCCAATCCAATATGATGCAAAAGTCTTAGCAGATTCGTACATGGTCGCTATTGGAGACTTGACAAAAATGTTACTTAACCAACTACCCGTTAGAGGTTGTATCTGTTCTGAGAATGTGTCAATTACTTTCCTTACACCTACAAGGATACCAGAAACGAAAGTTAATTTGGTCATAACTTCTGTTAATTTTTCAACATTAGACATTCTATTTACTGGCTCAATAATACCAATCTGTATAAAGTTTGCTATTCCAGTCCAATAGGATGCAAAACTCTTAGCCGATTCGTACATAGTTGCTATTGGCGACTTAACAAAAATGTTACTTAACCAACTACCCGTCAAAGGTTGTATTTGTTCTGAGAATGTGTCAATCACTTTCCTTACACCTATGAAAATACCAGAGACGAAAGTTAATTTTGTCA
>Ga0214919_10011726_pt1 | contig 10892 bp, 4 predicted proteins | sample LL1503_MetaG_FD_177994 | JGI IMG/M metagenome (GOLD analysis project Ga0214919, IMG submission 177994) | Freshwater microbial communities from Lake Lanier, Atlanta, Georgia, United States - LL-1503 | ecosystem: Environmental > Aquatic > Freshwater > Lake | place: USA: Georgia | collected 2015-03-15
TCCGTCTTTACAAAAACGTACATGTTTTTCATTAAATACAACTGAATATTTATGTTTCTCTTTTCCATTTATATAGTAAATATTTCTAACATATTTTTTTCTTCCAAAAAATGGATTAAAGTTATAAAAGCAGGTTAGCTTTATTTCAAGTACCAAATTAGAGTATAACCATACATGTTCTATACAAGAATGTTTGCTGTGTAAAAAAAAATGTAAATAATGTTTCATAATTTCTACTAATTTTTTAGATGGGAAATCTTCATGGATTGTAATCATTTTTTTAGGGTTGTGTTTGTTATAGTAATCTAACATATCAAATATATCTTCCACAAGTATTTCTGTAGAAGTGTTTTTTATGTATTGATTTATTGCAAATTCTCTTAGTAAATATGAATAATGCGTTTTCAAATAATACATATCAAAATTGGTTAAAAAAAATTTAAAAAAGATTTCTGGATATAATTTTGTATTGTCGCGAATATAAAAATAAATATTATACAACACAGATTTACTAAAACAAGTATTGTTATATGGATTTTTACACGCGAGTGGTTCAATAAAAAAATCGCTTGAATTACCTAAATGATTATGAATTATTTTTATTAATTCTTGAATTTTAAAAAGATATTTATGATTGTTCTCAAATACACAAATCACATTCGGGTCTTTTTCACGAATCGGATTTAATGACAAATCAGAATTCACTAAAATAGGCGCTTTTTTGTATTTGTAAATATACACAAATCGGTTTAATGCGAGATACACATTCTGCATTTTACAAAAAGTATTTATGAATAGATTTTTTTGTGCTTCATTCATAAAAATATTTGTTATCGTTTCAAAGAAAAAAATGTATTTTTCTTTTTTTTCATATAAATTTGGACATGCACTAAAAAAAATATTTTGAAATTTATCTTCTGCATTTTCTTGTAATTTAATTATATCTGTTATAATCATTATTATAAAAAAATAGTTATATTTATATTGTATTATGTATTTATATTTGTTTTGATATTTGTTAAAATCCTGGATTATAATCGTTATCGTCTCCTAGATTACTCGTCTTAAGACTAACCACATTATTTTGTATAGAAAGATTTGTCAGCGAGCATGAATCTTGCGGATTTTCATAGACACCAAAGAGTTTTTCTATTTCTTCATCTTCATCCACCTCTTTATATTCACTCGTTTGTTCTAATTTTTGCATTTCTTCAATATCCAACACCACTTGAAATGCACTTGTTCCAAAGAACCCTTCTTGACCACACATGACATTTGCAGAGACTCCTTTGATTGTATCCAGCTCCGCATGTCTCGCTGCTTTCAAAAACATTTCGGGAGTTTCTTCAAAAGATGCTTTGGCAATCGGTCCAGTATCATCGTTATTGAGTCCATGTCTGAAAATAGAAATCATCTTATTCGTATACGTCATTCTATCCACTAAAACACTAAAGTTGTGATAATTAATATAGACACCATCAAATTCAATCACATCCACAATTTCGTTGTATATCGCTTGTCTGGCAGCTTCAATTCCAAGCACTTCGTAAATCTCTGTAATGTGATTACTGAAAGTTCTTTTGTTGTCAATATAATCCAAGCCTAACACGTCTAGCAAGTTAGTACCAATCGTATCCAAAACCCAAATGTCTTCTTTTTGATAGACACCGTTGTTTTCAATCGCGGTGTTTTTGATTTTCCTTAAAATCACTTTATTAATTCCTTTCACTCCTCGCAACACAACATTTTCTAATAATTGTTCTTGGAAATTCTTCAGTATGTATATTTGGTCAGACTGGTCTAAAGGATGTGTCTTCTTTTTTCCTTTCAGGACTTCCGTCATTCTTATCCGAAAAACTAACTTGTCTGAATTAAAATCAGAATAAATACAACTAATTTTATTCGTAAAAGAACTATTGAGTGTGAAATGAACATCGTCCATCGTAATATTTTTCTGAAGCATCATCTCTGGATTCATCACCATACGAAGAATCCATTTGGATTTTTCATTATCGTCATTCAGATTGGATTCATTACATTCATCTACCATGTTTTCGAATTCTCTGTATTGTTGGATTGTATTCTTATCCTCTTCAATCAGCGTATTCAAATCATCCGGGTCAAAACATATTTCCACCGATTGAACAACTTCTTTCAGAGTAGTATATTCTAACATATACATCACGGAATTGGCCTTGTCTTTATCTTTTTCTTCCTCCTCTTTTAAATAGACCGTGAGCGAAGGATTTTTAGGTTCGGGTGTCAAAGTTAAAATTTCTTCGATTCTTGGCACACCACGCGTTACGTTAGATTTGGATGATACTCCTGCAAAATGAAAGGTATCTACTAAACATACGCCATTATAAATGTTAAAGTTTCTGGTATCCGCTACTGTTAAATCATATGCATAATTTGTAGTGTTTGGTATTTCTTCAATCGTTTGGATTTTATCAAATAATACATCTACTAATGTGTCATCCGTTCTTGGTTCAAATACTATTTTTCCATCAATTTCGTTAGGCACAGATAAATAATTTTTATTAATGATGTAGTTGGTTTTTGATAGATGGTTTGAAATTGTCTTGCAATTATTTTTTTTGTAATCGATCTTTATATCTAGTATATTCGCTAGTTTTTTTGCTTGTATGTTTCTAACATACAAATTGTATGGTTGATGAATATTTTTAGATAATGTTCCTCTATTGTTTGTTTCTTGTTTTTTCAGCTTTTTAATAAAACTGTATATTCCAAGATTATTCAGCATCTGTTGCACATCCAATAACAGTTCTTTGGAAACCGATGACATGTTAATAGATTTGTCTTTTAGGTCAAAACTACCATCCCCACCAATATACGCATCCAAGAATCCTTTTAAGCACTCTGGATTAGAAAAGACAATTTTATCGTTGACAAATTTATTATGACTCAACTTTCCACAAATTTCTTCTAAAATTCGGCATAAAACCGTGTTGTAGATTCGTAAATCTTGACTCGTCCATCCTTTCTGTCCTTTGTTTTCGTTTTTATACATTTTAGTTGTAATGTTCCATTTTTCACACAACTCGATAATCGGTTGAAAATAAGCAGCGTCATTATTGGATATAGACATCTGAAATTTGGTCATACACCCTTCTGCTGCATAAGCACCAACCAAATATCCAAAATGATAATCCAAAGGAATCTTTTCTGGAATTGTATAACTAGACAGATTGGATTGCATCATGTATACACATCCTGGTTTAAAAGCAGATTTTGTCTTGCATCCGTTTCTAATCTTATTGTTTATTTTGGCAACAAACGAATCACTCCGTTTATAAGGTATTGTGAATGTTTTTCCTTGATGCGTTGACCACCATTTGTTTTCATTCATTACTTCGATTGCTTTTTCTACTTCACTAAAATATATGTATTTAGTAGGCGGTAAAATATCTTTTAGATTTAATTCAGTCGTTTCTACAAAATCAATCTGTCTTGTGCTGACCGGTATGAAATCGCCTACTTTAAATTGGTCGCCGTCTACTGGAATAATTTTTCCGTTTACTAGTTTTAATAAGGATTTTGCTTTGGTCACAATCGCGACTCTTTCTTCCGATGTAGTGAATTTCAACATAGTGTTTGTACCGTCTTTATTTACAACAGGATGTCTTGTGACTGCTTCTATTTGTTTCCATAAAACATTACCATTTTCATCACATGATGGAACTTCATAATAATTGTCTAATTCTGCATACGTGGTATCTTTATCTGTATATTGAATTTTTTTAGGATTCGCCTTTTCTATGTGCGATTCAATAAATTTACCAATCTGCACTTTTTCTATTTTTCCTTCACGGTTTTTTACCACGATTTCCGTTTCGTATGTAACAGAGTTCAAAGTCATCTGTGTAGAAACTTCACCAATACTCTGCCCGGCTATCATGCCAACCATTTCTCCTGGAGCCACAATCGCGCGTTTATAGTCAAGTGTAATCTTGTCCAATAAGACTACGAGTGCGTTTTTATTGAAACGCTTATACACAAGCAAATCTTTGGGAGACAAGTAGTAAAAGTACAACGTCTCGAATAATTTAGTTGGAGGAGAGTATACACTCTTTTTCAGATTCTCAAAACATTTCTCAATAAGTTCGAATGCTTCTACCGGCGTAATATCCACTAATGAAGAGCTAGACAAATTCATTTGTCCTTGAACGTTGCTAATAATGTATGAAAAGGCCACACAAGAATGAACGATATTGTCACTATCCAATTTATTTTTAAATACATGCTCAATCAATTGTTTTCTTTGTTCAACCATAAAATTCGTGTATTTCATGCAATAAGTTTGCATGACAGCAGCCTGTTTTTTATACCGCGTCAAAACATTCTTTAAAAAGATGGTATTCAATATCTTGGACCGCGTGGTTTCTTCTGGAATATTAAAATGTGAAAATAATTCTTGGACGCTCATCGTAACAATCGGCATTTTTTGATTTTCCACCTTTACTGAATCTATATTATCATCTCCATACGAAAACTGCACTATTTTATTTTTATTGGTTCTGACGGTCATGTCATAATTCACCATTAAATCTTCCAAACCCTTAATGAGACGGCGCTGAATGTATCCGGTACTACTCGTTTTTACAGCCGTGTCGATCAAACCAACCCGACCACCCATAGCATGAAAGAATAACTCTTGTGGGGTTAATCCATTAATATAAGAGCTTTCCACGAATCCTCTTGCTCCAGGTGATTCATCGTATTTATTGTAATGCGGTAATGTGCGCTCGTTAAATCCATACGGAATACGCTTACCGTCCACGTTCTGTTGACCTAAACAAGAAATCATAAAGGTAATATTTAAATCACTACCTTTAGACCCGGCTTTTACCATGGTAACAAATCGGTTGGTCTTGCTCAAACTTTTTAATCCGATTTTGCCTGATTCATCCGCGGCTTTGTTCAATATATTATTCAATTGAGTTTCAAATTCTTCCGAGTTCGTTTTTCCTGTATTGTTTTCAAATATCCCAATCTGAACTTGTTCAATCAAATTTTTAGCTTCTGTTTTCTTTTCTGTAATGACTTTTACGATTTCGTTGTTGGTTTTCTCATCTGAAATCAAATCGCTAATTCCTACACTAAATCCATTCGTTTTTAAATATTCTGTCACTATATTTTGTAAATTATCGATAAAATCAGAGCATTCCATGTTTCCAAAATCGTTACACACACGATGCAATAATCCTTTTGTTCCTGCACCTAAAACGCTCTTGTCAATTTGTCCGCGAATGTATTCCCCGTTTCGAATTTCCAACATAGCATTAGATGTTTGCGGATCATCTTTCTCATCATCAAATGCCTTTGTTTTGTATTTCAACGATAAAGGCGGAAAAATCTGACTTAAAATATTAAAATTGGAAATCGTTCGCCCTTTATTGTTTGCATCGTTATCGTGAATTTGCTGTAAAATTTGTTTTTCATCCACTTTGTTTGTCATCATCAACAAATTCATCGCTTGACGAGGCGTAAAATGAATGTTATCGCGTGTAAACAAATAGGACCCAAGCATCGAATCTTGATAAATACCAATAATAGAACTGTTGTTTCCAGGACTAATAATTTGAAAGGGAACTGCTGCCAAATTTTTCAACTCTGCTTCTGCTTCTGGGTCTTGAGGCATATGTAAATTCATTTCATCACCATCAAAATCAGCATTATACGGTTTTGTGTCAGCTACATTCATACGGAAGGTGTCACCCTTTTGCATAATTTTTGCAATATGACACATCATACTCATACGATGAAGTGTAGGCTGTCTGTTGAACAATATAGCATCACCATCCATCATTTGACGATGAACCACATCTCCTTCTTCTAGAACAATAGAATTACGGTCTACATAACGCAAGGTAATGGATTCGCCATTCTTCTTTTCTAAAATTTTTGCACCGGGATACACTTCTGGACCATTCTGCACCAATTTTGTTAAAAAGGCTTTGTTCATTTTATTCACAACCACCGGTTTCGTAATATTTTTGGCAATTTTCAAAGGAATTCCTAATTCACGAATAGAGAGATTGGGGTCGGCTGTAATCACAGAACGCGCACTAAAATCTACACGTTTGGCCATTAGATTTCCTCTCATGCGCCCGGTTTTTCCATTCAATCGGTCCTTAATGGATTTTAAAGGTCTTCCTGAACGCTGCGCGACTGAAGCCACACCAGGAATTTTATTATCTACTTGTGTGGTAATATAGTATTGTAACAAGAGTGTCCAGTCATCAATAACATTCGCTGGCGCATTATTCTGTATTTTCTCTTGTAATGTTTTGTTTGTTTTGATAATACTGACTAAAATATTTGTTAAATCGTCTTCTGAACGCTGCTGTGCATCGTGTTTTACAGAAGGTCTTACTGCGGGAGGTGGAACTAGCATGACTTGACATATCATCCAGTCTGGTCTAGACCAAAGAGGACTAAACCCCATAAAAGATACATCATCATCTGAGATTCGTTTAAATATTTTTAAAATCATTTCGGGTGTTAATTTAATGACGATAGGTTCGGCGTCGCCTTTCCACTCTGCAAAGATAGTTGCTAGACCTTCCTTTCGTATTTTTGCAGGTTGAATACAGCCACAACCATCATCAATATCTTCACCACAACGATTGACATTTTTACATATTTCAAACACATACTTCCATCGTGCCTCTCCAACTAGCTTTAATGCTTCTTTGTATTTATCTTTGCTAATTCGCAATTTACTGCATTTAAAGCAAACACATTTAAGTATTTTTAGAATAGTACTCAAATGTTGAATATAAAAGACCGGTCTTGCTAATTCAATATGTCCAAAATAACCAGGCGTTTTCATATAATCTAATCCATCTGTTGGACAAATTAGACCTGGCTCTAAAACACCCATGCGCGGGTCGAACAAACCTTTAATCACCGGTTTGTTATTGACATACGTATCTCGGCTGGTAATTTCAGCTACCGACCCTTTTCTTATTTCTTCTGGGGACAACATTCCAAATTGAATACCGATTATTTTTGAAGTATTTTGCATCTGATTCCTTTTAGAAGACATCCTTAATATAGTATAATATAAATGATTTTATATTGTTTTCAATTTTATTTAATAATATTAAATGTTTCATTTGCGCGCTTTTCTATGAGTTCGTTTTTTTCTACTAACACGTTTTTTTCTAGTTTGTTTTTTTCTTGTACCTCCTTGTATTTGTCCGTTTATTAATCTTGAGTTGAGAGAAAAGCCGGTGTTTCTTATTTTTGCATTATAATCATTCTTACGTCGAGATAAAGGTGTAGTTGTATCCAAATATTTACGTTTTGCTGATCCAGGGATCGATTGCACATATTCCGATGACGGAATTGAAGTTGATGGCGCACTATACTCTGGACAATCAGTATTACACGCAACATATATAACTTCTTCTCTCCAAGTTCCCTTTGCCAGATATTTCGCAATTTGGTCTAGCATAGGAGAATCATTATACAGACATTTTACATTTTGTTGCATATCCACTAAATACATGTTTGTATTGTCTTTAATTAACAAAACTGCGTGACCCGTTTGTTCGTCTCTTGGAGTAAGAATACATAGAGTAGCTGAATTTTCTGGAAGTCTGTTTATAAGATTTCTGTAATTATCAGTTTTAACACAAAAATTAACATTCGGGTATTTTTGTTGAAGAAAATAAAACAACTCTGCACTTGTTACATGTGTATTTGAAGCTTGACGTAGTGAAAGACGCCAGCGAAACAACTCAGGTGTTACTAAATTTAATAAGTTAAAACAGTGCTCACCGCAATCCTGAGGTGTTTGTTTAAAATTAAAATTCTCTGTGTAACTAGGTAGCGATGATAATCCTCGCGCTACATCAGCCGGATTAGCAGACTCAAAATAAAATCCGCTATCAAAAAATGGAGGATTCATGATTGACATTATATATAATAATTATATTATTTTTCATGTATAAAATAAAAATGAAATAGAATTTAAAATCTAAACAATATTATAATAAAGAATAATGCCTGAAGGAAATAAAAGCAGAAAACCACAGAAAATGGAAACGAAATCTCAAAATAAAAAGCGTGCTGAAGAATCGGACGAAGATAGTTTGTATACATCCGATAGTGAGGAAAACGAGGAATTAGACGAGACTGAATACAGAAAATTTCTGTCCAAATTATTTCCATCTAAACATTTGGACAACAAAATAAAGGCAGGTAATCAATTAAAAAAAGTGATAAAGGAGGAAATGGAAAAGGAATCTAAAAAATCAAAAAATAAAAATAAAGATGATGATGATTCTGAAGAGGAAGAGGAAGAAAAAAAAACCAAATCAAAAGATAAAAAAAACAAAAAACAAGTTGAAAAAGAAGAGAGTGAAGAAGAGGAAGAAGAAACAAAAACTTCTAAAAAAAAATACACCTCAAAAGAAAAAGAATCTAAATTTAACATCATATTTACTATTGGTGATGAGGAAGAGTATGAAGATTCTGAAGATGAATTCTATGATGTTCCTGAAGAAGAAACAGAAGACGAGGATGAGGAAGTTTCAAGTAGTGAAGATGAGGAAGATGAGGAAGAACCTAGAAAAATAAAAACCGACAAAAAGAATCAAAAAGAATCAGTTCATGACCCTAAACAAGAACAAGAATTAATGACTGAATTAAAACAAATATACGGAAAATACAAAAGCAATCCTTTGGTGCAAAAAGTCTTGTCTGTTTGCAAAACAGATATTGAAAAGCGGAATGTTAAAAAGACTAGAAAAGAAAACAAGCAAAAGGAAAAAAATGCCAGAATTTACAAAAAAATCGTAAAGGACAAGAACACTATGAATGACTTTGCCTTTTTCGAATTTTTGGAGATTGATGCGCAGAAGAAAATTATCAAAGAAATGCGTGAAATTAATAAATTAATACGCGTTGAAAAACCTTATCGTATGTCGTTACTTGAATCCAACATGCCTACTTTGTTCAAAAGTGTTGCGATGAAAAAAATAAATTCGCTCCGTTATATGGAATCTGGTAGTGGCGAATACTACAAGATTAAAAATTGGGTCTCCACCTTTATGAGTATTCCTTTTGGCGTTTATCACTCATTACCCATAAATATTGCAGATGGAGTAGAGAAATGCCATGACTTCATGGAAACGTCTCAAAAAATTTTGAATGACGCCGTCTATGGATTGAATGACGCGAAAATGCAAATCATGCAAATGGTTGGTCAGTTGGTTACCAATCCAAAATCGATTGGCTCGGCGATTGCTATTCATGGACCACCTGGTACAGGTAAAACTAGTTTAGTCAAAGAGGGGATCAGTAAAATTCTCGGAAGACCGTTCGCCTTTATTGCTCTCGGCGGTGCAACCGATAGTAGTTTCTTAGAAGGACATGGCTACACATACGAAGGAAGTACTTGGGGAAAAATCGTGCAAATTCTGATAGATAGCAAATGCATGAATCCGGTGATTTATTTTGATGAATTAGATAAAATTAGTGATACACCAAAAGGAGAAGAAATCGCGGGTATATTGACACATTTAACGGATACTACACAAAACAGTCAATTCCACGACAAGTATTTTTCAGAGATTGATTTTGATTTGAGTAAATGTTTATTCATCTTCAGTTATAACGACGAATCAAAGGTCAATCCTATTTTGAAAGATAGAATGTATCGCATTCAAACAAAAGGATACAATCAAAAACAAAAGACATGCATTTCTAGTCAATATTTGTTGCCCAAAATTCGCGAGCAAGTAAAGTTTGAAGCGGAAGATATCATTATTCCCGATGAGACGATTCATTATATCACCGAGAATTTGTGCAATAAAGAAGATGGTGTGCGAAACCTGAAGCGATGTTTAGAAATTATTTATACCAAATTGAATTTGTATCGTTTGATGAAACCGGGTTCTAATTTGTTTGAAGAAGACATGTCTTTAAAAGTGGAATTCCCATTCAAAGTCACCAAAGATATGGTGGATAAACTAATCAAACGAAATTCGGATAACACGCAAACCATGTACAGTTTATACGTATAAATTGCTATAAATAGAATTTGTTTTATAAAAAATATTTTTTTTGTAAAACTTAAAAAAATGAAATATTTTACTTATTAGATATTAGAATAAATATAAGAAAAGATAATAAAAGAAAGGTTATAAAAGATGGGAACCGCATCTAGTGTATCATGCAACATTATTTATCTTTCAAATATTTCACAGAATGAGTATATAAATCAATTGCATAATAAATTAGAACAACTTGGACGCAAAATTGTTTTACGTGAGTCAAATAATATTTCAGAATACTCTATTCATCAATCCGAATACATTATCATATGTATTTCTCCCAACACGATTCGTTCTATTCAACAAATAACGGAAATCAATCACGCATGGGATAGTCAAAAGCCAATCATCTATATTATGACCGACAAATCTTATACTCCCCTCTGCAATCCAGAATTAAATTCAGTTGTCAAGAAACATACATGGCTTTCTTGTGTGGATGAAAAAAGTATGAATGAGTCTTTTACACACATATCTCAATACATAAACAGTAACGATAAAATGAACTTATTATAAACAATAATAAAGCTATTGTATATAATACTGTAATACTAATGGAAGATACGATGGAAATAATTCGTAAAAATTTAAATAATACCATTCATATGAGTGTTTTTAATATGATAAAATCAAATAATCCGATAATGGATGCATTTATTACGACTTTTTTTTTATGTGCTGTCAGTTTTGTTATGAAAACTTGGTCAGATATAAATTATGAATATCTCTTCAATAAATATTGTAACTATTCTACCTGGTTTTTCTTTTCTAGAAAAAGAGTTGTGCTTTTGAGAGGAAACATTA